>ENA-OPWR01002151-OPWR01002151.1-human-gut-metagenome-genome-assembly--contig:-NODE-2151-length-13891-cov-2.856172_pt1 | contig 13891 bp, 1 predicted proteins | sample MGYA00241507_ERZ502006 | MGnify/ENA primary metagenome ERZ502006 (study PRJEB25962, sample SAMEA2043041) | human gut metagenome | biome: human gut; feature: human-associated habitat; material: faeces...
GGTCGGCGTGGGGTTGGCTTCGGCTTCCTGCTGCTGTTTTTCGTAAGCTGCCAGGGCTTCGGCCACCACGTTTTCCAGGTCCAGCTCGGCAAAGTCCGGCTCGGTGATCAGGGAGCCGTCCGCTGTGTAGCTGCCTACGCGGTACAGTTCCGCATCGAACTGCCGCACCCCGCCGCGGGACAGGTCCGCCACGATGCTTTTCTGCACATCGGCGGCGTCATCCTCGGCAAAGGCGATCGTCAGCGAGGTTTCCCGCGTGGTATCCACTTCCGCCGCCTGCACGGGGGCAGCCAGCCCTGTTGCCAGGGCCAGCACCGCCGCCGTCTGCAGCAGAAGCATCCATTTTCGTCTTTTCATCGAATTTTGCTCTCCTTGCTGTTTGTGTGTAGGATCAGCTGTGGTTCTTCTTTTTGCGGTGGATGGCGGTCACTGCAAAGGCAGCGGCGGCCAATGCCATAACGGCCACGCCCTGCAGCAGGCTGCGGTTCATGCCGCTGCCGCCGGTGAAGGGCAGGCTGAAGAGATAAGAATCGGTAATTTCCATGCTGATCTGGGTCCTGATGGGCAAATTCGATTGCTCTTGTTCGGTCTTGGGCATCGTCTCCAGGCAGCTGCCTGCGGTCATAACGGCGCTGGCGGTGCTGCCTTTCCGTGTCTCGCCCTCTTTCACGGTGATGGTGTAGAGTTCCTCTCCCTCCTCCGCTTTGGTCATCTCGGCGGTGTACAGCAGGTTCCCCTTGTCATCTTCCAGCGCAATGGTGGGCAGGGTGTTGCAGTTCTCATTGCGGTCGGTGATGGTAAGTTTGTACTTTACCGGGTCCTTGGCGTAGCCAAGGGGTGCCTTGGTCTCCGCCAGGGTGTAGGTGCCCGCCGTAAGGTCGGTCAGGCGGTAGCGGATCTCCTCGGTTTCTTCATTCTCACCCGTGCGCTGGATGGTCTGCTGCGACTTGATCTCCACCTTGCCGCCCAGCAGTTTTTCCAGCGGGCTGGCGGGCTGCAGGGTTGCAGTAAACTCGGCCTGTTCCAGTTCCTTGTTTTCCACGTTGCTGAGCTTATGGATCAGAATTTCATAGGTGTGGGCGGTGTTTACAGCCACCAGGCGGGTTGCGATCACGGAATTATCGCTTTCGGCACCGCTGCTGACCTTTTCGGTAACCTGCTGCTGCACGAAGCTGACATTGCCGATCCAGGTGTCACCATCGGCCCGGACGGTATCCTGTTTGAGGGTGTAGGTGATGGGGCCTTTGGCGTTCTCCGCCTGCAGGGGCAGGCCCTGCATGGTCTGCCAGCGCACGGTGCGCTCGGCGGAATCGCCGGTAACATCCACTTTGTCACCCACAAAAGTGCCAAACAGTGCAAGGTTTTCGGCGTTCTCGTCTGCCTTGGCCGGTTTGCTGACCGCGGTATTGCTCAGGGTATACACAGCTTCTTCCAGTTTCTCCTTGCCCTGGGTGGCGGCCAGCGTAAAGTCGACCTTAGCCTTGGCGGCTTTCTTTGCATCGGGAATGTTCTGCCAGACCTTGGCCAGGCGCAGCTCTGTATAATAGAAGCCTGCGTTGATGTTGGTCTTGTCGTCGCGGCCGGTCAGCACAGCATCGCCCAGGGTGATTTCCCTACTCATGGCGGCTTGAAGGGTGTTGGCATCTTCGGTGCCGTACTGCGGGGCCGTCTTGTTGGAGGTATCGCCCATGGCATCGTGCTTTGTCACGCTTAACTTACCAAAGGGCAGGACCGGTTTGCTGTCATCCTCCATCTTGTAGCCGTCTTTGCTGTCCGTGAACAGGACGCGGTATTCGCCCTGCTTCAGGTTTTCAAATGTGTAGCGGCCATCACTTGTGGTGGTAACGGGCTGTACCTCGTTGCCCAGCGTATCCGTAACAGCATAGTAGCTGTTACCGCCGTCGATGTAAACGGGTTTTTCGCCTTGCGTATTCGGCTCCGTCTGCACCAGTGTTACGGTAATGCCTGCCAGTGTCTTGTCCGAGCCAACGTTCTTTTTGCCGGTGTCGTCCAGTTTGGTGGTGTAAATACCGTCATAGTTTTGGTCCATCCAAACCAAACCGCTGATGGAACGGCTGCGCACCTTGATTGATGCCGTGGGGCTGGTGAGCAGTGCGTTGTTCTCGCCGCCGGCACGGGCAAAGTAGATATTATTGTAGGTATCATTGCTTTGCTGTACCGTTTTGTCGTCGATGTCCGTCAGCAGGGCATTTACGTCATCCTTGGTCTGGGTCACGGCCAGTTTCACATGGACTTTAACAGTCGCGTTGGGCAACTCTTTCAGTTGGAGATACAGGCTGCCTAGCTCGCTCTTACCCGTTGCCTTATGGATGGGCATGGTATCCGGGGTAAAGGTGACGCTGTTGCCTTGGGTGGTTTTGGTAGTAAGCGACGTTCCGCTTTCGGCATTCTTCATCGTAGCCACACGGTCCAGCACGCCTTTGTTAGTGTAGGCAACGGAATCCGTACCGGCGTACTTCACCGTAATGTCATCCGTACCCAAGTTAATGGCAGAGCCATCTGCATTCTGGACGGTAACGGTAACGGATTTCAAGCCATACGCACCGTGGAAGGTCTTCGCTTTCTCCGTGTTGTACGGCAGCAGATCGCACAGTTCCAGATCACTGGTCGCGCCGTCTTCCTTTATATAGGTCAGGTCGTACGCAAGAACATCGCCGATTTCGACCAGATTGCTGGCTGCTGTTTTGTTGACTACGGTCTTGCTGTTCCGCAAAACCTTGATCTCGGTATAATCCGTGCGGCCCAGAGAGGCGTTGACGTCCTCTTCCTCGTAGGTGGTGTGGATCTCTGCATCGATGCGCAGGTTCTTGTACCAGGCACCGTCTTTATCGCTCTCGCCCGTAATATCCCGACCCGGGTCAGCCGGGTAGCCGATGCCTGCCTTAAAGGACAGTACCGGCAAAACCTTCTTGACATCCGTGATCGTTGTGGTCAGGTGCAGGCGGGTCGGTTGCTGCACATAGTCTTTCTCATAATTTGTTTCAAAGTTAAATTCCTGCCAGGTCTTGCCGTCCCAATACTGGTATTTAGCCTCCCAGGTCAGGTCGCCGCGGTTATAGCTGCTGTTGCTGTAATCAAAGGTCAGGGTGCCTTCCTGCAAGGTCAGGTCCTGGGGCAGCTTCACATCCAGGGTAAGGTCGGTCTGGGTCGTGCCGTCAAACACTTCCAGGTTTGCCTTTGCGTTGCTCTGCATCGTGACCCTGGGGGTGACCTGCACGGTAACGGTGCGCTGGCCTTCGTCCAGCTGGTAGTCGGTCTGGCGGATATTGCCCTCGGCTACATCGGTCGTTTCGATCTCGACCGTGGCGTTCTGGGTAGCAAGCAGCACCGTGTTGCCGGACAGGTAACCGCTGTGGCTGCCGCCCACCTCGTAACCGTTGCTGTACTGGGTCTTTTGGTAGTTGTTGGTGATGCGGCTTATGGTCGGTGTGCCAATATCCCAGTGGATAGTGCTGTTCTTTGCGCTGGTCAGGGGATGGCTTACCGGCGCGTTAGCCTGCTCACCCTTGCCCTCGATCAGGCCCTGGTACAGCAGTTCGCTGCGCTTGGTCAGCACCGTGCCGTTATCCATCAGGCGGGTCCAGCCGGGATTGCTGCCGGTGGCCGTTGCGCTGCGGTAGAAGGGCCGGTAGGTGGTCCAGCCGCGCACATCCATGGTCAGGGCATAGCTGCGGCCGATTTTACTGACGTCCTTGGTAACTTCCATCATATGGCCGATCTCGACCGAGCGGCCGGTACGCACGCAGCAGTTGCGGATCTGGTACAGCACTGCCACACAGGTGTGGCCGGCTTTTTCCAGTTCGGTCAGGGTGTCGTAGTAGACAAGGCCCTTGATTTCTTTTGTTGCCCCGTCACTGCCAACGGTCATTTCCATGTCGTTGAAGCTGTACTTGTCCATATCGGCGGTGCCGCCGTTGTCACGTGTATTAGGTTGCTTTTCCCAAAGGGGCTGGCTGTCATCCAGCCCGGCACCGTCTGCACGCTCCCAACGGTCGTACTGCCAACCATTGCCCTCGCTTCCATCCTTCAGGACGGGCGTATCATTTGCTTTGGCTGCGTACAGAATCGTCAGTTCATAGTTTTGCGTCAGCTGCTTGGTGGTATCCCATTCGCTGTAGCCATTGTCCGACAGGCTGATGTGGGTAACGTCTTTCAAGTTGGCCGCAACTTCTTTCTGGCTCATCTTGTAGACGGGCTTTTCCACACCATCCACCATGTAGGTTGCGGGGCGCATGGCGCTGGGGTCAAACTTCATCAGCACATCGTAGGCGGTCAGGTAGTAATACTCTGCCTGCTGGTCGACCTGGGCATCATAGATGAACGTATCCGTGTTATTGGCCGGGGTGACTACCTCACTGCCAAAGTCCAGGTTGCCGGTCATGTACACCTTACTGGCTATGCCGGTCACGTTGGTGCCCAACTGCTTGTTCTGGTCATCGTTCAGCACGGTTTTGCCATCGCTGCCCAGCCAGTAGTTTGTTTTGGTAATGTAGCTGGCGTTTCCGTGATGGAGAACTGCATCGTCATGTTCATGGTGCCGAGGTCTTTCTCCTCGATCACATGGTCCTGGTAGCCCTCCAAAATCTGGCAATGCAACTCGGGGTCGTAATAGGTGTAAGAACTCTTGAACACCGTGCCATTGCCCGACAAGCTGATCTCACCGCTTTCGCAGGGGACCTTGATGCGCATCCACAGGCGCTCGGTAGCGCCCACCAGCTGTTCATTCAATGCCTGGCTCTTGGTATCCAGCGAGACAATGTAGTTTGCGGTGCTGAAACTGCGGATCAGGGCGTTATCTTTGGTCGCATCACTGCCGGCGGTCCACTGTACAGGGGTCTCGGGGCGGACTATTTCCGTGCTGTTGTCCGTGTACGTAACTTTCAGGGTTTTATCGGTCTCAACATTGCCGGGGGTATCCTTGTCGTAGTTCAGCGGGTAGGTTTTGTCGGTGGGTTCTACGCTCGTTACGTTGTCGGCCTTTACCCCCTCCATCACTTCGCCGGCGGTAATTACGCCGTCCTCGGCATCGTAATAGTCTTTTTCGCCGTCGCCGGTGTCCTGCTTCGTGATCGACATCCGATAAATATACATATCGTTGCTTTCGATCTCGATGTTGCTGTTCTCGTAGTAGTCCGCCGTCAGCTTGACGTTGTTCACGTTGGGCACGGTGGAGGTCAGGTATTTGCCGCCATCCTCGGTGCCCTCGGCAGCGATTTTATCCGAGGTGTTATGATAATTTTTGGTAAAGGTGTAGGGGTAGTAGTCGTCGCGCCAGACGTTGTATTTATCGCTGTCCATGGCTGCAGCGGCGATCAGGTCCATCACACCGTTTTTGCTGGTGCTGTAAACATCGTTGCCGCCGTCATCGCCGGTAGCAATGTTGCCGTACAGGCCGCCGCCCTGGAAGTTGAACGTACCGCCGCTATGGCACAGGCCGCCGCCCTCGGGGGCATTGTTGGTGGTGATGTCGCCGCCGTTTACGGTCAGGGTGCCGTTGCTTTGGCACACACCGCCGCCGCGTTTGGTGGCTTTGTTGCCGGTAATGTTACCGCCGCGCATCAGGCAGTTGCCGCCGTTTATGTACCAGCCGGCGCCATTGACGGCCTTATTGCCACTGATGACTACATCCTGCGAGGCATGGGTGTTGCCAAGCAGCAGGCTGCTGCCGCCGTTCTGGTACACACCGCCGCCGCTTTCGGTGCAGGTGTTGCCGGTGATGCTGCCGCCGGCCAGGGTCATGGTGCCGCCCGCCTGGTAGATCGTGCCATTTTTGCAGGTATTGCCGCTGATCTCGCCCTTGGTCATGGTAAACTCAGCGCCGCTGTTGTTGGCAATGTAGATGATACCGTTCTGGGTTGCGCTGTTGTTGGTGACAGAACCGCTTTGCAGCGTGTAGCTGCCCTTGGCAACGTAGACTGCACCGCCGTAGCCGCAGGCGCTGAACGCTGCATTTTCAAAGACGCTGCAGTTGGTGATGACAGCGTTATCGGTCTGGGCAAAGCTGCCGTCGATGACATATACCGCGCCGCCGCGGCCCGCCTGGCAGCCGGTGATGGTGCTGCCCTGGCCAAGGGTGAAGCTGCTGCCGCTGTCCACGCAGACCGCACCGCCGCGGTACGCCGCACGGCTGTTGGTGATGGTGGTATCGGTCATAGTGACGTTGGCATTGTTGCGCAGCAGCAGTGCGCCGCCGTCGGTAGCGGTGCCGCTGATGGTGCCGCCCTTGGCGGGTTTGCTGTTGATGATATTGACGTCGCTCTCAATGGTCAGGGCGGGTTTGCCGCCGATGCCCGTAATGATATGACCCGCCAGATCCAGCGTGACGTTGGTGTCCTGGCTGATCTGGGTGCTGGAGTTGGTATTGGTCAGCAGCCGGACAGTCAGCTTTTGGTTAGGCTCCTCCGCCAGCATGGCGCGGGCGGCATCCATAGCCTCCTGCAGGCTGTCGTAGGGGTTGCCAACGACCTCGCCATCCTTTACGATCTGCGCGACCTCGGTTTCCACCTTGGGCACGCTCAGGGTCAGGGGGTAAGTGCGCTGGATGGGGTCGTAGTCGATGGGTTCATCTTTCAGGGTCTCGCTGGTATTCTCGTTCAGCCATCGGCCATTGTCGTGGATGGCCGATGCCTGGGGCAGGTGCAGCACGGTATCGGCCTGGGCCTTGTAGGCATACACATCCTGGCCCAGCTGGGCGCGGTTGTTTTCCACCGTGCCGCCCGCAACCTTGACGATGAGGGTGTTATAGTTCGTGCTTTTTCCCACAACATCGGTGCTGATGCCGCCGCCATACTTCTGGGCGATATTATCCGCAATGGTGCCGCCGGTCACGATCATGGTCTGTGTATCGGCGGCATGGCCCATGTAGTAATCACGGTATTGGTAATCTTTGCTGCGTTTTTCCGGCTTGATCTGGCGGGCCGCGTAGATGCCGCCGCCATAGTTGGCCGTGTTGTTGGTGATGGTGCAGTTGGTCAGGTGCAGGCGGCTATTACCGTCCTCGGTATCATAGGCCGATGCGAAAATACCGCCGCCCTTGACGGTTGCCGTGTTGCCGCTGATGGTGCAGTTGGTTGCGTTCAGCGTACCCAGGCCGGAAGTAGCCCATTCATCATTATCATTGCCGCCCACGCGGATACCGCCGCCGTAGTTGCCGGTGTTATCTTTGATGGTGCAGTCCTTCAGGTTGACAATGCCCCGTACCGATTGGTAGTAGCTGATGCCCATGCCGCCGGCACCGAGGGCCACTGTGCCGTGGTTGCCGGTAATGTCGCAGTTAGTAAAGGTAACCACACCCTCTTGCTGGTCGCCAAAGCCATAGTTTGTAAGGGGGCTGCTGACATACACACCGCCGTTGGGGCCGCTGTTGTCGCTGATGGTACAGCTGTCCAGCGTAACGTTCTGCTTATAAACTTCAAAGCCACCGGCGGCATCCCGGCGGCTGGTAATGCTTGCCGCGTTGCCCGTAATGGTGCAGCCCGTCCAGGTGCTTTGGGCCTGGATGCTGAGCTTTTTCCACTCATCGTTGTCTGCTCTGTTTGCGTTTGTCAGGTTAACGGGCGTATAATAACAGTTTTTGTTGTCGGTAATGGTCACGTTGGTAAAAGTGCCGGTGGCGGGGACAGCTTTGCCGTCCTTATCCAGCGTACCGCCGCCATAATAGCGCAGGACACGTCCCTCGCCCTGGGTCTTGGTGATGGTGCTGTCACTCATCTGCACGCTGTTGCCATAGGCAATGTACAGCAATGCCGCTTCGCCGTCCGTGCGGCCGTATTTTACGGTGTTGTTATCAAAAACCGTATCATTGATTTTCAGCAGGTTATTGTTGGTGTAGTTTGTATCCACATACACGGTGTAGCGGTTTCCTACATTTTTCACAAAGCGGCAATGGTCGATCCACATATCGCGCTGGGCCGTGCTGGCGGAACCTGTGCCGATATAAATGGCCGAGGCCGTGTTGCCGTAGGCCGCAACGTTGCCATCAAACAGCATATAGCGCATGTTTTTGGTAGCGCCGCCGCTCACACTCAGTGCAGCATTGCCGCCGCTGTAGTTGCCGTAGCCGGCAGTGTTCTTGATGAACTGGGTGTCGTAACTGTCCCCGGGAAGTTCAACGCCCAATAGATCGCGGACGGAATACAGGTTACCGCCCACGTACATGCCACTGCCGCCACTATAGGACTTATTTTCCTCAAACCGGTTGCCCGTGCCAAGGGTCAGGGTGCCATTATACTGGTAGACAGCGCCGCCAGCGTTGGCGCTGCTGCAGTTATTTTTGAAAGTACACCCGTCAATCAGATAGGTCATATCAATGTTGCCCGGGTCTACACATATCGCACCGCCCGCACTGTAGGCGGTGTTGTTTTCAAAGGTGTTGTTCTCCAGCACTACGTCATACGCACCATACTTTTTGCTTTCAGCCTTTTCCGTATTGATGCGGGGCTGCATGTAGATTGCACCGCCGCGGTCGCTAGTGCTGTTGCCTGCAAAGGTGTTGCCGCGTAACGTAATGGTGTGGCTGTTCAAGAACATAGCGCCGCCGACATTGCGGGCGTAGTTATTGGTAAAGGTACTGTTGGTGATAGTAGCCTTGCTGGAAGCACTATTCATAAAGATAGCGCCGCCATAACAGTTGCTTTCCACACGGTTATTGGCAAAGGTGCAGCCGTCAGCTTCCAGCACGCCAGCGCCACCAAAGCGTATGCCTGCACCATGGTCCGTGCTGGTATAGGTCATATTGCTGATGGTGGTATCCTTAAGCACCAGATTGGTATTATTGCCTGTATAGACACCTCTGGTAGAGCCGGTCAGGGTCACGCCCTGCAGCTTTACGGTGGTGTTTTCGGGTTTGCTAGTCTGGCCGTTAGTAACAAGCAGCGTGCCGCTTTCGCTGGTCAGTTTGCCGCCGCCATCGGCTAGGTTATAGTCGTCCTCACCCTTAGCATTGCACAGGGTAAAGGTCAGATCGGCCTTGTTCAGGTCCGTTACCGTGATATGGCCGGTGAGGGTGTAGCCGTTCAGGTTCAGGGTGGGGCTGTGCTTGGTGTTGTTGATGGTCACATCCTCGGTCTGGTCGCGCAGCAGGTGGATGGTGGTGGTGTTAGTTTCTGCGTCCACGGCATCCGCTGCTTCCATGGCCTTGATAGCCTGGTTGATGCTGAAATACTTATCACTGCCAATACGGGCGGCGTAACTGCCGGTGTTCTCCCCCGCCGGGGCCAGGGTGTAGATGGTCTGGGCCGGAGCAGTCTCACTGCGCACCGTTTTGCCGGTGGTCGCATCATTTTTCAGCCAGACGAGATCTTTGGCGTTCTCGATGCCATCGGTGTGCAGATCTTGGGTATCGGCCAGGTCGACCGTACCGCCCTGGGCAAACAGCACATCGCCCGCGATGGTACCGCCGTGGAGCAGGGTCTTTTCACCCACGGTCAGGGAACTGTCGGCTCCGCCCAGATACAGGTTGCTGGCCAGCTGGCTGGCGGCGTTATCCCGGATGATGCCGCCCACGGCTGCGTCCTCGGCGGCAGAGAGGGTGACTTTAGCCTTGGTAGCAATGTAGAGAGCGCCGCCGTTGTCGGCGGTATTATTATAGATTTCGCCGCCGGTCATGTTCAGGGTAGAAAGGCCAACATCCGTGTTCATGTACACCGCACCACCGTTGTTGGCGGTGTTATTGTAGAACTCACCATCATTGATAGTAAGAATAACCGCCCGGTTGCCAGCCGCGAGGGCACCGCCGTTAGAGGTGGCAGTATTGTTATAGAACTTACCATCATTGATGGTGACATTGCCCGTGTACACCAGGTAGACCACGCCGCCGTTGACAGCCTTATTGTTGTAGAACTCGCCGCCGTTGATGGTGATGGTATTGGTCCAACCGACTGAGGCAATTACACCGCCGCTTTGACTGGTGGTTATATTATCATGGAATTCACCGCCGTCAACGGTAACGGTGGAGTTGGAGTTCACGTACACACGGCCGCTGTTGGTGCCGCTGTTGTCGTAGATTTCAACATCTTTAAGGGCAACGGTGGAATAGTTGCCGTTTGTAAGAATGCTGTAGCCGGTGTTTTTGGTAAACACGGCACCCTCAGCCACGATATTGTGATAACTGCCATTCAGCCGGATGCCGCTGTCCGTGTTGCCGGTAAAGGTAACGTCTTTGGCCGTAATGTCAATAAAGTCTTGGCCATTTACGGCGCGGGACAGGTTACGCAAGGTCAGGGTCTTGCCGGTCAGTATCAACTTGTTATGGGCCGATTTTGTGCCGTTGTTCATCTCAATGCCGTTGGCCGGGCCGGTAAGGACGCCGCCGGCGCTGCCTGCTTTATAATTGTCGGCCTTTTTATCGGTCAGGGTAAAGGCGTTGGTGTTTTGACCGTTGGTCAGGGTGATCTTACCGGTGAGGGTGTAGCCGTTCAGATTCAGGGTGATGGGGTTATTCACGGTGGTAGCCGTGACCTGCTCGCCCACATCGGCCAGCAGGTCGATGCTGGCGGTGCCGGTTTTCTTCGCCGCCGCCTCATCCAGCGCGGCCTGCAGGGTGGTGTACTCTTTGCCGGTCCAGGAGCCGAGCAGGCCGTTCAGACGGGCCACAAAGTGGGCCGCGCCCTGCAGGGTGTAGTAATGCTCGGCGCTGTTATCGTTGGCAATGTCGGTTTCCAACGCAGGCGGGGTGTTATCCATCAGCCAGGCATCATACACGCCTTCCACGCCTTCCAGCTTTTTAGCGGCGGGCAGGGTCACTTTGACCGCGTTCTTTTCCACAAACACATCGCCGACACCCTCGTTGCTATCGGGGGCAGTCTTTTTGCCCATAGCGAAGCTGGCCCCCGCACTAACGTACGCGATGCCGCCCTTTTTGGCTGTGTTGTTGGCGATGGTACAGTCCTCGGTCGTCAGGCTGGCGGGCAGCACTCTGCTGTCTGCATTTTTCACATACAGAGCACCGCCATCAACGCCTGACGTGTTGCCTGTAATAAGCGTGCCGTCTTTGATAGTTGTGGTATTGTTGCGGACGGCTACCGCGCCGCCGCTATATTTATACTTGTTTGTTGCATCGATGGCAGTGGTAGCAGCGGTACCGCTGGTGTTGTTGGAGATGCTGCCGCCGCTGATATTGTTGGTGCCGTTATAGCCGCAGTAAATACCGCCGCCAGCCAGAGTCGTGGTATTGCGCTCCACCACGGTATCGATAATGTTGACCGTGCCGGAATCCACTTTATAGAGTTCGCTTCTGCGCAGGTCGGAAGTAATGCCGATACCACCGCCGCCGCTGCAGTTACCATCCGTGCCGGTGGTGGAGTTGCCGGTGATTTCACAGTCCCGAATGGTAAAATCACCGGGTCTACCCGTGCGGATGATTGCTGTGGCGTTATCCACTTTGGTTTCTTGGAAATCGAGGTAGTTGTGGATGCCCACGCCGCCGCCAGCCCAGCTTGTAGTATTGTTGTGAATTTTGCTGTTGGTCAGCGTACCCTCGGTGGTGCTGTTATTGATATAGATACCGCCGCCGTACCGCAGGGCGGTATTATCATGAACATCCAGATAATCCAGCTTGTCGGTGTTATGGGCACCGATGCAGAGAGCGCCGCCGGAGTAGTTTTTGGCGGTGTTGTTTCTGAACACGATGGGGTTATCTGCTGTGCCGATGATGTTCAGCTCGCCACGGTAGTATTCGAGATTGCCGTCTGCGCCTGTACGGTACTGGTTGTTGCTTTCAAACTGAACTGCACCGCCGAAGTTGTTTGCCGTATTGCCCGCAAAGCTGCTGTTGCCGTTGATGGTCAGGCTGTTGCCGCTATACTGGTTCCATACGTAAATAGCGCCGCCGCTGCTGCCAGCGGTGTTGTTTTCAAACACGGCATCCGTCAGGGTGTAATGGCCCTGGCTCAGATAGAACGCACCGCCGCTCTGGCTGATGCTCTTGTTATTGCTGGCCGTAATGTTGGTCGCGTTCAGGGTCAGGTATACGTTTGTATTGATACCCACTGCGCCGCCGTGGCTGCGGGAGGTATTGTCCTTAAACGTAACATTGTTCCATGTAAAAGCAGCCTCAAACGAGGAGGGGATCTCGTTAATAAAGACTGCACCGCCCCAGCCACCATCGCGCACAGCACCAGCGGTGTTGCCCGTAAAGGTCACGTTATCCATGTCAAACTGCTTGGTGCGGTTGACCCAGACAGCGCCGCCGTGGCTCTGCTCGGTGGTATTGTTGGTAAATACACAATCTTTAAAGCTGGTAGGAACACCGTAGATACGGACTGCACCAGAACTGGACGAGTTTTTAGCCTGGTTGTCGGTAAACGTGGCGCCCACGACTTCCAAGCCCAGGTCATTGCGCTGGGTGCCGCTGTCAACATACAAAGCGCCGCCAGAACCCCAAAGGGTCGTGTTACCAGCAAAGCTGCCGCCATAAATACGCACCGTGGTGTAAATACCGTTGGTATTATCGCCGCTGCCACTTGCACCGGTGCTGGTAGCACCGCCCCAGCTGTTCGCGCTATTGTTGGTAAACGTATTCGCCTTGTCCGGGTCAGGGGTGCCATCCTCCCGCAGGACACCCAGTGTAATGACGCGGCCCTGGTAGACGTTATCGTTGTTAGAAGCAATGGCACCGCCGAAATGGGCGCTGTAGTTGCCGGTAAACGTATTGGCAGTAAAGTCTGCCCAGGCGTAACCGCTCACCCACACAGCACCACCGCCGCGCCAACCGCCGTTGCCTGCCGAGGTCACGCGGTTGCTATCAAAATTGCTGCCGTCAATATTCAGGTAAATGTGGGCGTTGCCGTAGCCGGTTTCCCGCCGGGTGGAGATAGCACCGCCATAGCCGGTGGCAGTGTTGCCGGTAAAGGCGCTGTTCTTCACGTGCAGGCTGGCCACCTGCACGGTGTTGGGGGGTTCGACGGGGTTGACCTGAATCGTAATCGCACCGCCTGCGGCATCGTCGCCATTTTTTACATCATAGGTGGCAGAGTTCCGGTCAAAAGTGCAGCCTTCCACTGTGTAAACAGGGTTAAAGTCGCTGGTTTTGCTGTAGTTGTTGGGGTAGTACACTGCGCCCGCATACCGCAGGGCCGTGTTGCCCCTAAAGGTACAGTTTTTCAGCGTGTTTTCCTTGATATTGCTGTTAAAGGCAATCGCGCCGCCGCGCAGGGCCGCATAGTTGCCGTGCAGGGTGGTTTCTTCCTCGGCGTTCTCGTCATCGGAGGTGGTGGTCCCGACCTGGCCGAAGGTCACGTTCTCGATGGTGTTGTCGGCAATGCCGTCAAAGGCGGGGTCAAAGGCCAGCGCGCCGCCATAGGTATCGGTGCTGTTATCGGTAAAGGTGCCGCCGTTGAACGTAACCGGCACCTGCACCAGGATGTTGTCCGCCTTGACATGCAGGGTGTACTGGTTGGCCAGGTACAGCGCACCGCCGTCCTTGGCGGCATGGTTGCCCGTAAAGGTCACGCCATTGCCAATGGTGGTCTGTACACCGGTGCCCAGGTAGACCGCACCGCCAAAGCCGCCCGCGTTGTTGGTGGTAAAGTTGGCATTTTCCAGCGTGAGCAGGGCTGCGTTATGCACGTACAGGGCCGCGCCGTTGCCGTCGGATTTGCAGTTGGTGATGGTGGCGCCGCCCTTCATGGTAAAGCTGGTGTCCATGCTGTTGCCGTTTTCACGCTGGAGCTTTTTGAACTGATAGGTGTTGTCCGCGTTCTGCAGCGGTTCCTGATTTTTGCCCAGAGCAACATCGAACTGGCCGTTGGTATCCACGGCGGCGGTGCCCTTTACGTACACACCCGCGCCGGGGCCTGCGTAGGTAAAGTCGCTGATGGTCGTGCCATCCAGCGTGAGGGCGCTGCCCAGCTGCACCTGCACGCCGCGGGTG
>ENA-OPWR01002166-OPWR01002166.1-human-gut-metagenome-genome-assembly--contig:-NODE-2166-length-13770-cov-4.317608_pt1 | contig 13770 bp, 14 predicted proteins | sample MGYA00241507_ERZ502006 | MGnify/ENA primary metagenome ERZ502006 (study PRJEB25962, sample SAMEA2043041) | human gut metagenome | biome: human gut; feature: human-associated habitat; material: faeces...
CTCCAGTAAGACGAGTTGAGATTCCCAAACCAGATGGTGGTGTGCGAAAGCTTGGCATACCAACAGTGATAGACCGTACACTTCAACAGGCAATAACCCAACAGTTAGTGCCAATCTATGAACCGCTGTTTGCAGATGGTAGCTATGGCTATCGTCCGAACAGAAGTGCAAAAGATGCAATACTTAAGGTTAAGGAGTATGCAGAACAAGGCTATACATTCGCTGTAGTCCTTGACTTGTCAAAGTACTTCGATACTCTTAATCACGAAATTCTCATCAATCTTCTACGAAAGAATGTAAAAGATGAACGTGTAGTACAGTTGATAAAGCGCTATCTGAAAAGCGGTGTAATGGAAAACGGAGTGGTCATTGACACAGAGGAAGGCTCACCACAAGGTGGAAATCTATCACCATTGCTGGCAAACATCTACCTCAATGAGTTCGACCAGGAATACCTGAAAAGAGGTGTTCCATGCATAAGATATGCAGATGACATCGTGCTTCTTGCAAAGAGCAAGCGAGCATCAGAGAGACTCTTGGAAAGCAGTACAAAATATCTTGAGGAGAGGCTGAAACTTACAGTCAACCGAGAAAAGAGCCGTACAGTCAGCGTGTTTGCAATCCGAAATTTTAAATTCCTTGGCTTTGCATTGGGAAGGAACGGAAAAGGCATTTATGTCCGAGTTCATCCGAAGTCATGGAAGAAGTTTAAGTCTAGACTGAAGGAGTTATCTTCCCGTAAGCGATGTCAGTCAATCAAGCCAAGCCTTGAGAAAATCAAGGTGTATGCAAGGGGATGGCTTAACTACTACGGAATTGCAAGTATGAAGAGCAACATAGATGACATCAACGGATGGCTCTATCACAGAATACGCATGTGTATATGGAAACAGTGGAAGAAACCTAGAACGAAATATAAAAATCTAGTCAAACTTGGAATCCCAGAACACTATGCGTCAACAATAGCAAACAGTCGCAGAAAGTATTGGTATATCAGCAATAACAAAGCTGTGATTTGGGCGCTGAATAAAGAAAGACTGATAAACAGTGGCTTTTATGATTTAGCCACAGCCTATCAGTCTGTGCACGTCAACTATTGAAAGCGCCGTATACCGAACGGTACGTACGGTGCTGTGAGAGGACGGCGGTTAGTCACCGCCTCCTACTCGATTCGTGGGCATAATTCTAACAGTATCTAAACTGTTTCGCTATGTGCCTGCAGGAGAGTACGGGTGCGCCATCGGTGCCCGGAGCGCGCGTACTTTGCGTTGAGATGGAAGTTATTATGGGCGTATTGCACCGGTTTCCCGGTGCTCACTTGGGACCCACCCTATTAGCCACAACTGAAAAAAGTAAGAAAAATCTAAAAAATATTATTGACATCTAAGCTGCGTTAGAGTATACTAACAGCCGTAAGAGGTACCAAATGATGTTTTTTATCATTAAAGTCATGAAGAAAAGACGTGAAAAGAGGTAAATATGATGCCATTATCAATGAGTGGTGCTGGGGAGGCACAGATAATCAAGAAAATCGGCGGAAAGGAAGAGGTGAGATCTTTCCTTGAGAAGCTGGGCTTTGTAGTAGGCACAGAGGTGACTGTCATCTCAGAGATAGCCGGCAATATGATAGTCAATGTAAAGGGCGCCAGAGTAGCAATCGGCAAGGACATGGCAAATAAGATCATGGTCTGATATAACATATGTAACAGGCATGGATATAGCATGTATGACATATATAACATATATAACACATACAACACATGCAGCAATGTACTGTATAAGCTGTAATCATTTAAGATTTAAACGACTTTGTATATGATATTATGCAAACGTTTATATAAATTTTTTAAACAACAATAAAATTAAAAAAGGAGTAGTCAGCATGAAGACATTAAAGCAAGCCAAAGTAGGCGAGACAGTCAAGGTTGTCAAGCTCACAGGCCAGGGTGCAGTCAAGAGACGTATCATGGATATGGGAATTACTAAGGGTGTTGAGATATTTATCCGCAAGGTGGCACCGCTTGGCGATCCGGTAGAGGTGACAGTGAGAGGCTATGAGCTATCACTTCGTAAGGACGATGCCTCTATGATAGAAGTAGAGTAAATTTTTTGCCTATAGGTTAGTAAATACAAACTATAGGCAGAATGAGCAAACAAAAATAAGGAGATTAAAACATGGCAGTAAAAATTGCTCTCGCAGGAAACCCGAACTGCGGAAAAACAACACTATTCAATGCCTTAACAGGTGCCAATCAGTATGTTGGTAACTGGCCTGGTGTTACAGTTGAGAAAAAAGAGGGAAAGCTTATAGGTCACAAGGATGTAGACCTGGTGGATTTACCGGGTATCTACTCACTTTCTCCATATACTCTCGAGGAGGTTGTTGCAAGAAATTACTTAATCGGAGAGCAGCCTGATGCGATTATCAATATCGTGGACGGAACAAATATCGAGCGTAATCTGTATCTGACAACACAGATTATCGAGCTAGGCATTCCGGTACTTATGGCTGTCAATATGATGGACATTGTAAGGAAAAACGGAGACAAAATCAATATCAAGGCACTTGGAGAGAAGCTCGGCTGTGAGGTTGTTGAGATTTCAGCTTTAAAGAAGACAGGAATCAAGGAGACCGCAGAGAAGGCAATCCAGATTGCTAAGTCAGGTAAATCCGTTCAGAGGGTACATCACTTCGCAGACGATGTGGAGAGTACAATCGCAGGCATCGAGGATAAGCTTGGTCTTGCAGTAGCAGAGAGCCAGAAGAGATTCTTTGCAATCAAGCTTTTAGAGCGTGACTCAAAGATTTCTGAGGTATTAAAGAGTGCTCCAAACGTAGACGCAGAGATTAAAGCTCTCGAGGACAAATACGATGATGACACAGAGAGTATCATCACAAACGAGAGATATCAGTACATATCTTCAATCATCGGCTCATGCGTAAAGAAGGCACGCGCCGGAAAAGAGACAGTATCAGACAAAATTGATAGGATTGTTACAAACAGATTTTTGGCACTGCCTATTTTCGCACTCATCATGTGGGCTGTATATTATGTTGCAGTATCATCGCTTGGTGGAATTGTAACAGACTGGACAAACGACACACTCTTTGGTGCGTGGATTCAGCCGGCAGTACAGACATTTATGGAAAATGTAGGCTGCTCTGAATGGCTCGTATCACTTGTAGTTGACGGTATCATCGGAGGTCTTGGTGCACCTATCGGATTTGCGCCACAGATGGCTATCGTATTCTTATTCCTCTCAATCCTTGAGGACTGCGGATACATGGCACGAGTAGCCTTCATCATGGACAGAATCTTCCGTAGATTCGGTCTCTCAGGAAAGTCCTTCATCCCATTCCTCATCGGATCAGGATGTGGTGTACCCGGAATCATGGCAACACGTACTATCGAGAACGAAAAAGACCGTCGTATGACAATGATGACAGTAACAAATATCCCATGTGGAGCAAAGCTTCCTGTTATCGCACTTATCGCAGGCTTTATCATGGGTGACGGTTGCTGGTGGATGGCACCTCTTATGTACTTTACAGGAATCGGTCTCACAATCATCTACTGTATCATTTTAAAGAAGACAAGAGCATTTGCAGGAGAACCTGCACCGTTCGTAATGGAGCTTCCACAGTATCATGTTCCACAGGCTAAGACAGTTCTTCTTCATGTATGGGAAAGACTGAAAGGCTTTATCATCAAAGCCGGAACGATCCTGTTCCTTGCATGTGTAGTTATGTGGTTCCTTGGCGGATTCGGATTTACGAACGGTGGATTCGGACTTGTAGATGACAGTGCAGACAGTTTACTTGCAGTAATCGGCGGATTTATTGCACCAATCTTTGCACCACTTGGATTTGGAGAGTGGCAGCCGGTAGCAGCTTCTCTTTCCGGATTCACAGCAAAAGAAGCAATCGTTTCAACAATGGGTGTACTTGCGAACGTAGCAGAGAGCCAGTCAGAAGATACTGTAACAGTAGCTCAGGCTATCCAGAACTGGTTCCCAAGTGCAGTAGCAGCATTTTCATTCCTGTTATTCAACCTGTTAGATTCCCCTTGTCTGGCAGCGATTGCAACAATGGCACAGCAGATGCAGTCTAAGAAATGGTTCTGGTTTGCAATCCTGTTCCAGAATGTATTCGCTTATCTCGTAACACTTTGTGTATACCAGATCGGTACATTAGTAACCGGCGGCGGATTTGGAGTTGGTACAGCAGTGGCATTTGTGGTAGTAGCAGTCATGCTGTTCCTGTTATTCAGACCTGATCCGTATAAAGATCAGAAAGTTTATTCCAAACGTTCTGTAAATGCATAAGTAGAGCGGACCGGACGTAACTCATTTACGTCCGGATTTCCCTTTGAAGGAGGCAGTTTTCATGGTAGCCATTTTAGCAGATATCATTATTTTAGCATTAATATTAGGGTATTGCGCATACCTGGTATACGGAATTGTGAAGAGATTTAAAAATGGAGTCATCCAGGGATGCGGCGGCAGCTGTGCCGGATGCAGTGGATGCGGTGGTGGATGCTGCAGTTCAGATCCTGATGAAGTGAAAAAAATGATCGAAAATATGTATGGTAAATAAAGGAGTTGGCAGTCATGGGCAATTCGACAGGCTCTATGTTCTACCTGTTCGTGATCGTGATTGTCCTTTACATTGTCGGTGCTTCTATCTATCAGGCATTTCTCTGGTTCAGGAAATGGCAGGAGAAAAAAAGAGACGAAAAGTTCAGCATGGATAATGAGGAGAACAAAGAATAGAGGGATAGAGATATGGCAGATATTATAGTTGTATTAATCGTGATCGTTCTTCTTGGATTTGCACTGAGAGGAGCAATCAGGCATTTTAAAGGTGACAGTCCCTGCTGTGGCGGCGGAACCGGTATCATCAAAACTGACGATAAAGAACTGAAGAATCCGGTGATCGGAAAGAAGACAGTTCATATCGAAGGTATGACCTGTGAGCACTGCGTACAGTCAGTAAAGAAAGCGTTAAATGAGATAGAAGGTGTTTCGGCAAGAGTGGACTTACAGAAGAAAGAAGCAGTGGTGTCTTATGACCGTGAGATTGCAAATGATGTTTTGAAAAAAACAGTTGAAAAAGCAGGATTTCAGGTTGTTTCTATTACAGAGTAGATATGATAGGAGGATGACAGGTGGATAAGGCAAAAGAAGCGATTGTACAGAAACTAAAAGCCAGTGGATGCAGGATCACCAAGCAGAGACTGATGCTTCTGGATATTATACTGGAAGAAAACTGTTCCTGTTGCAAAGAAATCTATTACCGCGCATCTCGGATCGATCCAAGCATCGGAACAGCGACCGTATACCGGATGATCAACAAGCTGGAGGAAATCGGAGCAATCAATCGAAGAAATATGTATAAAGTAGCATGTGATCCGGACTGTGACCTGCAGAATGCATGTACAGTTGAACTGGACGATGATACGATCAAGCATCTGTCTGCAAAGAACTGGAATGCTGTGATACAGGCAGGACTGAAAGCATGTGGTTATGTAGAAGATCAGAAAGTACGGAACATAACAGTGCAGTCATAAATATGCAGTTGATAAAATTTATCAATAGCCTGAAAATATTTGAAAAGGACATTCCTTGGTGTTATAATTTGCAGAAACAAAAACGACTGCCGGACACAAATGAAGGGATGTCCTTTTTGTTATAATGTTTGTAGTGATGAATTAATAAATATACAATGGAGGGAATACATATGTTAAATTTAAAAGACATTAATTGGAAAAAACCAGGACTTTTTGCGGCAGGAGTAGCTTTCGGAACAGCGGGAATCAAGATCCTGACAAGTAATGATGCAAAGAAATTATATACAAACTGTACAGCAGCCGTATTAAGAGCAAAATCTTGTGTGATGAAGACTGCAACAAGCGTTCAGGAGAATGCAGGAGATATTTTAGCAGAAGCAAAGCAGATCAATGAAGACAGAGTAGCAGAGGCAGAAGCAGAAGTTGTAGATGATTTTTGCGAGACAGAAGAGACAGCAGAAGATACTGCTGAAGCAACAGAAGAATAAAAATCCGGTACTGAAGATAAAGAAAAGTTGCCGAAAATACATAGACACAGGCACCTGCGGAACATCTGCAGGTGCTTTTGTAAGACTAGCAAGAGGTGACAAGAGTGAAATTTAAGATTAAGCATGAGATAAGAGGAAGAATCCGTATCCACATGGAGCAGAAACGCATGACTCATGAACAGGCGGACATTCTTCTCTTTTATCTGCAGAATATAGACGGCGTATTCCGCGCAGATGTCTATGACAGAACGGCGGACGCAACGATTCATTATAAGGGAAACAGAGAAACAATCATCGAAGTACTCCGCAGATTCCGTTATGAGGAAGTAGAAGTGCCGAATGGCCTGTTAGAGACATCCGGAAGAGCAATGAATGCAGAGTATCAGGAGAAACTGGTGGATAAGATTCTGTTCCATTATGGAAGAAAATTCTTACTGCCATATCCGATCTCGGCAGCATATACAACGATCATGTCGGCAAAATATATCTGGAAGGGCATCAAGACCCTGATGGAAAGAAGGATTGAAGTTCCGGTACTGGATGCAACAGCAATCGGAGTATCAATCTTCAGAAGTGATTTCAGTACGGCAAGTTCGATCATGTTCTTGCTTGGAATCGGTGAACTCTTAGAAGAGTGGACACATAAAAAGTCTGTAGATGACCTGGCAAGAACCATGTCATTAAATGTAGGAAAAGTATGGTTAAAGACCGGAGATCAGACGGTTCTGGTTTCTTCTAATCAGATCAAATCCGGAGACCAGGTTGTCGTACATATGGGAAATGTCATCCCGTTTGACGGAGAGGTTGTGGATGGAGAAGCTATGATCAATCAAGCTTCACTGACAGGAGAATCTGTTCCGGTAAGAAGAACTACAGGAAATTATGTTTATGCCGGAACTGTTGTAGAAGAAGGAGAAGTGACAGTCGATGTTAAAGCAGTCGGCGGCTCCAGCCGTTATGAGAAGATTGCAGCAATGATCGAAGAATCCGAGAAATTAAAATCCGGACTGGAAAGCAGGGCAGAGCATCTTGCAGATAAACTAGTTCCGTATTCGCTTGGCGGTACGGCCCTTACCTATCTGCTTACAAGAAATGCAACAAAGGCACTGTCGATTTTGATGGTAGACTTTTCATGTGCATTAAAGCTCGCTATGCCAATCTCCGTACTTTCTGCAATCCGTGAAGCAGGTTTGTACAAGATTACTGTAAAAGGTGGAAAATATCTGGAAGCGGTTGCCGAAGCAGATACGATCGTATTTGACAAGACCGGTACACTGACAAAGGCAAAACCGACGGTAGCAGAAGTGGTATCATTTAACGGAATGAGTGAGGATGAATTGCTCCGTATTGCTGCATGCCTGGAGGAACATTTCCCTCACTCAATGGCAAAAGCAGTGGTAAGTGCGGCAAAGACAAAACATTTGGATCACGAAGAAATGCATTCAAAAGTTGAGTATATTGTTGCTCACGGCATCTCAACACAGATTGAAGGAAAGAAAGCTGTAATCGGAAGTTATCACTTTGTATTTGAAGATGAAAAAGTAGTAATACCGGAAGGCATGGAAGAAAAATTTGAGAATCTGCCCGAAGAATATTCACATCTTTATATGGCAATTGAAGGAAAACTTGCAGCCGTGATCTGTATCGAAGATCCATTGCGTGAAGAAGCAGTAGAAGTGATTCGTGAACTGCGAAAGGCCGGACTTAGCAAAATTGTCATGATGACAGGTGACAGTGAACGTACAGCAAAGGCTATTGCAAAGCGTGTTGGTGTAGATGAATATTATGCGGAGGTATTACCGGAAGATAAGGCAGAATTCTGTGAAAGAGAAAAAGCAGCCGGACGTAAAGTTATCATGATTGGTGACGGTATCAACGATTCACCGGCACTTTCCGCAGCCAATGTAGGAATCGCAATCAGTGATGGAGCAGAGATTGCAAGAGAAATTGCTGATATTACAGTTGGCGCAGACAATTTAAAAGAACTGGTTACATTAAAGAAGATCAGTAACGGTCTGATCAAGAGAATCAGCCACAATTATCATTCAATTGTAGGATTCAATGCAGGACTGATCGCACTTGGTGTAGCAGGTATCATCATGCCGACAACATCCGCATTACTTCATAATACATCCACTCTGATCATTGGACTTAGAAGTATGCAGAATCTGCTCGATGAGTAAAGATACAATATGAAAAAATATCTAAAAAATAATGGATAAAGAAATGAACAGGGATGACAAAAGTCGTCCCTGTTCATTTTAATACGTGCGCCTTGCGGCGCACGTTTCTAACGGGTGAAAGTCCCTAATCCGCTCTAGTAGTGGGAATAATTATTGACCTCCTACCCGATCAAAGTATGCAAGAGAAGTTGCCGGTGGCAAGTTCTCTGTACGAAGGAAGAATAACTGTTGACTTTTGCGAAGCGCAAGTGTAGATTAAAAGATAGTCAATTTTGGAAGAACAAGACAGAAAAGAGGAAAAATATAAATGAAGAAAACAGGAAAACAAAATATCAGATGGAATACCATGAAAATTCTGGCAGTAGGTTTTCTAAGTGTAATTTTTCTTGGAGCGGTGCTTTTATGGTTGCCGGTATCTAACGAAAAATCAATCAGTTTTCTGGATGCGCTTTTTACATCAACATCATCGGTATGTGTGACCGGATTGGTTACAATTGTTCCCAAATACCAATTTACAATTACAGGAAAAGTAATTTTGCTGATTTTAATTCAGATTGGAGGATTGGGCGTGATTGCATGTATTACCGCATTTTTTATGCTTCTGAAAAGAAAGATTACGGTAAAAGAGAGAGTTGTTATTCAAGAAGCTTATAATATGAATTCTCTCGGTGGTCTGGTAGGTCTGGTACGTAAAATTTTGATTGGGACAGTAGTAGTAGAAGGAATTGGGGCCGTTTTTTACGCCATACAATTTATTCGGGACTATGGGGTTGCAAAAGGAATCTGGTATGGAATTTTTCATTCAATTTCTGCATTTTGCAACGCAGGAATTGACATCCTTGGAGATGACAGTCTGGCAAGATACGCAACAGATCCTTTGATTAATATTATAACAATGCTGTTGATTATCCTTGGCGGAATTGGTTTTACCGTGTGGTATGACGTGATTGATAACGGAAAGAAGATTTGGCATCGGGAAATTCCCGGAAAATGCTGGTTTACCAGACTTAAGTTACATTCAAAAATAGCGATCATTACAACGGGATTCTTATTGATAGCAGGGACAGTTTTGAACTTTGCACTGGAGTATCATAATCCGGCAACGATAGGGCATCTTAATACCGGACAGAAATTGATGGTTTCCGCATTTCAGGCTGTGACAACAAGAACGGCTGGGTTTAGTACATTTCAGCAATCTGGGATGTACGAAGAAACTGGTTTTTTAAATATTATTTTGATGTTTATAGGCGGTTCTCCGGGAGGAACTGCAGGTGGTCTGAAGACGACGACATTTGCACTTTTATTTCTCGCATTTCATACAATGCTTCGGGGAGGGCATGATATTGAATGTTTCCGGAGAAAAGTGGATGAAAAAAACTTCCATGTAGCATTTGTTACAATTATGTTGGCATTAGCTATATACATAACAGGAACAACATTTGTTGCTGTCATTGAACCAGATACAATTTCATTTCAGAGAATCATGTATGAGACCGCATCTGCAATGGCGACAGTTGGACTCTCGCAGGATCTGACAACACACTTGCGGACGGGAAGCAAGATTGTGCTGATGATAATGATGTATATAGGACGTGTCGGGCCTATGACCATTGCATTATTATTTGCAGGAAAGGTGAACTTAAAAGAAAAGATGCGGACACTTCCAACGGAAAAGATTATGATTGGGTAACAAGGAGGAAAAGATTATGAAGAAACAATTTGCAGTATTTGGTTTGGGAAGTTTTGGAGAAAGCATTGCATTAGAATTACAAAAACTTGGATGTGAGGTAGTTGCTGTAGATAAAGATATGGAGCGGGTAAATGGAATTGCTGATTCTGTATCATATGCGATGCAGGCAGATATTGGAGATCCAGAATTTATCAGATCTCTTGGAACAAGAAATCTGGACGCTGTTGTGATTGCTGAAGCAGAAAGTCTGGAAGCAAGTATTATGGCAGCACTTGAGTGTAAGGAAATTGGAGTACCGAACGTAATCGCAAAAGCAAAAAATAACCGTCATGCAACTGTATTAAAGAAAATCGGTGTGGATACCATCATTTTTCCGGAGAAAGAAATGGGAGTCCGTCTGGCAAAGAATCTTATGTCAGCCAGTTTTACAGATTGGATTGCACTATCTCCGGCCTATAGTATAGTGGAAACTCCAATGCCGGCTAAATGGAGTGGAAAAACTTTGAAAGAACTGGATGTGCGCCGGAACTATGAAGTGAATGTCGTAGGAATTAAAAGTGGGGCGCATGTAGAAGTCAACCCGGATCCTTTAGAAGTATTGCGAAAAGATATGGTTTTGATTTTGGTTGGATCTAATACAGCGTTAGAAGCATTATAAGGAAGAGTTGTATTTGGAATATTATACATATGAGACGGTTTTGCTAAAAATATTTACAATCTAAGAAGTTTAATGAGGATTTATGTCATTAAGCTTCTTTTTTTATACATAATTCTTGACAGCAAGGGAAGAATGATATAGTATTCAAATATAGATTGTTAGATATAACTAACGCTTGTTAGGAGGTACTAAGGTGATGGACAGATATCTGATTGAAAAATGTCTGGTGGAACATTGTTCGGCAACACTGGCATCTATGAAATCAGCAAATTTATTTAATATGACATTTGCAGATGATACAGACGTGGAAGATCAGATTGAGTTCTGGAATCAGTGCATGAAAGAAAAAGGAATCCGTCTCTATATATTACAGAGACAGGATAAACGTGTACTGGTCTATGTCTATCGGAAGAAACAGCTCGAGGTCAGTCTGAACCGGCCGGGAGTAGCAAAGTTCCTGAAGAAATACGGCTATGAAAGCACAGAGATCAAATATGCATTGAGCCGGTTAAAGTCAAGAATAGGGGAAAATAATGAATTTCCACATGAAATCGGAATTTTTCTGGATTATCCGCTTGGTGACGTGATCGGATTCATTGTGAATCAGGGACGCAATTTCAAATGCGCAGGATGCTGGAAGGTATATTGTGATGAGTGTGCATGCCGGAAAACATTTGCAAAATATAAAAAATGCAGAGATGTCTATGTACGTCTCTGGCAGCAGGGAAGAAGTGTTTTGCAGCTTACGGTAGCTGCCTGACATATAAATTTATCAATGAAAGAGGTAGAAACAATGAGTAAAATTGCAGTAGTATATTGGAGCGGAACAGGTAACACAGAGGCAATGGCCAACGAAGTAGCAGAAGGAGCAAAGGCGGCAGGAGCAGAAGTTGATGTATTAACGGCTTCAGAATTTGGCGCAGACAAGATGGACGCTTACGATGCAGTGGCATTCGGCTGCCCGGCTATGGGAGCAGAAGAACTGGAAGACAGCGAATTCGAGCCAATGTTCTCTGACTGTGAAGGAAAACTTGGAGGCAAGAAGATCGCACTCTTCGGATCTTATGGATGGGGAGACGGAGAATGGATGAGAACATGGGAAGAGACATGCAAGGCTGATGGAGCTGTTCTTGCATGTGATAGTGTACTTGCAAATGAAGCACCGGATGATGATGCAGTTGCAGCTTGCCAGGCACTTGGAAAGGCACTTTGCTAGCCGCGTTTTGATTCACCTAAAAAGATATGATATGCTGACGATAGTTAGAATAATCTAACTATCGTGTGAATAAATCATGGCATACTCCTTCTGTCTCATCCCTGAGCAAGAGAGGCAGAAGTAGTTCCATGGGAAAGGATCTTGACATGGAGAATTTTTTAGCAATTGAGAAGGTTATTGGAAGAGAGATTATTGATTCGAGAGGTAATCCGACGGTAGAGGCAGAAGTATATCTTCTGGATGGAACTGTAGGAAGAGGTGTAGCACCAAGCGGCGCATCTACAGGAGAATTCGAAGCACTGGAACTTCGTGACGGAGACAAATCACGTTTCGGCGGAAAAGGTGTAACCAAAGCCGTAGAGAATATTAATACAGTGATTAACGATGCACTGAAAGGTGTAGATGCATCAGACATTTATGCAGTAGATACAGCAATGATCGCAGCAGACGGAACAAAAGATAAATCGAACTTAGGAGCAAATGCAATCCTTGCGGTATCGATCGCAAGTGCACGTGCAGCAGCAAATGCACTGGAGATCCCGCTTTACCGTTTCCTCGGAGGCGTAAATGGTAACAGACTTCCGGTACCTATGATGAATATATTAAACGGAGGCGCACATGCGGCCAACACAGTTGACGTACAGGAATTCATGATCATGCCTGTAGGAGCACCAAGCTTCAAAGAAGCACTCCGCTGGTGTGCAGAAGTATTCCATGCACTGGCAGCATTATTAAAATCAAAAGGACTTGCAACTTCCGTAGGTGATGAAGGTGGATTTGCACCGGACCTTGCATCTGATGAAGAAGCAATCCAGTACATCTTAGATGCAGTAAAAGATGCTGGATATGAGCCTGGAAAAGACTTCATGATTGCTATGGATGCAGCATCTTCTGAATGGAAAGGTGAGAAGAAGGGCGAATATGTACTTCCAAAAGCAGGTACAAAATTTACTTCCGAAGAACTTATCGAGCACTGGAAGAAACTGGTAGACAAGTATCCGATCATCTCTATCGAAGATGCATTAGACGAAGAAGACTGGGAAGGATGGCAGAAACTGACAGCTGAACTTGGAGATAAGGTACAATTAGTCGGAGACGATCTGTTCGTAACGAATACAGAGAGACTTTCCAAAGGTATCGAACTTGGATGCGGTAACTCAATCCTTATCAAGTTAAACCAGATCGGATCAGTATCAGAGACACTGGAAGCAATCAAGATGGCTCATAAAGCCGGCTACACAGCTATCTCATCTCACCGTTCCGGAGAGACAGAAGATACAACAATTGCAGATCTTGCAGTAGCACTTAATACCTGCCAGATCAAGACAGGAGCACCTTCCAGATCAGAACGAGTTGCAAAATACAACCAGTTGCTGAGAATTGAAGAAGAACTTGGAACAAGTGCTGTATATCCTGGAAAAGCAGCATTTAATGTGAAGAAATAATAAGAGTTTAAAAAATATTTAAAACTTCATATCCGTTTATTTAATCCCCTTCTGTAGGATAGAGACTGAAAAAAGTCAAGTCGTACAGGAGGGGATTGTATTATGGAAAAAAAGATATATGGTCTGTCCATGCAGGAAGTAGAAGAAAAAAGGAAAAAAGGCGAAGGAGAGCAAGAACCGGAAAGCATTACAAAAAGCAAGCAAATTTTTATCAGATTACACGTCGGTTGTAGTAATCGCAATTGCGATTGTTACATTTTTCGTACCATCTATGATGGGGTGGGTCAATTATGCCCTGTTCACAGATATGGTAGCCAATAAATTCACCAGTCAGTCTATTATCATTGGTGTCATCATGTTCAGCATGGGGCTGACACTGACAACAGAAGATTTTAAGATACTGGCACAGCGCCCATTTGATATCTGTGTAGGTGCAATCGCACAGTATCTGATTATGCCATTTCTGGCATTTGCACTGACGAAGTTATTACATCTTCCTGACGGAATCGCACTTGGACTG
>ENA-OPWR01002176-OPWR01002176.1-human-gut-metagenome-genome-assembly--contig:-NODE-2176-length-13720-cov-2.298353_pt1 | contig 13720 bp, 13 predicted proteins | sample MGYA00241507_ERZ502006 | MGnify/ENA primary metagenome ERZ502006 (study PRJEB25962, sample SAMEA2043041) | human gut metagenome | biome: human gut; feature: human-associated habitat; material: faeces...
AAGAAAAAATAAAATTTCCCTTACTTAAAGATAAAGTAGCCAAAAAGTTATTTACCGAGAAAATTAATTATTTAATTTTTCGACAGCTCCTTTATTTAGTTTGTCTTACGATATTGAATTTGGTAAATAATTTTAAGGAGTAATTTATAAGGTAAAAAACGACTGAAAAATAATCCTATTTTCATTTTTAAAGTTGGAACAATAAGTAATTTTCTTTGAAACATTTTATCAATACCATATTTAGCTACTTCATAGCTACTGGTTCCCTTAATACTAAATTTGCCTTGAGCAACTTTATTAAAGTTTGTATCGACAGGACCAGGACATAAGGCACTTATAGAAACATGACTTTTACTTTTTCTTAATTCTTCATAAATAGCCATCGTAAGCTTTAAAACATAATTTTTAGTTGCATAATATGTCGATAATCTAGGACCGGCTAAAAAACCAGCACTAGAACAAACATTTAAAATATAACCTTGATCTTTTTTAATAAAATCTTGTAAAAAAAGTTTTGTTAAAATATGATACGCGACAACATTTAAATTAATCATTTCAAGTTCTCTATCTAAATCAGTTTGGCTAAACTCTCCAAATAAACCAAATCCAGCATTATTAATTAAAATATCTATATTTTCATTTTTTACTTTTTCATAAAGTTCATATACATTTTCATTAACTGTTAAGTCATACGTTAAAACCTCAACATTAACCGTTAATTCTTGTTTTAACTTTAAAAGGTTTTCTTCATCTCTTGCCACTAATATTAAATCAATTTTTTTGCTATCTAAATAACGAGCCATATCACGACCAATACCTGATGATGCTCCTGTTATTAATGCTTTCACTATTATCACTCTCCTATTATTAGGATACCAAAAATGAATAATTTTTAAAACTAAATTTCATTGCTTTATCAAAAGAATTTCATTATACTTATATTAAGATAGGATGAAATTATAATGAACATAAATATGCAAACTTTTTATACGGAAGATGGTATTCTTTTAAGAGGCATTCTTTCTAGAGGAAAGGAAGAAAATGAAACCGTTGTAGTACATATAAATGGACGTGGTTCAGGCCAGTTTAATAATATGACTAGTAGAATGCGAAATTTCTATATACAAAATAACGTTGATTTCTTTTCTTACGATCAAAGATTTTGGCAATATGGTGAAAAGGTGTTCAAAAAAGAAGAGGATGTTGGAAAATATTCTGTAGAAGATGCCCAAAAAGATTTGAAAGGTGCTTTAAAATTTATTAAAAAAATGGGTTATCAAAACATTATATTAGAAGGACATAGTCTAGGAACTGAGGTTGCTACGAAATACTTAAATAATAATTTTGATGATAAAATTTCTAGGCTAATACTTATGTCTCCTAGTGATCATATCGAAGCTATGAAAAATCTTCCTAAAACTTATAAAGAAATTACCATGAAAGAATTAAAAGAGGCTTATGATAAGGCATTAGAAAATGTCAGACAAAATAAACCAGACGAAATAGTTCTTGATAAAGGAATGTTAGGTGTTTATAGTGCCAAGCAATTTTTAGAATGTAACTCTAAAAATGGTGGCTTTAATCAGTTTTCTTATGAGGACAATAATACCTTTCCAAACATAACAGTACCTGTCACCATTATATTAGGTTCTAAAGATCCTTTACTTCCTAATATATCTAAAGCGGAACAATATTTTAATAATGCCTTTTCAAATGGAAAAACTTTTGTTTTTGATACCTCTCACACATTAGAAGGAAATAATGTTTTAGAAGTCCTTCAAGATACTTTTCCAAAAAACAAAATGAAACACTTCTTTTGCAAAAAAAAAGGCAAAATTAATCAGATATTCATTCTACTAAGTGTTCTATTTTTTTTAGGATTTTTAATCCTAATATTTAATCGTTAAAAAAAAGAAAAGCTTAACACCTTTCTTAATTATTTCTTTCAAATGATTCCATTAATTTAGGAAGCATTTGTTTTTTACGTGAAACTAAATCTTTAATAAATGTTCCTTCTGTAACATCTTCTAAGTCAAAACTATCTTCAACAATATTTTTGGCATTTGTGTTATATAAAACATAAGAACCATTTTTGATAATATCAGTTATGAAAACAGTAACTGCAGCATAATCATTTTTAGAAAGTTCATCTAATTTATTAACATAATCATTAATATTTTCTTTAATATTGTCAAAATCCATGGTAATAATTTGACTGATACCTAAAGTATCGTTACCAATTTTATATGATTTAAAATCTTGATAAATAACATCTTCAACACTCATACCCGCGATACTACTACCGGCTTTTAACATTTGATAACCGTATTCTTCATAGTTTTCATCACATATTTTAGAAAGTTCTAAAACAGCTTTACGGTCCATATCTGTAGTTGTTGGACTCTTTAAAATTAAAGTGTCTGATAAAATAGCCGATAACATTAAACCAGACATTTCTTTTGGAATGTTAACATTATATTCTTGATATAATTGATAAAGAATCGTACAAGTACAACCAACAGGCATACAACGAACATTAATAGGAATAGACGTACCAATTGCTCCTAAGTTATGATGGTCAATAATTTCAATAATACTTGCTTCATCAATACCAGAAACACTTTGTTCAAGACTATTATGGTCAACTAGAATAACATTTTTCTTATCATATTTTCCAGTGTCAGTAACACGTATCAAACCTAATACCTCATCTTTTTTATTTAAAATAGGATAATTCGTATGCCCAAGTTTTTGAGCCATAGCTGTAAAATCTGTTAGATAATCTTGGTCATAAACAACTGCTGGGGTTTTATTTAAATCAAGTGATTTTACATAATTACTTAAAGCAATTTTATTACACGTATTATAAGTATCATAAGAACTAGAAATAATACTTACTCTTTTTTCACGAGCTTCATTTAATAAAGTTTCATCAAGTTCTAAATTACCTGTTAGAACAATTAAACTAATGCCACTTTTAATTGCGTGTTCTACTACTTTATAACGGTCACCAACAATTAAAATATCACTTGGCGTAAACTCTACTTTTTCAATAAAAGTTTGACTTTGATAACTTCCGGCATATAGCTTACCATTAAATTCATCATGAAAATGTAAGATTTCTTTACCTTTTAAAGCATCGACAATATGTTGATAACTTGTGTATAAATGATCTTTTGAGTTTTCAACAAAAATATTAGCAATCTCTTTTAAAGTAATAAGACCTGTAATATGTTTTTCATTATCAACAATTGGTACAGCCGTACAATTTTTTTCATGCATATAATCAACAACTTCAATTAAAGAAGCATTTTCTTCTAGCATAACTCCTTTGTTGTAATGTACATTTCTAAGTTGTACTTTTACGTTATTTAAATATTCTGGTTCTTTTATGCCAAAATGATTAAGAGCAAAAGCCGTTTCTCTATTAATATGACCTAAAACTCTTGCTTCCGAATGCATACCCCGTTTATTTTCTAAATATGCTAAACTAATAGCAGAACAAACAGTATCTGTATCAGGGTTTCTATGGCCAAAAATTAAAGTTTTATCCATTTAAAATTCCTTCTTTCACTGAAATAATATACCACATTCACAAGAGAGATAAAAGAAGAAATTTTTATTCTTCTTTATCTTTTACCTCAGCAAATAATTTTTGCATTGTTTCATTATTTTTAGTTAAATTTTTAATCGTTAAATCTTCAGCTTTATTGTTAGCTAAACGTAAATTGTTTTCACTCGATAATAAAGCTTCTTTTGTTTTTTGTAAATGATCAATAGTTTTATCAATCTCTTCAATAGCCTTTTTAAATTTTGTAGACGCGATTTGATAATTTCTACCAAAGGCCTCTTTAAATTTATTCATATTTTCTTCAAAATGTAAAATATCTAAATTTTGATTTTTCATAATGGTGATTTCTTTTTTATACTCTAATGATTTTAAAGAGGCATTTCTTAAAAGTGTAATTAAAGGAATAAAAAATTGGGGCCTTATGACATACATTTTATCGTATTTATAAGAAACATCAACAATACCAACATTATAAACTTCATTATCAATTTCAAGTAAACTTACTAAAACAGCATATTCACATTTTTTTTCTTTTCTATCTTTATCTAACTCTTTGAAAAAATCTTCATTTTTATGTTTCGTAGCGGTTTCATCAGCCTCATTTTTCATTTCAAACATAATAGATAAAATTTCATTATTATCCTCATCATATTCCCTAAAAATAAAGTCTCCTTTAGAACCTGTTTTAATATCATTATCTTTTTCGAAATATGTATTTTTACTTAAAATAGGTCTAATTCTACTAAATTCAGCATTACAATGTTGTTCCAAAGTTTCCCCAATCATTTTGGTTGATTGTCTTGCTTTTAAATCTTTATAATATTCAATAATATCATTTTTACTTTTTATTTCTTGTTCAAAAGACTGTTTCATATTAGCCTCTTTTAAAGAATATTCTTTTTGATTTAAAAGAATTTTATTCTGCAAGGATGTTATTTCTTCATTTTTACTTGCTTTTAATTTTTCAATATCACTTTCTTTTTCTAAAGCTTTTATTTTAAGTTCTTGATTTAAGTCGGCGATTTGCTGTTTTAACCCTCTTACTTCTTCCCCAGATATACTAGCCTCCTTTTGTTTTACTCGCTCTAATTCTTTTAACTGTTCTTGCTTTTCTTTTTGAATTTGTTCTTCTAAGCTTATAATCTTTGCTTCTTTTTCTTTTATAGCCATATCCTTTTCAAGCGTCATTTTTTCTTTTAAAAACGCTATAGCTGTTTCTTTTTCTTCTTTTAATTTTTTTTCATTCAAAGATACTTGATTTAAAAATTCTTTATCTCTTACCTGATTTAAAATAAACGTATAATCTTCTTTAGCAATTTCAAATTCCGTATGACAATGCGGACATTTAATTTTATTCATTTTCAAAGCACTCCTTTTAAATATTATTCTAACACAACAAAACGAAAAAAACATCCTACTTAAAGAATGTTTATTTTACTCTTCTTAAGACCTCTATTTCACCTTGAACAAGATATTCATTGGTCATGTTCATATCAGAACCAATCGTTGGCTCCCAATATTTTTTTGCTTGTTTATACATTTCTTCATAAGATAAATCTTCATCTGGTAATAACTGTTCATTAATTTTAAAAATATTACCTGTAGCCTTCACTTCAAAAATGTATTTAGAATCTCCTTCTAAAATGTCATGCCAGTAATCTCTACCCTCTTTATCATATAAATAGATGGAATGAAGACGACTTGGTAAATGTGGAACATAGTTTTGACGGTCAAGTTATAAAGCTTGTTCTCTTTTAAAAATATCTGTATTATCACTTAAATTAGCCGCGCAATTTAAAAGTTCTAAAATACTCATTATTTCTCTTTGATTTATGAAAGTTTGATATTGCAACAACACCATTTTTGTTCTAAGAAGTTCTGATAATAAAACTCTTTGAGTGCCCGTATTTGTTAGGCAAAGAACTCCTTGGTTAAAATTCATGTACTGCTTGTACATACCTGTTTGGCTATCTTTTTTCATGATAATTTTATTATTTGGTTGCCAAATCTTGTTATTTTCATTGGAACTATGAATATGGTATAGTTTCATTTCACTCATAAAATTTTCCCCTTCGTTTGCAAGATGTATCCCAACACAAGATGGTCCTAAATGCAAGTTTTTATTTGACAGAAAAAAAGGCCCTTTATATAATAGGAAACATTTAGAAAAGAGGAACGCTTATGCTTTTATATCGCGCTTTAAATGAGGAGGATGTAAAAAACTTATCTCTTGAAGAAGATATTCTTTGTCAGGCCAGAGAACATGATTTAAATCACGCTTCTATTATCGACATTATTTTTAGGAAAAATAATATATTACCATCTTTTTATATCATAAAACATATTAGAAATAATGCAAAAGATTCTATGTGGATTTCAACATCCAAAGATTTTAATTTTGTGTCCAGAGAGTACGCGATTGTTCAAGCAGGAAATTATAATAGTTATAAAAAGAGAAAAAATATAGCCATTTTAGATATTCCTGAGGAAGAGTTTTATGATTTAAAACAAGAGAAAAAAGGAAAAGTTAGACATAGTAGCTACCTTGATTTAGCTAAGCAAGGCGCCTTACAAGAGTTGGTAGATAAAAAAGACGTGCTTCCTTTTTATGTTGCTAAAGAGGAAAAAGGCCTTCACATGACCAGATAAGAGGAAATAAAAAAGGCCATTCTAGAGTATGTTATTCCCAAAATTTCTGCTTCCGACTGGGCGAGTAAGGCACGAGAAGTCCTTATTTTTTCAGAAATAAAAAAAGAATACGTGAAAGGCATTTTGACACCTCTCATGCAAGACTATTTGTATGTTAAAACGAAAGAGATAGAACAAACAATTCGTGTTAAAGGCTTTATAACCCATGAACCTTTTGAAATCACCCAACAAAAAATAGAAGAAAAAGTAAACCAATGTGTCGAAGATTTTTTGAGTCAAGACCTCCAAAATTGGCAAACGGACATTTTTAATAATAAAACGTTTTCTCCTTTTGAGAAAAATCTTATCCAATATATGTACCAAGAAAATAATACCTTAGTTTTTTTAGTTAGTGATTTTTATAATGGTCAAAAAAGTGAGATAAGATACGACATTGAAGGTTTTTATGAAGTTTTAAAAGAAACCAAAAGAGATATTTTAAGGAAACTAACCGGTGAAAAAAACATCGCTCTTCTTGATGATGAGATTTTCGTTTTAAACCAAAACAAAAAAATACCCAAAGAAAGAAAAAACGATGTTATTTATTTTGTTAATAATGAGAAAAAATTAGTTTTAAATATGAAGCCATACTTTAAATAAGATAACCATAAATAGCGATAAAATGAAAAATAGTGCCAAAAATACAGAAGAAATGAAAAACACAATGAATGTACTTCTTTTTAGAACCGACTCCATATAAAATAGCTCCCAAAGAATACATGACACCACCTAATATAATGAATAAAACAGGCGTAAGACCCATATGACTTATTAAAGGCTTAACAAAAAGTAAAACGCTCCAACCATTCATTAAATGACATAAAACTTCAATCCACTGCACTTTATCAATATTTACACAAGAAGCGAAAATACCTACCAATGTAACTATGGCAACAAAACCAAAGAAAAAACAGCCTTTCATGCCACCGATACCGACTAAAGAAACGGGTAAAATGGTTCCTAAAACAAGTAAAAAAACATTCGTGTGGTCAATCACTCTTAAAATTTTCTTACCCATAATATGGGGTGACAGGGCATGATAAATACAGCTCATCGTATATAAAATTATCATGGTTGTTCCAAAAATCGTTACTGTTACTAAATTTGTAACACTTTCATGACTGGCTTTTACAATCATTAAAATAAGACCGGCAATACTAAAAGCCGCGGCAATTCCATGGGATAAGGAATTAATAATCTCTTCACTTAAACTATAATTCGGAATTTTAATTTTGGATATTTCTTCTTTTAAAATATATCTTTCTTTCAAATTCACCACTTCCGAAGAAATTATACACTTTTTTTAGAAAGAAAAGAACTACATTTTTGCCTTTTTGTTAATTATTAACACGGTGATGAACCGTTGGCGTATCATTTGTGATAGCACGAAAAGTATAACCATGAGAAAGACCAAATTCAATGATACTTTCAACAGCATCCACACTAAAACCTTTAATATCATGTTGCAAAACCATATAAGTACTATTATTGCCTAAAGCACTAATGACATTGGAAATAACAGTCGCGGTATTAGTTGTTTCGCCCGCATCACCAGAAACTACATTCCAATCAAAATAACGAAATCCTCTTGCTTCAACGGCTTTTGTTAAAGTACTCATGATGTGTGTTCCGCCATCATAACTTTTACTTATAGTATTAGAACTTCCTCCTGGAAAACGAATAATATTAGCCGTATAACCTGTTATTTTTTTTACCTTATTTTGAATGGCATATAAATCATTAAAATAAGTACTTTCACTTGTATAAATATTATAATTATGAGAATAAGAATGAAGTCCTACCGTGTGACCTTCTTGATACGCTCTTAAAATCACATCATCATAACCACTGGTTAAGCCTTGACTGGTTACAAAAAAAGTGGCTTTTACATTATACTTTTTTAAAACATCTAATAACTTACTTGTGTAATAACTTGGTCCATCATCAAAAGTTAAATAAATACTTTTACCCGCGGGAGCAGATGGATTATTTTGTTTATAAACATACACTTTTCTCTTTATATTTGCTTCATTTTGACTACTATCCATCACTTTATAAGATACTTCATATTCACCAGGAGTATTCGTATCCACTTTAGATTCAACACTTATTTTATCGGTTAAATCACCATCACATTCATCCGTGGCCGTGGCTCCCAATTCTTCATATTTAGCGCCGGCTTTGATAGAAACAACACTTTCCCCCTTTAAAGTTATTAAAGGTTTATCTTCATCTTTTAAAGTAGCTTCTTTTTCCAACATGGCCTTATTACCAGATTTATCAGTTACTTCAAAAATAACTTTGCCATTTTGATATTTTGTCTCTATTTTGTCATTTACATCTTTGTCATAGTTATCTTCTGCCTTGACATTATATTGCCGAAGTTTACCATTAGGACAAACCGTAATATTTTCATCTGCCAACGTAATATGAGGAGCTTCTAAGTCTTTTACTTCAATTTTTTGCTCTTTAAAAAATTTTTGCCCTTCATATTCATAAGTATATTTAAGGGTATATTCCCCAATCTTACTCGTGTCTACTACTCCCTCTTTTGAGACAGTCACCTCATTACAATTAAAGAAATTACCATAACAAACCTCACCACTGGCCTCTTTAAAATCACTTTGATAATTTACTTCGACAACGTCTTTAAACTCTTTTACTTTAAATTTATCTTTCAATAAAGCATAGCTTACTAAAGGAATCACTACCAGAAAAAAGAAAAGCAATAAACCATACAAAATTTTTTTATCTCTTAACTTTTCAGGCATAAAACACCTCTTCTATTTTTGTAATGACATTAAAAAATGGGGTTCAGGATACTTACTAATAGGAACAAAGCCACTTGACATATGATAGACATCTGGTATACGATTTACGACATCTGCACAAGTAAGCATCACCGTATTAGGTTCTTCATTTACGGTTCTTGTAGTAGGTTCACCAAAAATAGTCCAGTCATTAATATCTTTTTCTTCTGCTGTATAAACTTTACCAATACACATAATTTCTAATAAAATATTTTCTTTAGTACTTGCTTTAACACAAGCGTTCATTCCTCTTACGTCACCTTTTTTCAAAGTCATATTAAGAGTACTACTCGTTAGCTCTTCATCTGTTAAAACAGGTACTAACTCTTGGGAAATATCCGTGATATGAAGATGAAGTTTATCACATAAAGCTCCCATTACATTCCACATATAACTTGGAAAAAAAACTCGATTATCAATAAGATTTTGAAGGGTCTTTTTATCCATATGGTTCATACTACCTATTTCTTTTTCAAATTCACTGTCTGTTAAACCTGCTCCATGAGCCTTAGCAAGAGCAATACCATAATCTTCGACATTATAAGAACTAATACCTTTAATTTTAGTTATTTTGGAAGTGGAAGCACAAATATTACTAATCATATTGCACCAGAAAATATCTTGATAACCACACCCTGTAATCGTGACATTAAACGCTTTAGCAAGAGAATCTAATTCTTGATAAAGGTTTGGATTAGAATTTTCAGGATAAAAAGCTTCTTCACAAGTTGTTAAAACATTTACACCATTTTTAACACAGGTTCTAATAGATTCCTCAATATCATTTAAAAAGCTCATCGTTGTAATAATAGCAACATCAGGATGATTCTCTTTCAAAATTTTATCTAAGTCTTTTGCATCATCAATAAAAACATTTTTGTCTTCTTTTTCCATGACAAAGCCAATATCTTTGCCAATTAAATCTTTATTCTTATCAACAGCTCCGACAATTACTCCACCTTTTTCATACACATAACGCATGATATATTTACTCATTTTGCCACAGCCAATTTGAACTATTTTAAATTTTTCCATTTTTTCAACCTCTTTCATTTAAATCAACATTTTCTTCAACAATTAAATCTTTAAATTCTTCTTTAAAACGCTCGATTTCTTTTACTTTAACATCATCATAAATGTTTTTGGCATTACAAATAGCCTTATAAATATGTTTTATTTTAACAGTTTTTTCATTATCATATAAAGCATAAGTAAAAGCATTTGATAAAATCGTTAAACATATATCTGGATATCTAGAAGCCACTTCATAAACTCTTTTATATTCGTCAGTCATTTCGACAATGAACCACATGATTTTTTCTTTAATAAAATCACTATAAAGAAGTTTAACTCCCATTTGGGTTTCTAGTTTATAAACGGTACCCATTAAAATTTTAACAGTGTTTTCTTTAGAAGTTTCTAAAACATCTATTTTTTGAAATCTTCTTAAAAATGCTCTATCTCGTAAAATATAAGTTTCATATTCTTCAGTAGTCGTTGCTCCAATCATCTTAATGGTTCCTCTATCAAGACCTGCTTTTAACATATTAGCAAAGTCGATACCACCATTTGCAGATGCATTTTTATTAACCAAAACATGTGTTTCATCAATAAATAGTATGGTCTTTTCTTTTTGATTTAATTCTTTTACTAATAAATCAATTCTATTTTCTGTTTGCCCATCACTTACCACAGAGCCGAGTAATGAAGTAATATTTACTTTAATAATTTCCCAGCCTTTTAAAGCATCGGGAACCAAATTATTTTGAATACGATACGCAAGTCCTTCTACTATGGCTGTTTTACCAATACCAGGCTTACCTACTAAAAGTGCACTTTTTTCAGGAGTTAAAAGCGTTAATATACATTGTTTTATTTCCTCATCACGTGCAATGGCAGGGTCTGTAATATATTTTTTTTGTGTTAAATTTTCGCCGTATCTTTCTAACATACTGACTTCTGTATTTAATTGTTCCATAATTACCATCCTCTTTATAAGAATATCACAAAAAGAAAAAAAATTCACCAAAACAAAAAAAGAATCGTTAAATAAACGAAACTTATTAATAAAAGTTAGAACAACTATCTTCTTCTATTTGATTCATTCCTTCTTTGTCTGTTTTTACGATTTTGACAACTTCATTTTCGGTAAATAAATTTTCGATAGATGTATCAATATAGGATTGATATGTTTTAAAAGTAAACTCATAATTATCGCCAATAGAAACTTCATTTAAAAGAGCTTTTTTTACTTTAACAGTTTGAACATCATCACTTAAAAAACTTTGTAAAGTTAAATAGATATAATCACTATCACTGCTTAAAACACTATTCAAAATTTTATAAGTTCTTATAAATTCACAACTGGAATAATTAGTTTTATTTTGATAATATTTTTGACGATTTTTTTTAATCATAGCAATATTTTTTTCATTAGCGCTCACGGTAATAGTTGGTTCTAGTTTATAATCATAAACTTTCTTTTCTTTTAAATCTTTAATCATATGTCCTAATATATCTGTTCTTATATTAATTTTTTCTAAAGTATAATTTAAATAAACAAGATTATCTTTTTTAACAATATCTGTTTTCATCGCATTACTAAGGGGATAATATTCATACGTGACTTTAATTGTGTCTAAATTATTGTCGATATTATAGTTAGCAATATTGCCTATAAAAACGGTATCTTTATTCATAATAAGTTCTTCTGTTAACGTTTCTAATTTTAAATCACTTGGTACCCCACTTATGAATTCTGTTTTAGAAAGTTCATCTAAAGCCATAACACAGCCTAAACCTAAAAGGAAAATCGTGCCAACAAAACTTATTAAAAACATTTTGGCATAGCCTTTACGACTAGCTACAAAATGATATAAAATCATAAAAAATAAAAAGCCAAATAAGAATAAAGCAAAGATAATCAAATATAAACCAATATAGTATACAATTATGAAACGTCGTGATTTTTTAAAGACCAGTGTCATCGCTAGTGCGGCTCTATCCTTAAATTTTGAAGGTCTGCAAGCGGCCCTTTCCACGAACACCGTAGCCGTAGAGAAGGCTCCCGATATGGTAGCAGTTATGGGTGGAGAGCCGGAGGTGATGCTAGATAAAGCCTTGGAAGCCCTTGGCGGTATCGGAAACTTCGTGAAGAAAGGACAAAAGATCGTGATCAAGCCGAATATCGGCTGGGACCGCTCTCCTGAATTGGCAGGTAATACGAACCCCAAATTAGTGAAAGCCTTGGTCAAAAAATGCTTGGAGGCCGGCGCCTCTAAAGTGACCGTATTCGACCACACCTGCGATAACTGGCAGAAATGCTACGAGACAAGCGGGATCGCCGAGGCCGTAAAAGAGGCCGGAGGTATCATCATGCCTGCCAACGATGAGAAATATTTTAAGGAAGTATCCATTCCGGGTGGCGTGAACCTGAAAAGCGCCAAGATCCATGAGGCCCTGATCGAGGCGGACGCATGGATCAACGTCCCCGTATTGAAGAACCATGGTGGGGCGAAGATGACTTGCGCCATGAAGAACTATATGGGAATCGTATGGGATCGCCGTTTCTTCCATCAAAATGATTTGCAACAATGCATCGCCGATATTTGCACTTGGCAAAAGAAACCGGTATTGAACATCGTGGACGCTTATCGTATCATGCACCAAAACGGCCCACAAGGAAAGAGCGCTGCCGATGTGGCTACCTTGAAATCCTTGATCGCTTCCCCGAATATCGTCGCTATCGACACCGCTGCCCTTCGCCTGTTCAACCAAGTGAAGAAGCTGGATATGGCCGCCGTAGGTCATATCGGTAAAGGCGAGGCTTTAAAGCTAGGTACGACGAATCTGGATAATGTCACGATCAAACGTATTAAGATATAATCGAGGATGAAGAAGCCTAATTACTTAAAAGGATTGCGGGTCGTACTCGCGATCCTCATTTTCGTACCCATACTTTTATTCTTCGTTGATTTCGCCGATGTATTGCCGGACAACCTGCACACGTTGTTGCATCTCCAGATCATACCCGCTATTTTAGGGGGGATGGCGGGGTTGGTAGTCTTCCAATTCGTATTGGCTTTATTGTTCGGCCGGATCTATTGCTCGGTTATTTGCCCGGCGGGCGTATTGCAAGATATTATCAACCGGGTTTTCTGTATCGGGAAGAAGAAAAAGAAAGGAGTACGCAGGTTCAGCTATCATAAGCCCATGAATATCTTACGGTACTCAATTCTCGGGCTTACATTCGTATTGGCTGTTTTCGGGATGATCGAATTATGTACGTTGCTAGATCCGTACAGTAACTTCGGCCGTATAGCGAACAACCTGTTCCGTCCGGTCGTCATGTGGGTCAATAACCTGCTGGCCGACGGATTGGCACGGATGGATAACTATACGCTTTATCACGTCACGATTAGCAACGTGACGGTATTCGGCGTGATATCCGCTTTGGTCGCGTTGCTCGTATTCATCCTCATGGTCGTATTCCGGGGAAGGTTGTTCTGCAATACGCTTTGCCCGGTAGGAACGCTGTTGAGCCTGATCTCCCGGTATTCGTTTTTCCGGATCTCCTTTGACAAAGAAGCTTGTACGCATTGTGGTAATTGCGAGCATACTTGTAAGGCGGAGGCGATCGACAGCAAGAACC
>ENA-OPWR01002185-OPWR01002185.1-human-gut-metagenome-genome-assembly--contig:-NODE-2185-length-13687-cov-2.698283_pt1 | contig 13687 bp, 10 predicted proteins | sample MGYA00241507_ERZ502006 | MGnify/ENA primary metagenome ERZ502006 (study PRJEB25962, sample SAMEA2043041) | human gut metagenome | biome: human gut; feature: human-associated habitat; material: faeces...
GACAACGTGGTGGTCACCGAAGAACAGCGCATCGGCGAGGCTGGCATGGGCTGGAAGCTGCTCATGAAGAAGCTCGAGTTCGAGCGCTGCTTGGTGGTTGCCTCTTCGCTCGGTTTGGCGCAGGCAGCCCTGAACGATGCTGGCGCTTATGCTAACGATCGCGTCGCGTTCAAGGAGCCGATCGCCCGCATCTCCATGATCCAGCAGCATCTCTGCGAAATGGAGAACATCATCGAGAACGTGCGTTGGCGTTTGTATCGCACGGTCACCATGCTCGACAACGGTGAATCAACACGCCTCGAATCTGCGCTGCTCAAGGGATACGCCTGCCGCGAGCTCACCCGCGTGGCCGATCTAGCGATGTCGATCTATGCGGCTATTGGCTACACGAAAGAAATGCGCATCGGACGCATCTGGGCAGACCTTCGCGGTAACGAAATGGGCGGCGGTACGACCGAGGTCATGGAATATATCGCTGGCCGCCAGCTCGCGAAGAAGTACAAGGCTTAGACTAACAGCACAAAACAAACGACAGAGGGCGTGCAGAGATCTTCTACACGCCCTTCTTATAAGGGGGTCATCATGAAAGACGAACGAACAGGTGGCGAAGATAAGCCGATTCGCTGGGGAATCATCGGGTGCGGCAATGTTGTCGAGACCAAGAACGGAGTTCCCACCTATACTGCCGATCATTCAGAATTAGCAGGCATCTGGAATAGAACCGCAGAAAAGGCGCAGGCGTGGGTCGATGCGCAAGGCCATGGCAAAGTGTACGAGACCATGGAAGAGCTTCTGGCCGATCCTTCGATCGACATCGTCTATGTTGCCACCACGCCGAACTGTCACAAAGAGCAAGCGATCGCGGTCGCCCAAGCGAATAAGCACTGCTACCTCGAAAAACCGATCGCCCTTTCCTGGGAAGATGCCCAAGCGATCAAGCAGGCCTTCGATGAGAGTGGGACACGTTGCTACGTAGCGCACTACCGTCGCGGCATGCCGCGCTATAAGGAGCTCAAGCGCCTCCTCGATGAAGGCGCGATCGGCATAGTGCGTGGCGTGCAGCTCATCAGAACGCAACGCCTCACTGCTGAGGAATGCTTACCTGAAGATCAAAAGCCATGGCGCGTGCGCCCTGAAGTATCTGGCGGAAGCCACTTCTACGAAGGCGATGCGCATATGCTCGACCTCGTGGACTATCTGGTCGGCTCGCTCGCTACCTTCAACCTGTCTGCCACCAATAGAACAGGGTTCTATGAAGCAGAAGATGCCGTCTCGCTTTCAGCGATCACCGAATCGGGCGTGCTCGTCTCCGGCATGTGGTGCTATGCCACTTACAAGGCGATCGATCGTTTCCTTGTCTTCGGCGATAGGGGCAGCATCGAATTCCCCTACTACGACAATGCAGCACCGCTCGTGCTCGAAACGATCGCGGGCGACCCCGAAGACGCGATCGCCCATGAAGGCGTTATGGGTGGCGTACGTGAAGAAGCACCTCTCGAGAGAACCGAGATCTTTACTGATGTTGACACCTACCTTGGCTTTGGACAGATACAAGACATTGTCAACGAATTAAGGGGTGTGCCGGGGGCAATTTGCACGAGCACGCTCGACAACGCGATGAAGACTTTAAAGATCACGCTCGCCGCACGAAACGCCCGATAAAAAGCCGTTTCACACTAGTGCGATCCCTTCCATCACCCCTGAAGCGAAGCTCCGTTTCAGGGGTGATGCGCATAAATGCGCTCTTCTTTTCCTATCCCCTTTCTTGTATAACGAAAGCATCGAAACTCGTGCTCTTGCCTACGCCTGCAGAATAACCCGAGCCTCTGTTCTCAAGCATAGATTGAGCCGAGCATCATTCATGCACAACGAAGCTCATGGCTTCAAAAAGACGGGGGACCATATGGAACAAATGCCAACATTCGAATACCTTAGCATCGAGAAGAACGAGGGCGCATTCATCATCACGCTCGATCGCCCTGAAGCGCGCAATGCGATCAATTCGGCTATGTGGGCTGAATTGTGCGATGCGTTCGAGCTCTTCGACGACGATGACGAAGCCAAGGTAGCCATCTTGACCAATACGGGTAAGGTGTTTTGCGCAGGAGCAGACCTTAAGGAATACAACGAGAAAACGCTCCATCCGCCCAAGGGGAGAGAAACTTGGGGCACGGGCGCTATGACGCGCAAACTTTGGAAGAAGCCTATCATCCTTGCAGCCAATGGGAAAGTGGTAGGCGGCGGTGCTGAGATGCTGCTCGCAGCCGATCTTGCGATCCTCACCGATGATGGCATGGTTGCCTTCCCTGAAGCAAAGAGCGGGCTATTCCCCGGTAACGGAGGCGCTCCCCTCCGCATCGGTCGTTCGATCCATCTCAAGCATGCCATGGAGCTTCTGCTCACGGGCGCACCGATCGATGCAGCTACCGCTGTTCAATGGGGGCTGGCAAATCGTGCCGTACCTGAGGCAGAATTGATGGACGCGGCTCTTTCGCTCGCAAAGGCCATCATGGCAAATGGTCCTTATGCACTAAACCTCATCAAGCAAGCAGTCTACGATTCGATGGACAAGAGCTTCCTCGCTGAATCCGACGGTTGGCGCATGATGGACATGTACCAAGAGCTCGCAGCTAATTCGGAAGATGCCGCCGAAGGCACAACAGCATTCCGCGAAAAACGCGCACCGCAGTGGAAGGGACGATAAGCTGCAGAACGCAGTGAAGCAGCACACATGAAAAGACCCCGCTGGAACGTATCCAACGGGGTCTTCTTGTGAGCGTGTGCTAAGCGATTACCAGTTGCAAGGTGCTTCGCCAGCAGCCTGACGCTTGGAAACGAAGATGCGGTCTTCGATTTCCGGACCGTCGTAGACAACTACGCCGCCGTCTTCAGCGATCTTAGCGATCTCTTCATCGGAATAGCCGTAATCATGCATGAATTCAGCAGTGTGATAACCGATGGGCTTGGAGAGGACGACCGGGGGATCACCATAGCTACCAAAGCGAACCGGGGTCATAGGCAGAGCGCGCTTGCCATAAGCTTCGTACTCGACCATACGGAGAGCATCGTTATCGTATGCTTCTTCGTCCTTGACGACGTCGGTGTAACGGAAGCACTTCTGAGCAGGTACTTCGTTCTCTTTGAAGATCGCCATCCACTCATCGAAGGTCTTCTTAGCGAATGCCTTCTCGAGCCAATCGATAACCTCGACGTTCTTGCCAGAAGCCTTGAGCGAGGTGAGGTTGTTGGTGTCAGGATTCTCGATCTGATCCTCGTGACCGAACAGGCCCATCATCATCGGGTAATACTTGTCGTACTGCGGCATGCAGATGTAGATCCACTTGTCGTCATAGGTGCGATAGGTATTGTTGAAGGGGTTGGGAACGTGCTTACGAGATTTAGGATAAGGAGCACCGAACTGCGTTGCGCAGATACCGATGTTGCCGCCCCAAATAGCGCCAGCATAGAGGTTGGTTACGACCTTCTCACCCTTGCCGGTACGGGTGCGATTGAAGAGCGCAGAGACGATACCGGTTGCCAGCATGTGGCCAACATTGTAGTCGCCGAATGCCTGAGGAGCGATTGCAGGAGACTCGCCGTCCTCACGGAAAACGTTTGCAACGCCACCACGAGCAGCCCAGCAGACTGCGTCGAAACCGGGGCTGTCCTTTTCAGGACCATACTCGCCATAACCGCGCATCTGAGCCCAGATGAGGGTAGGGAACTCTTTGTGAAGCGTCTCATAGTCGAGACCCATCTTGTTAAGAGCTTTGTCACGCAGATTGTTCACGAAGATATCTGCGTCAGCAAGAAGCTTCTTCATGAACTTCATGCCTTCTTCGTTCTTCAGATTGATAGAAACGAAGTTCTTGTTGGTGTTGTTAAGGTCGATCGTAGGATCTTCCATGTCGGTCTGCTCGCAACCAAAGCCAGGACCCTGAGTACGCTGAGCATCGCCGTAGGGCGGCTCGACCTTGATGACCGTTGCACCCATTTCAGAGAGACAACGCACACAAGCAGGAGCAGCTACCCATTCGCAGAGTTCAACAACTTTAACGCCAGCGAGTGGGCCATAGCCATTGAGCTTTTCTGTAGTTGACATACAGAATTTCTCCTTTCATTCCACAACCAGTTATTTTGGTTCTTTTCTAGTATGACGTTCGGCTCATATGGTTTGGATGGTCAGTAATGCGTGTTTGTCCAAACTTGAGAAAAAAAGTTTACCAAACTGTTTATTTTTGGTGCCATTTTCCGCTTTGTCATTTGGTTTTGGTGGCGTTTTGAGAAAAATCGAGATTCGTCATTTAGACAATTCTATGATTTTGTCCGAAACTTCTCGGACAAATGGCTCTGTTAAGTAAAGTCCAGCCCTCTTCATGGCGCGCGCAGAACGCCGCGCCGCCTCAAAAGCAGAAAAGGGTCTATCCCTCTTAACCAGGAATAGACCCTCCGCTAGGATCGATGCGTCTGCTCGAAGGGAAGAGAGAAAGAGCACGCACCACCCTATACCATGGTTGGACCAGAAGCAGACCGCTACCCTACAACGATGGAACCCTTCTCTTCCAGCTCGGCGATCTTCGCATCGCTGAGCCCAAGCTCGCGAAGCACCTTAGCGCTCGATTCTCCTAAGAGCTCCGGCTCGCGAGCCTCAGACAGATCCGCTCTCACCTCGCCGATCACATGCGGAGTATTGGTCTGGAGCACCGTGCCGATACGAGGATAATCAACGTACTCAAGCAGCCCTGGAGAGTTTTCAAGCGCATATTCGACTGCGTCGGTCTTGCTGAAGATGGGCGTGATGGGATGCTTGCCCGCACTATTCCATTCTCCCCATTCATCGTGCGTCTTGCTCGCCGCAACCTCTTGGATCTTGGCATATCCTTCAGGATTCTCCTCTTTGGTGTTCTTGAGCATGCCACAGAGTTCTTCGCAGCCTATCTCATGGCAAAAATCATCCCAGAAGTTCGTTTCATAAAACCCAAACGCGACGAGCTGATCATCTTTCGTGCGATAGATGTTATAGCCGATGGAAGGATACTCGCGCTTTGAGCTGGGGAAATCCTTACCGAAGAAGAACCAGCGCGAATCGAGCATGGCGTTCCACCAAACGAGCGAATCATACATCGCAACATCGAGATGCGCTCCCCTGTTCGTCATCCCCCGCTGGATGAGAGCCGTTAGGATGCTCTGGATCGCCACCATCGCAGCAGCGAAATCGGCAGGAGAGAGCAGCGCAAGAGCTCCTTGCGTCAGGTCATAATAACCAGTCTGCGTAACGATGTTGACATCATGCAAGGCACTCAAGCTGCGAGGATCGTTCTGGCCATAAGCAGAAAGAGAGCAGTAGATGATCCGCGGGTTGATCGCTGAGAGCGTCGCGTAGTCGATCCCCAAGCGTTTAGCGACGCCCGGACGATAGTTTTCGATGATCACATCGGCAGAGATAACTAATTTATAGAAGGCATCCAGCACCTCGGGATCCTTCAAATTGAATGAAACGCTTTCTTTATTACGATTAAGCGCATAGTGGTAATAGCTTTCGCCATCGATCTGCGGCTCTTCCTGACGGCAGTAATCGCCCACTTTGGTGTCTTCCACCTTGATGACTCGCGCGCCGAAGTCGGCTAAATAGAGGCTCGGATAGGCGCCGAGCAAATAACGCGATAGGTCGAGAACGGTAAGGTTTTCAAAAGGCTTGTTCATAGCTTCTCCCCCAGCATTGAGCGCATACCAAGGTTGAAGTTCTACGCTTGTTCTCCCTGCATCATAGGCCTTCATACAAGCTGCTTGACAACCCTGTTTCACGCGTTTCCAATAACTGGAAATAATTCTAGAACTCCCAGGTAAACAGCTATTTTTAGGGTGAGCAAATAAGGCATATCGACCAAAATGTCCACCTCGGCTCAAAACGTTTTAGACAGCTTGAGCGCTCTGTCACTAGCGCCTTTTCGCATCGTTTAGAAATGCCAAAACCCACCTTTTGCCATGGGACGAAGACGACCTTTGATGCGCCGTTGAACAAGTAGGGCAGAAGCGCAGAACCGAAGTGCAAGACAAAGCTGCAAAGTACGATCGCATACAACAACGCCGCGGTATCGCTCGGATCTCGCGGCGTTGTTGAGCTCGGAACTGAATAGAACAGTCTTATTTGATCTGTATAGGATGCTTGCGATCAAGATAGGTGCAAATGCCCCATCCGCCATAACCGATAACACCGATCGTTACCAAAAGCCAGATAGGCCAGGCTTGGAAAATACCGGCGAAGAGAACGATCAGCGTGATGGGATTGAGCAACGAAGCCACCAGGCCATAATCGAAGCCCAACTGCACCTCGGAAACATTCTTCTTCTTTTTCTTCTTCGCCATGAGCACGATCGCATCTTTGCGTTTGGCCCTTCGCAGGTAGAAGTTCAAGATGCCCCAAACGGCATATCCGACCACGCCAACGACCACCAACGCATAGGGGTCGAAATGAAGAAGGATGCCGCCAAGCAGCATCACGAACAGAGCAGGATTGAGTACACGAACAAGAAATTCGAGCTGCGCCCTTCCGTTGAGCAGCAGTCCGGGTTTGTTTGTCTTAGCCATAAAGCGCTCCTCTATCGAGACGAAGGGGGAGGAGCAAAATGCCCCTCCCCTCTCTATTTAACATCGCTAAATGAATGCATGTATAAGGCGGACCGATTAAGCGCTTTCCACGGCTTTATGAGCCTCAGCAGCAAGCTCGGCATCGGACTTGAACCAAGTCTTGCGGCGTGCTTTGTCGCCAGCGTGCCAAGTATAGCCCAACAAGCCAAAGGTGATCGTAAGGACGATAATGCCGCCAATGAAGAAGCCGTGCCAACCGAAGCCTTCGGCAACAAGTGCCCAGCCGGTCGCACCCAACGCTCCAATACCATTGAACACCGAGATCATCCACGAATATATCTTGTCGAAATCGCGCCCGCCAAATACCTGCCTAACAAGGAACGGTAACATCGCTGTCGAGCACGCATAAGCAAGGCCATAGAACAGACCTCCGAAGAACATCGGCCAAATGCCGCCTTCGCCCAGGATCTGCGGGAACCACCACATCATCAAAAGGCCGATCACACCACCGCAATAACCGATGATCTGTGCAGCATAGAGCGAATGTGATTCGATAAAGCCGATCAAGACCTTGCCGCCGCCCTGGCCTGCTGAAGCAAACGCCTCCAGCGTACCGGACAGGAGCAATAACGCAACGAGCGGCTCAGCGCCATACCAGCCTTCATGGCCGAGGAACTGGACATAGGTCGCGAACAGCTGAGACATGGTAGTGATAGTGTTCAGCAAACCAGCGCCCAGCAGCAGCGTCCAGAAGAAGGGGAACTTGAGAACTTCTTTTGCCCTGAAGCCCTCTTCGGCCTCTCCTTTGGCAATCGCTTCTTCAGCAGCAAGTTCGTTCTCCATAGCCTCTTTGTCGATCGGCATGCCGAACGGGAGCGTGCCGCACTCTTCTGGCGTACGCTTAACGAATATTGCGATGAACGGAAGAGTACCAACGAGCATACAGATCGAGAAGATGATGTAGAGCTCATGCCAGCCAGCCAGCTGGGGACCGAGAACGATCTGGCCGATCAGGTTCCAGACAACACCGCCAACGCCAGTGAATGCGAAGACGATACCAGTCACAGTACCGTAGTTAGTGTGGAACCAACGGCTCAAGATACCTGCGGTCATCGTAAATTCAACAACTGCAAGACCAAGACCAATGATGAAGCCAGCTACCCAATAGCACCAGATCGCTGGATAGAAAGCGAATCCGATGTAAGGCACAACGACCAAGATAGCTGCGACGCAACAAACGGTTTTCGCATTGAACTTGTCAAAGAGAAGACCTCCTGGAACACCACCAGCCATCTGGCCTAAGTAAACAAAGGTGATGTACAGAGAAACTTGTGAGACCGGAACACCGAAATGCTGTGCAACGGGACGATAACACAAGCCTGCAGCAGTAAAGATGATGCCTACTGCAGTAAAGATCGACAAGCACATGGTGACAACAATAGCGATATGTCGCCAGGTCATGCCTTGACGTGCTATTTTAACTTTTTCTGCCATAACCTCTCCTTTCCATAAATAGTTGTTTCCAAACCTTTAGCGATGTATGGAAAAGACCCGATATTAAGCTCCGTTAATCCCGGGTCAGTCCACCAATTTGGTGTTTGCCTCTTGCTCGCCATACGAACTAGTAAGAGGCAAGGAAGATGCGCTGCACGAAGAGTGGAAGAGCATGTTCGCATGCCTGCATAAGCTCTGCACTGAAAGCTTCCCGTTCCTCTTCGCTCATGTCATTGATCCTCTTATGATGGATCGTGAAAGTATACTCCGGATCGCCGTCTGCATCTGTCACATACGTCAGAGTCACGCCGCTGTTCGTATACCCGTTATTCTTCAGATATTGTCTTACATCCGTAAGCAGCTGCTGTTCCTGCACTCTGTTCTCTACCCGCTGTGCCTCATCCCGGCTTTCGCTTCTGGCGGTTCCTCCCACGCACAATACAATGATCAGGATCAATACAACAGTGACAACATAAAATGCAACATTGGAAACAGCCTGTCTTCTCATAATCTATACCTCTTTCTATTCATACATGATACGTTTTCCATCGGGTCATCCCCGATCTGACAGGTATAGACTACTCTTTTTTTAGTCCGTTAAAACTCTCTTATTTATTCAAAATATTCCGCCCCGGCCGCCTCCACCGCTGCCTTCAGCCCAAGTGCCGACATCCTCGTGGCACCGTTGCCCCAGATGATCATCTGCTCCAGGGCATCTGAGGTAGCTACCGTCACGCGGTATTTCTGCGGTTTTGCTCCCAGCTCATGCGTGGTACGCTCAATATACTGGTCTGCGGTCTCCGCTTCCTTCGTATAGACCACTTCTATATTATGATATTTCATGGTGGATCCGGGATTCCCTTTCACCTTATAAGCATCGTAGACCAGGATCAGCCGGCATCCCTGATAGCCCTGATAATTACACAGGATATCCATCAGCTTATCCCTGGCGCTGTCCAGGTTGATCTTCGAAAGCTCCCGCAGCTCCGGCCATGCAAAAATAATATTATAGCCGTCCACCAGCAGATATTCTTCCGGTTTTTCCTGAGGGCCTGCTTTGGTCTTCGGTGTCCGCACGCTGTCCGTCTGGCTGCTCGAATAGTTGCTGCGGCTGCCAGAAGAAGTATGATATCTTCGGAATCTGTGGGAATCCTCTTCCCTTTTCCCATAGGTCCGACGGAAGATCTCTTCGATCTCCTCCTGAGATATGACACGCTCTGTGCCGCCGCCCGTCTGACGTACAGCTCCCTGCCGTCTGTTCACTGCCGGCATTCCCTGTAAAGCGTCATCACCAGACTCTGCATTCTCCTCCGGATCCGGTACCCAGCCGCTCTCCACATGGGCGTATTCCGGCACCTGATCCCAGGGCACCTGGAAACCGGCTCCGTGAGCGCAGAATACGGAACCGGTAGGATTGGCAGTATCCGCCTCCGGATCGTAATCCGTCTGTGCCATCACCTCTTCCGTATTATGGCAGGGCTCGTACCCCTGCAGGCTACAGGACAGTCTGCCGTGTCCTTTGGTATAGGAAGCTACTTCTCTGGCGTAATCCCGCATGGTTGCCACCGGCACACTGCCCGTCAGTACGCTGTTGTTTCCTTCAGTCACCGGCGGATCGAATCGTCCGTTCATCCTGGTGATATCTGACATTGCTCTGCCGAGATTCTCTGTCGGTACTTCCAGCCGATAGGAAAACCACGGCTCAAGCAGAATACTTTTTCCGCTGCGCAGTCCCTGGCGGATGGCGCGATAAGTTGCCTGCCGGAAATCCCCGCCTTCCGTATGCTTAGTATGTGCCTTGCCGGCAATCAACAGTATCCGAAGATCTGTGATCTCCGATCCGGTGAGCACTCCCACATGCCTTTTTTCCTCCAAATGAGTCAGGATCAGTCTCTGCCAGTTCCGATCCAGCATATCCTCACTGCATGCAGATGCGAACTGCAGTCCGCTGCCCCGTTCACCGGGTTCTAGCAGCAGGTGTACTTCCGCATAATGTCGCAGGGGTTCAAAATGTCCGATGCCTTCCACCGGCTCCGCCAGCGTCTCCTTATAGACAATACTTCCCGCATCGAATTCCGCTTCCAGTCCGAAGCGCTCCCACAGGATATTTTTCAGGATCTCCATCTGCACCTGCCCCATGACCTGCATATGTATCTCCCGCTTTTCCTCCTGCCATAATACATGTAACTGCGGCTCCTCTTCTTCCAGCTGTCTGAGCTTTCCGAGCGCTGTCACCGGATCCACATCCGGGGGGAAACTCAGTCTGTATGTCAATACCGGTTCCAACACCGGTGCCAGATTCTCGCTTTCATAGCCCAGTCCCTGTCCTGCAAATGTCTTCGTGAGTCCCGTGATCGCGCAGACTTCTCCCGCCGGCACGCTGTCTGCGGTCTCATAGCTTCCTCCGTTGTACAGGCGCAGCTGGTCTGCCTTTTCCTCCCAGGTCTCTTCCCCGGCACTGCTTTTCTCATTACCGATCATCATTTTGACCCGAAGAGTCCCTCCGGTGACTTTCAGATACGTCAGACGGTTCCCCGCCGTATCTCTGCCGATTTTATAGACTCTGGCTCCAAACTCCTGTGAATATTCCGGTTCCGGCAGATAGAAATTCAGCCCGTCCAACAGCTTTTCTATGCCTTCCTGCCTCAACGCCGATCCAAAAAAGCAGGGAAACAGCTTCCGCTGCGCCACGGTGAATGCCATACTCTCCGGCTGCAAGTCTCCGGTCTCCAGATATTCCTCCATCAGTGCTTCGCTGCACATAGCGGCATGTTCCAGTTCCTGTTCACGGTTTTCTCCGTATTTCTCCTGCGCCATGATATTTTCAACGGTTACAATATTGCCATCCAGCTTACTTTGCAGTTCGGTCAGTATTTTGTCCCGCTCGGTGCCCGGCTGATCCATTTTATTTACGAATAAAAATACCGGAACCTCATATCTTTTCAATAATCTCCACAGTGTGTATACATCCCCCTGCACGCCGTCGCTGCCGTCGATCACAAGGATCGCTGCATCCAATACCTGAAGTGTCCTCTCCATTTCGGCGGAAAAATCCACATGCCCCGGGGTATCTAACAGAGTGATATCCACATCTTTCCACCGGATTCTCGCCTGCTTGGAAAAGATCGTGATGCCTCTCTTCCTCTCCATGTCCCCATTGTCCAGAAAAGCATCTCCGTGATCCACTCTTCCTGCCTTGCGGATCGTTCCGCAGGTATATAAAAGGCCTTCCGCCAGTGTCGTCTTGCCGGCATCCACATGTGCCAGAATTCCTATAATTAATTTCTTCATTCCTATCGTTAACCCTTCTATGCCCGGTTCCTGCTGCTTCTTCAGGTTTCTTGTCTATCCCTTATCTGTTTCTTACCGCCTTTTTACCGCTTCTTTATCTTTACAATCTACGATACTATATTTTTTCCGTTTTTCCAACTGTTTTATCTATCTTGAGGATGTCAATCTTGCGGATGTCATTGCCAATCCGCTTACAGATAGGCTATAATCATAGCATACTTTCCATTAACAGGAGGAGCTATGATCAAATTGATTGCAACCGACATTGACGGTACGCTGCTAAAAGACGGTACGCTGATGCTGGATCCCGAATATATGACTGTGATTGATAAACTCACCGAAAAAGGAATCATTTTCGTTGCCTGTTCCGGCAGACAATTTATCAGTGAACGGAAGCTTTTTGCTCCCATACGGGATAAGCTTCTCTATATCACGGACGGCGGCACGGTAGTCCGTACCCCGCACAAAATTTTAAAAGTCCACACTCTGCCCGAAGATGTCTGGCATGGGATGTGCGAAACAGTCCGAAACAACCTGCCGGACTGTGATTGTTTTATTGCCACCCCGGACTATTGTCTGGCGGAAGATGCCGGAAGCCGCATGTTCCGATGGCTCACAGATTCCTACGGATATGATATCCGCGAAGTTCCGGATCTGTTAAAAACGCCTGTGGACAACGTGATCAAATTCACTGTATATCACCCTTCGGCATGTGAAGAAATGTGTGCCCCTCTTTTCACTCCCACCTGGCAGACCAAGGCTAAAATCGCTTCCTCTGGCAAAGAATGGATGGACTGTAACCCGTTAGGTGTCAACAAAGGAACCTCTATTCGGTTTTTGCAGGAATATCTCGGCATTGCCCCGGAGGAGACCTGTACTTTCGGAGACAATCTGAATGATATAGAAATGCTTGAGAGCGCCGGAACCAGCTATGCGGTATCCAACGCCAGAGAGGAAGTAATCGCTGCCGCAAAGGGAACCTGCGCACCATACTGGGAGAACGGTGTGCTGCAAGTATTAAAAACTTTTCTCTAAGCTTGACACTGTCACGATAAAGCAATATAGTAAGGAAGTAAATATTATATGATGCCAGGGTCAAAAGGTCTAAGCCCACATGAGCTTGCTCATAGGTGGGTGAAAGACCTTAGGACCCGCCCCGATATGAGCATAAAAGTGGGATGATAATCCCACGATATGCGAATATTGGGTAGGATTGTGGGAGTGCGTAGCACGGAACAATCCGTAGGCATCAAAGTCGGGGGCTTTTGACCCCGACATCATTATATTCCGCTAGGGGAGCGCATCGCTGAGATTGAAGTGCTGTAAAACTATGCCATCACTTCTAACCCTCACTACTTGAACCGGATAATACCGGCGTAAGGAAGCACAGATTTCATGCAGTTATCGTCTACATATACACTGCTGATAACAGTGTATGGGAACCGTACATTATAAGAATGCCGTTCAAGACTATAATTTTTGCATGGATACGATGTTGTCCCTCCTCGCGCATACGAAGGAGGATTTTTTTATGTTGTACAATGTTGTTGTGAATGACTGGGGCGAGACTACTTATGTCCCCACCGCTCTGGGCAATGTCCTGTTAGTGGTTGTCCTGATCGCTCTGTTGGCCGTGGCTGTTGTATTTGCCCGTAAGCACAGAAATAAGACCGGGGCTGACGACGTTGACCAGAAAATGGCTCACAGTAAGCTGACCGTAAAGCAGCTGGCTTTTTGCGCTATGGCAATCGCTCTTGGAACTGTGTTGTCTAACATCAAGCTGTTCCATTTTCCTACCGGCGGTTCCATTACGCTTCTGTCCATGCTGGTGATCTGCCTGCCCGGTTACTGGTTTGGTCTGGGTGCAGGTATTGCCACTGGCGTAGCTTACGGTGTGTTACAACTTCTCATCGATCCTTATGTATTGTATCCCATGCAGTTGATCGTTGATTACATTTTGGCTTTCGGTGCTCTGGGATTGTCCGGGCTCTTCTCCAATGCGAAGTTCGGACTGCTGAAAGGATATATCACCGCTGTGCTGGGCAGATATGTGTTCGCCGTGATCTCCGGATGGATCTTCTTTGGCGCGTATGCCTGGGAAGGCTGGGATCCCCTGCCCTATTCCCTCGCCTACAATGCGATCTATATCTTCGCTGAAGCAGCAGTAACATTACTGATCCTGTCCGTGAAACCGGTGCAGAATCTGTTCTCGAAGTTAAAACAGATGGCTTTAAATGATTAGGTAGATTGAGGGTTAGCGAAGAAAATTGTATCTAATCCCCGTAGCCCTTGGCAGGGTATAAGAAACGCGGCA
>ENA-OPWR01002190-OPWR01002190.1-human-gut-metagenome-genome-assembly--contig:-NODE-2190-length-13642-cov-3.442261_pt1 | contig 13642 bp, 10 predicted proteins | sample MGYA00241507_ERZ502006 | MGnify/ENA primary metagenome ERZ502006 (study PRJEB25962, sample SAMEA2043041) | human gut metagenome | biome: human gut; feature: human-associated habitat; material: faeces...
CGGAGCGGCTCGCACCGGGAGAGAGAGGCTTGGTGACCTTTACCTACGATTTTACCGAAGGGGACCCGGTGTACGGTCTGCTGGCCGAGCGGGTCTATTTCTCGGTGGACGGCGAGGAGGCGGGCCTGCCCTTTACGGCCAATGCCATCGCGGTGGATGATTTCAGCGCTACGGATATCTCCCGGGCTGCCCGTTGCGAGGTGTCGCCGATGTACCGGAATTTCGGGGATGTCCGGCCGGGAAGCGAGCTGACGCTCGAGGTGAATATCTCGAACAGCGGGCAAAGCGACCTGATTGTACGGAGCGTGTCGCTCCGGCGCGGTACGGAGTGTCCGCTGACCCCGGGGACGGTCGTGCGTCCCGGAACGTCGCTGGCCGTGCCGGTGACGTTGAAGATAAGCGAGGAGGCTTACGGTACGGAGTCGGGCGGGGTCTCGTTCGTAGTGAACGACCCGGCGCGTCCTTTCCGTGAGGTGCGGCTGGGGGCCGATGTCTATTGATACAACGGCTTCCGGCTCCGGAGAATTGTTGCAATGGAAGTATAACCAAATACGTAATTATGTTCAGGATAGTAGAAAAAAGGCTGCTTGCGCCGGATATCTGGCTGATGAATGTCGAAGCGCCGCGCGTAGCCAAGGCGGCCCAGCCCGGTCAGTTCGTGATAGTCCGCGGTACCGACGACGGGGAGCGGATACCGCTGACGGTTGCCGATTACGACAGGGAGCAGGGGACAATCAGCATCGTGATACAGGCTGTCGGTGCTTCCACCCGTAAGATAGTGGCCCTCGAAGAGGGCGGCGCTTTGGCCGATTTCGCCGGCCCGCTCGGTCAGCCGTCGGAGTTCATACACGAAACTCCGGAGGCTCTGCGTGCCAGGAAGTTCCTTTTTATCGCCGGAGGCGTGGGTGCGGCGCCGGTTTATCCGCAGGTGAAATGGCTGCATGAACACGGCGTCGAGGCGGATGTCATCGTGGGAGCCCGTAACCGGGAGATGTTGATTATCACCGATGAGCTGCGCAAAGTGGCCGGTAACCTCTATCTGTCCACCGACGACGGAAGCGCGGGTTTCCACGGCAATGTCACGGCGCTGATGAAAGACCTCATCGACAACCGCGGCAAACGCTACGACGAGATTGTCACCATCGGACCGATGATAATGATGAAGTTCGTGGCCCTTGCGGCGCGTGAATACGGCATCAGGACCATCGCAAGCCTCAATACGCTGATGATAGACGGAACGGGCATGTGCGGAGCCTGCCGGGTGAGCATCGGCGGCAAGATGAAGTTCGCCTGCGTGGACGGTCCGGAGTTCGATGCGTCGCTGATAGATTTCGACGAGGCGATGCGTCGTCAGCGGATGTACAAGTCTAAGGAATCGGTCGCCGACCACCGTTGCCGTATCGGCCGGGGATGACGGAAACCGAAAATGTACGGCGGTTTTCCGCCGGATGGAGTGAAGAAGGGATAACGCGGGTACGGCCCGCATAAATATATCTAAAAAAAGAGTATGGCTAACAAGATTCCCCGCGTCCCGGTGCGGGAACAGAATCCCCGAGTAAGGGCGACGAACTTCGACGAAGTTTGTTACGGATACGACCTGAACGAAGCGCAGCTTGAGGCTTCGCGTTGCTTGAACTGCAAGAAGCCCCAGTGCATGGCGCATTGTCCGGTTTCCATCAAAATACCGAATTTCATTACCAAGGTGCTGGCCGGTGACCTGGCCGGTGCCGCAGCGGTCATTGCCGAGGACTCTTCGCTGCCCTCGGTGTGCGGCCGTGTCTGTCCGCAGGAGGCACAGTGCGAAGGAGCGTGCGTGCTCGGCATTAAAGGGGAGCCGGTGGCTATCGGCAAACTGGAGCGTTTCGTGGGAGATTGGGAATTGGAACACGGCAGCAGCCAGCGGGCGGCGGTCGCCTCCAACGGGCACAAGGTCGCCGTAATCGGCAGCGGTCCTTCGGGATTGGCATGTGCTGCCGACCTGGCCAAGATGGGGTATGAGGTGACGGTGTTCGAGGCGCTGCACAAGCTCGGCGGGGTGCTGCAATACGGCATTCCCGAATTCCGCCTTCCGAAAGACAAGGTGGTGGCCCGCGAGATAGAGAAGGTGAAGGCACTGGGAGTCCGGTTCGAGACCGATACCATCGTCGGACGTACCGTGACCATCGACGGCCTGATGCGCGACGAAGGGTTCGAGGCGGTATTCATCGGTTCCGGAGCCGGTCTGCCCAAGTTCATGGGGATTCCGGGCGAGAACCTGAACGGCGTACTCTCGGCCAACGAGTTCCTGACGCGCAACAACCTGATGAAAGCCTATCTGGAGGAGTCCGACACGCCCGTCTATGTGGGCGAACGGACGGTGGTCGTAGGGGGTGGCAACGTCGCCATGGATGCCGTGCGTACCGCCAAACGGTTGGGGGCCGATGCCTATATCGTCTATCGCCGTTCCGAAGCGGAGCTTCCTGCCCGTCTGGAAGAGGTACACCATGCCAAAGAGGAGGGGGTACAGTTCGTGATGCTCGCCAATCCGCTCGAGATTCTCGGCAACGAGGAGGGTTGGGTGCGGGGCGTGCGCTGCATCCGGATGGAGCTCGGCGAACCCGATGAGTCGGGGCGCCGTTCCCCGAAAGCGGTTCCGGGTTCCGAGTTCGAAATTCCATGCGATACCGTCATCATGTCGCTGGGTACCTCACCGAATCCTCTCATCGCCTTCACGACGGAGGGGCTTCAGACGACGCGTTGGGGCGGTTTGATTGCGAACGACGAAGGGGCTACTACCCGTGAGGGCGTGTTTGCCGGCGGCGATGCCGTGACGGGCGCGGCTACGGTTATTCTTGCCATGGGAGCGGGACGCAAGGCGGCCGCGGCTATCGACGCCTATATCCAGGGCAAGGGAGCCCAGTGAGATACCGGTATCCTGTCCCGTCGGTCGAGGCCGTATTGGGAAAGGGTACGATACGAAAGCCGAAAGGGGAAGGATTGAAATCCTTCCCCTTTCGGCTTTCATGTCTGGGGCAGCTGCCGGGCCGTTTTCTTTGCGCATCGCTGCCGGGGACGTTTTTTCCGTATCCGGCGCTACCCGCAGTTTTGCCGGGGCTTGCCATATCGTGTACTCGGTTTGTAGTATGTCGGATTGGGCCTTCTCTCCGTACCGTCGCCGGAGGCACTGTCTCCCCGTCCGGCCGTGTGCGGTCTTTGCAGAGGGTGGATGATATCTCCTTGCTACTGCGGGGTGTTCCGGGCCTGTTGTGTCTCTCCGCTGTCGGGATATCGCTTGAGGCTGACTCTGCCTGTGGAGTCGAGTACCGCATAGGTGGGATGTTCTATCCATTCGCCGAGGAATACGGCGGTGGAGCCGTTGCCCAGCGGATAGATTTCGGCACAGTGGTTGTGGCCGAATACGAAGTAATCGACCGGTTCATGGGCACAGTAGCGGCGGGCGAAGCGCACCATCGGTTCCTCTTCGGCAAGGAAGCGGTGCGTGACGGCCTTCGATTTGCGGCTGTGCGACGACCATCCGTATCCGAAGCGCAGTGCGGTGTCGGGATGCAGCAGATGGGAAAAGAGCCACCGGACGGCGGGCGACCGGAAAGTCCGGTTCATGAGCCGCGTCGGGAATCCGTGTTCGCGGGCGGTGATGTCGTCGCCGTGGGTGATGAAGAATCGTTTGCCGTAGAGCAGGGTTTCGAGGGGTTTGTCGTGGACATGGACTCCGCACTCCGTTTGGAGATAGCCGTAGGCCCACATGTCGTGGTTGCCGGTGAAGAAGTGGATTTCCACCCCCCGGTCGGTCAGCTCCGACAGGGTGCCGAGCAGCCGGGTGAAACCTTTCGGGACGACGCGCCGGTATTCGTACCAGAAATCGAACAAATCTCCTACGAGGAAGATGGCTTCGGCATCGGCGGCAACCCTCCGCAGCCATCCGATGAGCAGTTTTTCGCGTTCCCGCGACTCCTGCGCCGGTAGCAGTCCGAGATGCATGTCCGATGCGAAGTAGTACATGGCTTCCTTTTATTTCAGTCTCCTTACGAGGTTGTCCACCTCGCGGGCGAGTTTGTCGGTCGGGATGTCGCGCCCCACGATTTCGCCGTTGCCGTCGATGAGGTAATTGGCGGGAACCTTGTCGATGTTGTACACGCGCGGGGCGATACCTGCCGGCCCCTTGAAGTCGCATACCGAAATCCAGGGCAGCCTCTGTTCCTGTACGGCGTTTATCCACACCTGTTTGTCGGTATCTATTCCCACTTGGTATATCTCAAAGCCCTCCCCGGCGAATCGGCTGTAAATCTCCTTGAGTTCGGCGTTGTACATCGCCGCCTCCGGTGCTGCGGCCGACCAGAAGTCGAGTAGAATGACCTTGTTCCCGATGGACGAGAGCCGGCGGACGTCGCCGTACATGTCCGGCAGGGCGATGTCGGGATAGGGAGCCGGATTGCAGATGCTTTCGCTGACCATGCGTGCGAGCTCCTCGTTGGCGTCGGCCATGTCGACCTGCGATCGGAGCGCGGCCACGTACGGCGAATCGGGATAGTATTTGGAGACGGAATCGGCTACGAGCCGGTAGTAGATGATGTCGGAATTGCCGTTGAAGAGCGTCTTGTCGTCGGGCAGTCGCTGGTAAAGGGCGTAAAGCGCCGCAAGCGACCGGCTGTTGGTTACGATGAATTTTATCTGTTCGCGTTTCAGACGGCTGTACTCCCTGCCGTACTCCTTGATGTACTCTGTCCGGCGTGCGGCGTTGCGGTCGGTCGTGGAGATGAGCCGGGAGAGCGAATCGAGCCTTCCGGCCCCGGCATTCATCATGTCATTGAGCTCCTTGACGAGGATGGATTCGCGCGACCCTCGTATGATGTAGTCGCCCGGGTTGCCGTACATCGACGAGATGGTGACCTTCTCGCCTGGCGATACGAACAGGGGTATTCTGTCTTCGCCTATTCGGAGATTGTAGAATGTCGTTCCGCTCGGAGGCAGTTCGATGTTGAACCGGAAGTTGCCCCTGCGGTTCGTGGCCGTCGAATCCACCGATACGGCGCCCGTGGCCGTTATCTGTTCGAGCACCACCATGCACCGCTCGGGGCCGGCGATGCGCCCGGACACTTTCGCCCTGTTGCTGTCGCAGGAGACGGCGAGCGCTGCTGCGGCGCATACCGCCAGGGCGGGTACAAGAAGAGAGTGTTTCATACGTGTCGGTTTGGGGTACAAAGATAACCCGATTGATAGGAAAACGCGAAAAACGGCGCGATATTACGTGCCGGTTTCCGCAGCCGCAGCCCTGTGCGTCTTATTTGGAATAGTTGTGCCGCTGGGGGCCCTTGTTGTTCTTGCCGTTCTTCTTGTTGGCGTAGAGCGGTTTCTTGCTGCGTACCGGCGCCTGCTTGTATTCGCTCTTTATCAGACTCAGGGCATCCTCGTCCACGCTGATGCGGTAGTCCGACATTCGCTTTATCTCCTTGATGATGGCCTCGTTGTTGGGGTGCTCCTGATTGTATTCGTAACTTTTGGTGCGCATGTAGCGGGCAATGTCGCCCAACACCTCCTGTACGGCCTCCTGGTCCCGTACCCCTTCGAGCGAACGGATGACCTTCTTGACATATTTGCCGTAATGTTTCAGCCCCACCTTTTCGTCGGGATAGTCCATGCGGCGCGGTACGGGTGTCAGCGTCATCGAGGTGGGAATGGGATAGGGAGAATCCACGTCGAGCTTGAAATCGGACATGATGAACATGTGGTCCCAGAGTTTGTGGGTGAACTCCGGGGTATCCCGCAGGAGGGGGTTGAGGTTACCCATCACGTTTATCACCACCCGTGCCTTGCGGTTGCGTTCATCGCGGTCTTTGATGGCCATCAGGTTGTCCACCATCTGGTGTATGTGCCGGCCGTACTCCGGCAGCTGCAGGTTTTTCCTGTAGATGTTATAGTTTTTTTCCATAAAATGAATCATTAGTCGCTGCCGCAAGACGGCAACCGCCTGTTCACGATAATGACCGGCTCCGTTCCTCGGAAGGACATCCGTCCGGTAAAATATGTGAAATCAGGAGGTCAAAATGCTGATAGGTAGGAGAAAAATAACAGCATGTCTTTTGACAAGAAAAACTAATTACTTAACTTTGTACAAAGTTAATGCGATTTTTTGGGGAAATCAAATTTTGCTGTAACATTTTAACCTCCGACTATGGCCAATATACTGGTAATAGATCCTTCGCGCAGCATGCGCAATACTCTGAAAGAGCGTTTGGAGTATGAGGGCCATGCGGTGGAAGTCGCCGAAGACACGATTTCCGGCATGACCGTCTATGCGAACCGGCATTTCGACCTGTTGCTGTGCGGACAGCCCGATTCCCCGCTGAGAACCTCCACGCCGTGGATAAGGCTGTCGCATGACAGCAGCCCGGAAAGCGCCGTTCTGGCTATGCAGCAGGGTGCTGTCGATTTCGTCACGAAACCCATCAACATGAACCGGCTGCTGGATGCCGTGCGCAAGGCTTCCGGCAATTCTTCGCCTACCAGGAGGCCGAATCCGTCCCGGAAGAGGTCGTCCCGGTGCGCCGTGTGCGTGCCGCGCGGTCGCATGTCGGCAGGATAGTGGGCGAATCGGTTCCGGTCAAGCGTCTGAACACGTTGATTGACAAGGTCGCCCCGACCGATGCACGGGTACTTATCATGGGAGCCAACGGGACGGGCAAGGAGCTCGTGGCGCGTTGGCTGCACGAGAAGAGCCGCCGGCGCGACGGACCGTTCGTCGAAGTAAACTGCGCCGCCATCCCTTCCGAACTTATCGAAAGCGAACTGTTCGGCCATGAGAAAGGGGCCTTCACCTCCGCCGTCAAGCAGCGCAAGGGCAAATTCGAGCAGGCCCACAACGGAACGTTGTTCCTCGACGAGATAGGCGATATGTCCCTGCCGGCGCAGGCGAAGGTGCTGCGCGTGTTGCAGGAGCGCAAGATAACGCGCGTTGGCAGCGACCGCGACATCGACGTGAATGTGCGTGTCCTGGCCGCGACCAATAAGGACATTCCCCGCGAAATATCCCGTGGCGAGTTCCGCGAAGACCTTTTCCACCGGTTGAGCGTCATCATCATCCGTGTGCCGACGCTGGCCGAGCGCATAGACGATATTCCCATCTTGGTGGACCATTTCCTGGAGACGATATGCGGCGAATACAACGTGCCTGTCAAGAAGATAGAAGCGGAAGCGCTGGCCGAACTGCAGAAATTGCCCTGGACGGGGAACATCAGGGAGCTCCGCAACGTGGTGGAGCGCCTCGTTATCCTGTGCGAGAATACGATAACGGTCGATGACGTGAAGATGTACGCCAACGGACTGCAATAGCTCCGCAGATTGCTTGTTGTAAAGAGAAATGAGAGCGCAGAGCGCATACCGAAGAGTATGCGCCCTGCGCTTGTCGTGTCTGTTCGCTCTTGTCGTGTCTGTTCGCTCCCTATTTCGCGGAGCAAGGCGCCCTGCCGGGAACGAACTTCGAGCTGCGGGGATGAAAAAACCGGGGTCCCCGAAACGGGGACCCCGGCACCAACATTAATTATCCTAAAACCGGACTATGCAACCATAGCCTTTTCGTCATTGCCTACTCTTTGCTGTTCTCGGTGGAGAGTACCGTCACGGTGCCGGTCGCCTTGATTGCGGCGAGGGCGGGTATCGTGATAACGGCTACGGCGGTAGCGTGTTTGTCGGTCTGCAGGTCGCCGCCCTTGTTCAGCCACGTCAGTGCGCCGGTTGCAGGGTCAATCGTCAGCCCGCCGCCGAAGGATGCTTCGCTGTCGGCCGTGTATTCAAGCGAGTATTCGAACCTCAGGTCTGCGGCATTCAGCTTGTAGGTATCCGTACCGAGCGTCGTGAGTTCGCCGTTCTGGTATACTACCCTGTTGTCCGTATCCTTGATGATTACCAGGTCGGCAATGTCTGCCTCGTCAGCCGTAGCGGTAAGCGTCCGGAGCTCGACGGCGGCTATCGTCGCGTTGAAGGGCCTTACGAAGCGTACGGTGAAGCTCTTTTCGCACCATTCGCCGTTCTGGCAGGTTGCAACCATCTCGACTTTGTACTCCCTGTACGATTCGTTCTGTGTCAGCGGAGTGGTCAGCGAGATTACCTGGTCAGACCACTCCGTACCGGTAATTTCGGCACCTTCGTTCTCGAGCCTGTTGTCCTCGAACCGGAAGGAGAGACCGGTATGGTTGCCTGCGAGTACGTCGTAACCGTTGAGGTAGTTTTCGCAGAATTCCTTCATTTCGGCTTCGAGCTTCCATGCACCGGCTACTTCCCGGCCTTTAACCTGTACCGTCTGGTCTGCACCGGCGATGAGGTAGTCGGGGTTCAGTGCGGGCATGTGGCTCAGGTCATGTTCGATATTGTAGTCGAGCGTGATGACGATATTCGGGTCCTGTTTCCTGTTCTTCGCAGGATACGTGAGGGTGAAGGTCTTCTCGCCGAATTTCGCCTTGTTGGTAATGAGGATGTTTGCCAGCTCGGTGGAAGTATTGACATCCGCCGGATTCTTCGAGTCGATGGTTACGCCGTCGGGCATTTGCGTCGTAGGACCGTTTACCGGGTCTATGTATTTTACCTCGGCATCGTTGTACCTCGTGGAGAATTCTTCCATCGTCAGTCCGAGTACATCGAGTATTTCGGCGTTGAAGGTAGCCCAGTCGTAGTGTTCGGTATAGCCCGTGTTCGGGTCGATGTCCGCATACTCGATGGCCTCTCCGTGGTTGATGTTCCAGGTCTTCTCGAAGTCCTCCTTGTCTTCCGGAGCGACGTCGTCTTTGGTTATTTCGAGTTTGATGTAGGCGTTGGCGATTGCCTTGTCATTCACGAACGCGTATACTTCGAATATGGGGGTACGGCCTACCGCTGCGGTACCCTGTGCGAGCCACTCCTTGTCCACAGTCACGATGCCGGTCTTCTCGTCGAGCGTTACGAACTTTTGCTGGTCGGTATTGCCGTCCTCGGGCGATATGTACGAGGCGGGTTTACGGAACTCGTAGATGGGTTCGAAACGTACGGTCGCATCGGTGAGTACCTTCTCAATCTCCTTGGCATACGTTTCCACGACGGTGTGGAGGTCGATTGACGCATCGTATTTCAAATAGGCATCGGCAGCTTCGTCGAAGGCGGGAGTAGTCCAGCCGAGCGTTACGATGTCGGATTCGTCATAGTCCACCTTCTGCTGCTCGTCGTATTTCAGCTTCGTTTTGTTGATGATGACGAAATCTTTCAGTTCGGTCACCTTCACCGCTGCATAGTCGGAGACGATTTCCGTATCGTTCTCCGTATTGAGGGCCTGCAGGGCTACGATGGCTTCCTGATTCTCCTTCAGGCTTTTCAGCGCGTCGTTGGCCTTGACGGTGAAGTTCATGCCGCCCAGTTCGCCCGCTTCGCTGGAGACGATGGTGAGCAGGTCGGCGTTGTCGCCTGCAACGCGGGTTTCAACCGTGCGGTCGATGAACGACCACTCGATATCGGAAACCTTTGCGTTCTGCGGATTCAGACGGTAGGTGACCTGTGCGTCGTTGGCAGCGATGAATTCACCTGCCCGAGTGATGGTGTAGAAGTCAATCACGCCCATACCCAGTTTCGTGTCGATAACCTGCGGCACGAAAGCAATCGACTGCAGATGGGTATAGAGCGGGATGCGTACGGGTTCCTCTTCCGTAGCGCCATCCACGTTGTAAAGCGTCAGGTAACCGTTTTCGCTGTCCCATACTGCGGTTACGGTACCGAGCGGCAGCCACGTTTCGGTGAGGATGCGTTTCGTTTCGTTGCCGGTAACGCCGTCACGGGTCACCTCTACCCAAAAGCCGTTCTCCTCGCCTTCGGTGCCCGGATAATAGTAAATGGTATCGCCCTTATCACCTTTATCACCTTTATCTCCGGTATCGCCTTTATCACCTTTGTCACCAGGGTCACCTTGGTCGCCCTTGTCGCCCTTGTCACCCTTGTCACCCTTGTCACCCTTGTCACCCTTGTCACCCTTGGATGCGTAACCGGTGTCTACACCGTCTATGAACCAGTTGCCGTTGTCGCCGATGGTCACTACCGAACCGGGCTTGCCGTCCTGACCGTCGGCTCCGTTCGAGCCGTTGGTGCCGTTGGCACCATCCTTGCCGTTCGTAAGTTCGAAGGTCTTGCCGTTGCTCAGCGTTACCTTGACGCCGTTTTCGGTGGGAGTCACATCGGTGATGACAGCGCCGGCGCTGATTTGCGCTTTCAGTTCGCTGACCGATTTCTCGACAGCGGTGATACGGTCGTCCAGACTGGCGATGTCGCTGTCGTAATTCTTACAGGACACGAACATCCCTGCCGAACCGGACACCAATGCCCCGCACAGAAATAAGCTTAGAAATTTTTTGTTCATGACACAAAAGTTTAAAATTTATAAATTTTAAAAAAGAAAATGTGGCCTTGTCAGCGGTTGGCTCAATTATCCCCGTGTGTTTTCCGTTACTTTATAGGTAACGGCACATGTCCTTGTATCCTCACCGGAGGCCGTTTCGGATATGGGGTCGTGGTACGGTTGCATACGGACAGAGACAGCCTGTCCGGGGAAACGCATCTCCCCGGACCGACCGTCGCAGTTGAGAAAAGTCGCGGATTTGTTCGTATCCGGTTTCCGGCAGCCGGGGGAGGCGGCTCCGGCAACCGGGCCGAACGTTTATCGGCCGGAGTTTTTCCGGGCCTGTTTTTTTACATAGGATATCACTTCCCGGTTGGCTTCGTCAATCCGGTCGTCTCGGAACGGTTTGAGGTAGGTCTCGGTGACCGCTATGGAGGAGTGTCCCATCGCCTCGGAGATGATGCCGGGATGTATTTCGCAGTAGTAGGCCATGGTAGCCCATGTATGCCGTATCGTGTAGGTGCTGATGGGTGTCGAGCCGCCGAACCGTTCCCCGAGCGCGGCGAGCTGCCGGTTGAAACTCCGCAGCGCACGCTGGTATTCACGGTAAGCCTCCTCGCTCCCTTCCGGACTGGTGAGGAACGGCAGCAGATAAGGCGATTCCTCCCTTTTATCCGACAGGGTGTCGATGAGCTTCAGGGCCTCCGGTGTCAGTATTACGGTGAGTCGTCTGCCCGTCTTGCGTCGCCTGTACCTTAATATATTGCCTTGGATGTCGCTTTTGCGCAGGTAGGCGAGGTCTACGAACGGGATGCCGCGCAGGATGAACATCAACTGGAGAATGGCCAGCGTGCGCTCCATTCCTGCGGATAGTTCCTCGCCCTTGCCATTCATCAGCCCTCCCATGTCGGAGGCTTCCAGCGACCTTTTCCGCTCGGAGGAGACCCCCGTTTGTACGTGCCGGAAGAGCCGTGGGACATAGCTGGCGTAGCCTTCGTCCACGGCCCGGTTGTAGGTGGCCCGCAGCACTTTCATGTAGGTGGAGACGGTGTTCCAACTGCATTTGCGTTTGCGGAGGTATATCTCGAAATCCTTCAGGAGCGCCGGGGTGAATTTCTTGAACGGGATATCCCGGCAGCAGGAGAACAGGGCGAACGAATTGTACGCGCTTTGGTAGACGTGGGCCGTACCCCATTGTCCGTTCTCTTTAAGCTCCTGTATGATAGATGATAGCGTTTGCAATAACGATTTCTGTTCCATAGTACCGCATTTGTTTTGAATACATTGATTTATCGCCACATAATAAAAAAACAACTATTATTTTGCGCAGTTGCAAAAAACAGCTATATTTGCGTTGTGTTATGTGCCGTTACCTATAAAGTAACGGCACATGCCGTTTTCGGGCGTTCCGGATGCGTTTTGGAGGCCTGAATGTGTCATATATCGGAGTGGTTGATGGTATATGCAGTACGGAAAATGTTCCGTACGGTGTCTTTCCGTATCTCTTTGCCGTCCGGTATCCGCTCCGGAACGGATGGACCGGATGCCGTATCGCCCAAATTCGGGTATTTTTGTGCATCGTTTAATCAAGTTTAAAAAAAATTACTATTTTTGTCTATTGTGACTTATGCGATATGTCATCAACTAAAGTAAATTATAATAATCTAAATCTCTGACTATGAGTAAAAAAATCTTGCTCGGAGCAATTTGTACGGTACTTTTTTGCGGTACTTCTGCAACTGTGTTCGCTCAGGACAATGCTCCCTCGGGCGCTGCGTCTTCACTGCTTAACAGCGCCGACCCCCGCGCCGCCGGTATGGGTATGGCAACTACCGCAGTGAACGACAATCCTTTCGGAATATTCGGCAATGCCGCATCCAACCTCCTCAGCGAAAAACGGATGGGCTTTGGCTATTCCTACAACCCCGTGATGCCCGATTACAATAAGGGCGTCGCTACCCATGCGGTAGGCGGTTATTTCAACCTCGACGAAAACAACGGTTTCTCCCTCGGCTTCCGTTATTTCAACGGTCCCAAGAGCATTATCGCAGGTGACGATGCCGTTGCGGGCGATTCTTTCCGTCCCAACGATATGGCTGTCAGCATCGGTTATACGCGTAGGATTGTGGATAACTTCACCATGTCGCTGACTGCCAGGTATATCCGTTCGGATTATACGAAATTCGGCAGCGACTATTACAAGGCCGGCAATGCGTTTACCTTCGACCTGGGATTTTACTATGAAAATACCATCGAATCTTTCTACGGTTCGACCTGGGCGGTGGGCCTCAACGTCAGCAACGTAGGTACCAAACTCGATATCTCGGTGCCTTCCAATCCGATAGCGATGCCTGCCTACGCTAAGCTGGGCGGTTCTATCGACATGCCTTTCTCCGAAAACCACAAGCTGCTCGCAGCTCTCGACCTCGGCTATACCTTCATGCCTTCGACCGATGCGTCGTTTACCGCCGGTCTGGGTCTGGAGTACAACTTCCTGAAACACGGTTTCCTCCGTGCCGGTTATCACTACGGTGACGAGAAATCCATCGGCGGCAGCTACGCTACCGTGGGGCTCGGTGCGGCAGTAGGTCCGGTGAGGGTCGATGCTTCATACTGGATTGCAGGTAAGGAGAGCCCGGTGAAGAATACCTGGGCAGTGGGCCTCAGCCTCTTCTTCTAATCGGATATAGCGGCCGCTTCGGCGGTGACGAACAGGCGGGTACCCGGTGAGGGTGCCCGTTTTTTTGTCGTCGTCCCGAACCGACGGAAGCGGAACGGGTTTCGGAGCCGTGTCGGTTTCTGTTTCCGACCTTTTGTGTTTGCGCCTTGGTTTTGCCTTTCCGAAAGGGGCTTTGTGCTGTCTTCGCTCGTCTCATTCCGGTCGGAGGTGCGGCTTGTGTCCGCACGGGCAGAGAGAGGGGAAGGCGGCCGGAAGAAAAGGACAGAGGCGGAAAGAGGGGCTTCTGCAGTCGTCTCGGCTGCGCAGGAGGATGGATGGGACTGGAACGCTTCTGCTGCGATTTGTCATTGACGGCAAAAAAAGCTATTTTTGTCACGCACTGCGGATATGGCGTAATTGGTAGCCGCGCCAGACTTAGGATCTGGTGCCGAAAGGCGTGGGGGTTCGAGTCCCTTTATCCGCACAAGTCGGTTATGGCAGCGGAAGATAAATCGCAAGTCGTTGCGTTGTTATCGGTATCGGATGCGACCGGTTGGGCTGGAAGATTTTTTCGCACCGGTTTTCGATGTCTCGTCCGGGTGGGGTTAGACTTAAAGAGGCCGTACCGTTCTGAACAG
>ENA-OPWR01002192-OPWR01002192.1-human-gut-metagenome-genome-assembly--contig:-NODE-2192-length-13626-cov-3.923661_pt1 | contig 13626 bp, 5 predicted proteins | sample MGYA00241507_ERZ502006 | MGnify/ENA primary metagenome ERZ502006 (study PRJEB25962, sample SAMEA2043041) | human gut metagenome | biome: human gut; feature: human-associated habitat; material: faeces...
TTTTTATGGAGTTTTCAGAGAGGCAAAGATGAGATTCATAATATTAAAAATATTGAAATTGTTATAAAAGATAACGAATCACATGGTTAGTGTGGTTCGTTTTTTTTGCATATTAGTCTTAAATGGAACACTTTGAACAAAAAAACGATAAAAATTTTTCATCCGTTGCACATTATATTTTTAAGTTTAATAGCGTATAACATCGTACCTGATAAGATACCTGATAAGAAAGATTATCAGCGAAAAACAATGAAGATATCAATTTTTGATATTTTTTTTGATATAAACTAAGACCTCGCAGGGTTTAGATTAGAGGGATAACGATGCAACTGAAAAATTTGACAGATTACGCAATTAGAATTGTATGTTACTTAGCAGCACAAGAACGGATGGTATCTACATCAGAATTGTCGCAGAAAATATGAACCGGAAGAAGCAATACGGATGATTTCAAATGGCGAATGTGAGGCGTTTTCCACAAAAATGATCCAGTGCTTGACGGCGGCAGTTATCCGGCCAGAGTGGTTAAAAGTAACAAAAAGTTAACCATGACAGAAAATTTGAGGCGATTTTTATGAATAAAAAATTGAGTGTTTTAAGGCGAATTACAGCAATCGTTCTGTGTGTTACATTATTATCTTCGCAAGTCGTAGTTGCGAATGATGAAGATTCAGAAAGAATGGATGTGCAGACCAATAGTGAAATTACAGATATATCGGAGCAGGATAGTTTCAGCAGTGATACATCTGAAACATCTGATATCACAGAAAGTGATATTCCTGATTCTTTTGAAGGCGAATCAGAGCCAAATACAGATATTAGTTCTGAGGTGACAGAAAAATTCGACAATTCTGAAGATCAGGGATTTACAGATGAAGAAGAAACAATTATGGATGACGAAAACACATCGGACACATTGGAAGAAGTAAATCCAGATTATGTAGATGGAAAAATATGTATCTACAATTACCAGCAACTTCTGCAGATTGGGACAGGAGCACAGATGTTTTCCGGAGACAAAGACGGAAATATTGGTGAAGGGGATCTGGTTCTTGCAGACGGTACAGAACTTACCTATGCGACGGATGCTTCCTATTGTCTGATGAATGATATTCCAATCGATAACGAAAATATCTGGAACTTCCCATCTGATTTTACAGGCAGCATCACTTCATCATCAGAGCGCACGGGTAATACGGTATATGATTCAGAAACTGATACGATTTATGTATATAACCGATATCAGCTTGAATTGATGAAAGGGGAAACCTCAGACAGCGAACCTGTAATGAGTGAGGATTATATTGCTGAAAAAGTTGGAATGGGACAGGTTTTCACTTTGGAAGATGGTTCGTATCTTACTTACAGCAAAACACATAATTATGTGCTTGCTTCTTCATTTACAACAGAAACACCGGAGCTTCTTGCCAACAAGGCTGGAACAGAGGAGACAACTCAGGATATTACTAGTGCATATCCATCTGATTATGAAGGAAGAAATTATTTTGGTCAGGTAGTAAAAAAGATCGGTGATAAAAATTACATTCTGATTGGAAACGAAACACAGCTTCGGGCAATCGGAACAGATACGGAAGTGACAGAACCAATCTGGCGGGTGTATGAAACAAAAGAGAAAAATGGATTACTATATATCTGGAAACCAGCAGCTGATACACAGACATACAAAACAGAACTGTATTATCCGGGGGATGCGGATATTGTAAAGTTTAATGATACATATAACTGGTCAGGCAAGGAATTGTATGGAAATAAAAAAGGTGAGCACAAGCTTGGAGAAAAAGATGAGCAGGATGGTGTACTTGGAATTGGTGCCACAAAACGATATCACTATGTGAGTAGTACGATTCAGGAGTCAGCCGATATGACAGTAACGGCAACAGAAAGTACTGCCAGTGATTCCGAAGCAGCATACTTTGAAGCAGATGAAACTGTAAAAGACAGAGATTTGATTGATATGACTCCGGCAGAAAGTGAGGAAGTAGCTGAGCCAGAAAGTGATGATATAGATGCTTTTACAAGTGATGGTGACGAAAGTGATTTTACTGATGATACAACTCCGGAAAGTATAACGGTTGACGAGAATAAAACTTACATCCTTACCTATGATACATCCAAAAGTAGCAATACCAATATTGCAGGATCTGGATATAAATACAGTAAGGATGCGAATTACATCATCTTTCGTGATATTGATCTTTCCAAAGAGGGGACAAATTCTAATGGAGAAGATGATGATTGGAATCCTATTGACAATTATCAGGGAAACATGGAAGGCCGAAAGGGAATGGTTGAAGGTCAGAGTATAACCATCAGCCATATCAACATTTCACAGGCTAATGCAGTCAATCAGGACAATCAGGCAGAATATGGTATTGGATTTTTCAGAAATCTGACAACGTCATATTCTACATCCCTTACAATATCTCAAAATCCAATCACTGTGAAAAATATTACCCTTTCTGATGTGACGGTTTCTACTACTACAACAAAAGTTAAACAGAATATCAGTTTGATTGGAGGTGTGCTGAATCTCCTGCTTGGAAATTTAAGTGGACTGAAACCGGATCCGCAATCTCTGGCAACAGGTGGCTTTGCTGGCGTTGTAAAAGGAAATATCCAGATTGAAAACTGCAATGTGGAAAATTTACATGGAGTTTCCAATGCAAATGACCGAACCGGTGGTTTCGCAGGTTATGTCAGTGGTATGACACAGTACGACCTCATATCAAATGGATTAGGAGGTCTGGTTACTACTTTAACCAAAATTCTGAATCTGATTCCTCTGCTTGGAGCCGGTGATTTGCTGACTCTCCTTTTAAATGGAGGATTACTCAGTGTAAAAAATCTTATTCCGATAGGCTATGTCAATCCAAGTATCCAGAATTGTTCTGTAAGCGGTGACACTTCTGTTACAGGTCAGAAGAGTACCGGTGGATTCGCCGGGGAAGCCATCGGTGCAGTGATGAAAAACTGTTCCGTAGGCGGGAGTACAACAGTGTCTGGAAATGACTGTTCCGGTGGATTTGTGGGACGTTCTGCGAATGCAGTCGTAGCAGGTGCATTAAGCAGCCTTGGTATTGAATTAATGGGAAATTTCCCGGTCAATACAGTTATGCTGAACTGTAGAATCGACGGAGCGGTAAACGTATCTGCACAGGGACCCCAATCTAAACCATCTAAAGAAAGTGGTTATGCAGGCGGATTTATAGGAGAAATGCGAAATAGTTATGCGGTGGACTGCAGTATTTCCTCTCTTGGCACTGTATCTGGAAAAGATTATACCGGAGGATTTGCCGGTATAGCAACTCTTGGTGATGTAGCGGATATTGATGAAAGCCAGGGACTTCTGGTAATTGTAAAGGATCTTCTTACAGGGTTGTTAAATGGTAAATTTACCAACATGGATCTTCTGAATCTTGTGGGACTTCGACCTTCTGTTATAAGCGGATGCACCATCGCAGGAGATAATATTTCTGTAACAGCAAACGGTAAAAATGCCGGTGGACTTGTGGGATATGCAGGTGCTGTCCAGATTTCCAATACTTTAGAACTTACAGACGATTCAAAATCAACTACTAAAGCCATCCAGCGAATGCTTAATAAGACTGGCGTTACCTATGAATTTGCAGACCGTGTGAATCAAATCAATGCAGTTTCCTCTATGAAGGTTTCAGCAACAGAGAATGCAGGAGGAATCTTAGGCTATGCGAAAATGACCAGTGTCGGTGATGTCCTTGGTGGAACAGTTACAGCAGCGGATTACATGCGTTTTGAATGTAAAGACTGTTCCGTAAATGGAGGCTCTTCCGGTCTTACTGTTACTGCGTCAGATCAGGATAATGGTCGTGCTGGGGGTGCTATCGGTTATGGAACAGGTGGAGAAGTAAGGAAAACATCCGTCACAAATCTGAATTCTGTAACGGCTGGAAAGTGTGCAGGAGGCTTTGCCGGATATTTCGGAAGTGGTACTCTTGCTAATGTTGGTGGTATTAAACTTCTTGGATTACCGCTTTTGAAAATTGACAGCCTTCTTTCTGTAGGGCAGATGATTGAGACGTTTACAGTTGACAGCACTGTTTCAGGTGTTTCGTCAGGATATAGTGTGTCTACTGGCAATGAGAAAGGTTACAGCGGTGGCTTTATTGGAGAATGTATTAGTGGACGAGCAAGGGACACAAAGATCAGCAACCTGAAAACGGTTACTGCAGCTGCAACATCCGGAAAAGCCGGAGGCTTTGCAGGTTTTGCCAAAGCAGGAGATGCATTAAGTGCAGGAGATTCCACTACATCAAAACTGACAGGAATTGAATTAGAAAATCTGCTTGGAGTTGTCAGTGCCCTGAGACCGGAGTTCAATAATACTTCCATTGCCTATGTTTCAAATGGAAATGATCCTCAGGTATCCGCTGATATGGCGGGCGGCTTTGTGGGAGACGGACAGGCAGTAGATATCAACTATGGAAACAACAATTCCGGATTCAAAGCGGACACAGACACCAATATTACCGGACTCTCTTATATAAAGGGAACCAGCTATGCCGGTGGTTTTGCAGGAAGGCTGATGCCTGGTGATGTGGCACAGACAGGTTCTATTAAGTTACTGGGCCTCTTGAATGTAAATCAACTTCTCAGTGTCATGGATGTGGCTTATCCGAGAATTTCCGATTCTTCTATTAAAGGAAATAACTTAGTTGTAACAGCATCCGGAAAAAATGATGATGTGGTGCTTGGAGATGCCGGAGGATACATCGGTAATGGAAAAGCAGTTATGCTCAAAAACTCTGACGTAACTAATGTAAAAGAAGTCAAGGCACCGTATCATGCCGGGGGTTATATCGGAATCATGCGGTCCGGAAGTGCAGCGGAGGCAGGAGATGCCACAGGAGATCTTTTGAACAGTGTTCTTGGTAAGATTCTGAGTCTGAAAGAGTTGGCGAGTGTCTTGCAGGCTGCATCCAGCAAAATTACAAATTGCAAAGTTGCTGGTACCGCAGATGGATTGACTGTTACGGCTGACAGCGGATTTGAAAACGCAGAAGGCTATGCAGGTGGCTTCGTTGGAGAGATGCAGAGCGGTCATGTAGATAATTCAGCAAATGCTGTTGATTCCGGAAAAGGCACGGCAGTGGAAAATCTTCTGAAAGTAGAAGGACTTCGTTATGCCGGAGGATTCGGAGGTCTTGTAAAAGCTGGAGCAGTTGCAGAGATTGGAGCTAAATCATCAATTCTTACAAAAGTGGTTGATCTGACAGGATTACTTTCTCTGGTTAATGCTTTTGTTCCGGTGATCAGTAATGCCAGTGTTAATTCTGTAGAAAAAGGGTTTACCGTTACCGTTACAGGTACTCTTGAAAAAGACAGCACCAACGATGCGGATGCCGGAAGTGCCGGAGGCTTTATCGGATGCGGAACTGGTGTACAGATCAGCAATTCCGATGTAAATAAATTGCAGCATACAGGTGTCAGTGAGCCAAAGAATCTGCAGCAGGAAGATGGCAGCAGTTATTACGGAAGCGACAGTGCATATGCGGTAAGTGGTTATCGTTATGCCGGCGGCTATATTGGGAAAGCTGCTATGGGAAGTACGGCGGCTATCGGAGGTGCAAGCGTTCTGGATCATGTACTTTCTGCTACAAATCTGTTATCAGCATTGACCGTAGTTGCATCTATCATAGACAGTTCAGATGTTTACGGAGCGATAGGCGGATTTCATGTTCTTGCAACAGATGGAGACGGTGATACCGGAAGAGCCGGTGGATATGGGGCTTTTGGCCCAGGGAAAACTGGCGCGGACGGGAGTTCAGATTCAGAATAGTAATTCTTATAATTTTGCACATATCATAGGGCGTGAAAGTGCCGGTGGATATGTTGGAACCATGGAGCCGGGAAGTGCGGCAGATGTGGTAAATGGATTAAGTGCTCTTGGAGGACTGATCAAGGCAGATAATCTTCTTGGCGTTTTACAGGCATTTGTTCCTGTGATCAAAAACAGCGAAACAACCTGTGTACCTTGTGGAGGTGCTGTGAGGGCTCAGGCTGAAAGTGATGACAGCATTTACCGTGGACTTGCAGGAGGATATGCAGGTTACAACTATGGCGGTCAGATCTGGGGAAACAATACGGATAACTGGAAAGGCACTGCATATACAGGAACCGTAAGAGAATGTGCGGCCTATCGTATCCGTTCCGTATATGGAACGGAATATGCCGGAGGTTATACAGGACTGATGCGGTGTGCGAATGTTGCAGATACAGGAAGTCTGAAGGTTTTATTTGGTCTTATCAAACTAGATAATCCGCTGACGCTTCTTCAGGCAGTGTATCCGACAGAAAAGAATACAGTTGTTTATGGACCGCTTCGTGGACTGGATACGGATACCTGGAACAAATGGGTTGGTGCTGTCGGTTCTTATGGAAGTTACGGTAATAAATTACAGGCACTTGGTGAAGTCAATGATCAAGAACAGTTAAATGAGATCATTTCTCAGTATGCATATGGATACGCAGTCACAGCAGGAAGGAGCATTCTGGCAAGTAAAGCAACACAGGGCGGTTCTGCCGGAGGCTATGTAGGCCGTATGGAAGGAGGAACCGTTACGAACGGTACTGCTGTAGATCTTCAGTTGGCAGAGGCTTATAGAAGTAGCGGTGGATTTGCAGGTGAGATGCTTACAGGTTCTGTGGCAAACACAGGTAACGTTTCATTGGCAGGTCTTAAGATTATAGGTGCAGACAGTCTGGCAGCATTAAAAACCTTTGTGCCGGTTGTAAAACAGTCTCATGTGGAAGGCTATCGTTCCGGAGCAAGGATTAAAGCAACTGGTATTGCAGACAAAGACCCGGCAGGATTTGCCGGAGGCTATGTGGGAAGGATGATCGGCGGCCAAATCTGGGGAGATGGAAGCAACTCCTGCAGTATCACAAATTTAAGGCGTGTAGATGGAACTTCCTATGTAGGCGGTTTTGCCGGAAAAGTAGATCCAGGCAGTGTGGCAGCTATTGATACAGCTACAAAGCAGGGACTTTTGAATAAGCTTCTGGATGTTCTTATGGTAAATGCTCCGGCAGAGCTGATCAAGGTTCTGAATGCCACCGTTTCCACCATCCGCTGTGCATCTGTTTCAGCCTGGGATGACTGGGGCGTGATCGTAAACGGAACCTGTCAAAGCGGCAGCAATACCGGGTACGCAAAAGCAGCTGGAGGATTCGCAGGAAGTCTCTGTGGAGCGGTCCTTGGCGAGAAGGATAAGCCGGGAAGCGGAATCCATGCGGATAAGATCCGCTCCGTAGTGGCCGGTGAATATGCCGGTGGATGCTTCGGTATTGCGGATGTTTCCGGTGCCGCAAATATCAGTGCAGGCAATGAAACCTCGGTATTACAGTATCTTTTAAAGCTTGGAAGAACCGATGTGCTGGATGCGTTTAGAAGCTATATATATTACGGAAATGTCACAGGCAGTCTCGATGCAGGGCTTGGCGTCAGTGCTAACACAACAACAGATGCAGGACAGAATAATCAGGTTACATACAGCGGAACAGCTGGCGGATTTGGTGGTTCACTGTTAAATGGATCTGTCAAAAACAGCAGCGTAACAGGATTAAATTATGTAACCGGTCTGAACAGCGTCGGCGGTTTTATTGGTTACTCCGGAAAAAGCGGCGTTGTGAAACTGGAGAAGCTGGATGTGCTGGGAAATAATACCGGACAGCTTCTGGGCGGTGCCCTCGGTGTCCTGGATATTTTTGGTTCCCACATAGATGACAGCAGTGTGACAGGAGTGCCTGGTGGTTATACGGTTCAGAGTAAAGGTGGAGAGGAACAGATTGCAGGAGGATTTATCGGCTATGCAAATCTTACCAGAATGTCAGGATGCAATGCCGGAGGTGCTAAAAATCAGGAAAATAGCCTGAAACAGGTAGCATCAGGCGGAACAGCAGGAGGCTTCGCCGGAAGAACAAGCTTTGCCTATCTAGCGGATGTAAAACTGGATTCCACAGTAGTCGACGCTTTGCTCGTAGTTCTGAATAACCTTGTAAAGGCGTTGTATCTGGATAAGATTCAGGATTCCAATCTTTTGCATATTAATCTTGGAATTGTGAAGGTTGATGCACTGTATGAGGGAAATCTTCTCCATGTGAATCTTCTGGGACTGGATATTTCCGTTGGGCTGTCTAAAAAGTCTGATGATAACAATCAGCAGACAGATTTTGCAATCATTAAGATCGGAGATTCCTCTATTAAGCTTCCATGTGACAAAAACGGAATCATAACGAAAGATAATGATGTAAAGTCCAACATCAGTGTCAATCTGATTAAGGCAAACAGGACAAAAATCACAGACAGCAATGTATATGGAATCAGTACCGGATACGATGTCTATGCCGGCGGTGCCGGAAATGATGCAGACGGTACTGCAACAGATGGACGAAGCGGAGGCTTTGTAGGATACAACGACGAAGGACTACTGAAAAATAACAACATGTATTACTGCGATGTGATCCGTGGAACATCTAAACTGGTGGGACCATTTAGCGGAAAAAGTGATCTGGAATCTGTATATGACTTTAATACAAAAGCAGGTGTAGAAGGTGAGAATAACAATTATCGTATTTACCGAAAACCGGCGATTAGTTTTGATGAGATCAAAAAGAATTCGAAACTTCTGACGGATACGTTCAGTCAGGAAAATGGATGGAGTATCTTCTCAGTAAAACATGTAGTGCAGGTAGATGAGTATAACACCTTGCAGAATGCAGTTATGGCAACAAAAGATTCTTTTGAAACAGCAGATCTGAATGCTTATGTATCAGATGCAAAAGCCGTTCTGATGTCAGATACCAAAACGACAGTCAATACAGAAGATAGCACATCACCGGAACCATCAGATGCACAGGATCCATGTGATGAATATGTAAATCTGACCATTAATAAGGTATGGAAAGATTTTCGGAATATGGATGGTATCAGACCTGATTCCATTACGGTCACGATTTCCAGAAGCTGGACAGATGCAGATGGAACGGAACATACAGAAGTTGTGCCGGGATATGATAATTATGTGATTACAGGCGATCATTCAAAATCTACATGGCAGGAGATTATTAAGTCAGAAAAACCGGATAAGCTGCTCCCGGCCTATATAAAAGATGTTAACGAAATTCCGCATTATTATAAATATTTTATCACCGAAAGGGAAATAAAAGGATATACAACTACAATCGAAACCTCTAAAGATGGATTTACCTTCACGATTATCAACCGGCATTTTGCATTGCTTCCGGATACCGGCGGCGAGGGCATTAGGATGTTTATCATAGCAGGTGGTCTGTTGTTAGCGTTCCTGCTTTATACCGGACGTAGAAGGAAAAGGAAACAGACGATGTAGGAAAGGAGGAGCAGAGTCATGAGAGAGATATGGCTGCGTGGGGAACTTCCACCGTAAATGCTGAAAGAATCCCCAGCGAACCAATAAAAAATCAAAAGAAAGTGAGAAGAGGAACATGAAGAAATTAGTATCAAGATTTATGGCAGTTCTGATGGCAATGACCATGATACTGTCCATGAGCATGACTGCATTTGCAGCAGAAGCTCCAAAAGGAACCCTGACAGTCAACAATACAGTGGCAGGAAAGACTCTGGATCTGTATCAGATTTTTACAGCAACAAAAAATGAAGCGGGCAATGTAGCATATACACTGAACAGTGCATATGAGGGATTCTTCCAGAGCAAAATTTCTGGTGCTTCTACATTAACAGGTGAAGCATTAAGTGAAAAAGCATATAACTATGTTAAAGATCAGGTCGGAACAGATGGAAGTAATGGCGCAGCGTTTGCAAAAGATATCTTGGACTGGATTCTTAAGAATGCTACTACTGTAGCTACTACTCATACAACTGCAAATACAACCGCTGATACTACAGTAATTAATAACCTGGATTATGGATACTATGTAGTTTATCCATTAGGTGCAACAGATACATCTACAGCACCTGGAAATGAAAAAGTAAAATCTGTAGCCTCTTTAGTTAGCGTTACAGGTATTGATGCTACAGTTAACATGAAGAGTAATTACCCGACAGTAGACAAGAAAATCATTCCGGCACAGAGTGGAAGCGGAATTACAATTGGTGCTATTGTGAATGGTAACTGGGAAGGCAATCACCAGATGGAATTAGATGACGAAAATGAGTCTGAGGATACCATCGCACCACATGGTGCAACAGATGAAAAGAAAGTCGGAGATTTTGGAATTGGCGATACCGTCACTTACCAGCTGACTTCTAAAGTGCCGGATATGACAGGATATAATTCTTATACTTTTAAATTTAGCGATACTTTGTCCAAAGGACTGGACTTAAAAGAAGTACTGTCTGTAAAAGTTGGAAATACAACACTTACAGCTAAAAGTACAGGAGCAAATACATATGCACTTGCATATGACAAATCTAACCGTACTTTAACAGTTACCTTAAATGATTTCTATAATTCCTATAAGAATCGTACAGGCGATACAATCACAGTTGTTTACACTGCAACCTTAAACAGAGATGCTGTAATCGGTATGAATCCAAATACCAACAAGGCGGTCGTTGAGTACAGTAATAATCCGAAGTCAGATGGAACAGGTAAATCTGAGCCAAGCATCGTAGATGTACATACCTTTGATTTCACAATCTTCAAATATTATTTAAAAGATGAGACTCAGACTGGACTGGCAAATGCAGAATTCGAGCTTTATAAAGCAAACGAAGCTGGCGATGCAGCAGATACAAATGCAAAGATTAATATTGTAGACGAAGGAAACGGCGTATACCGTCAGGCAACAGCCGATGAAGCTAAAGCAACAGGCTTTACTTCTGCAAAAATTGTATCTGATGCTGATGGTAAAGTTCTTGTAAAAGGTCTTGATGCCGGAACTTACTACTTAAGAGAGACAAAAGCTCCAGAAGGATACAATAAACTTCTCAGTGACATCAAAGTTGAGATCAAACCGGTATATGATGAAACAACTGGCAAACTGACAAGCTATTCAGTTGATTACACATACAATGGAAAGACTACAAATGGTGCTGCAATCACAAATAAAACTGATTCCCCAGAAGTAGCTGTAGAAAACAAAACAGGTGCACAGCTTCCATCTACTGGTAGCAAGGGTGCCCTCATGGTAACACTGGCTGGTATCGTTCTTTTCGGTGCATTAACAGCAAGCAAAGCTTTTGGCAAAAAGAAAGCAAACAACTAAGACATTCTGAAGTTTAAGAATGGACAAAAAGACAGTTCATCTTCCCGGTATTGCACCGGGAGGATGTCTGCTTTTTCTGAAATATCCAGTGTGGACTGGGTATTTCAGAAGAAACAGACAAAAGGTGAAAGGTATTATGAAAAAAATAGTGAAAATACTAAGAGGAATTGGATATCTGGCGGCATTTTCTTTAATCCTGTATCCGGTAGTGAGCAATTACATCAATCAGATGAACAGCACAACGATTGCTACAGATTATGAACAGGAAGTTTCTCATTTGTCGGAAGAACAGGAGAATGCAATGATCGAACAGGCACAGGAATATAACGAAAGTCTGATCGGAATTGGTTCCATAGCAGATCCATTTTCAGAAAGCAATGAAAATCAGACAGAAAATGATGTGTATAACAATCTTTTGAAAATTGATGATACCGGAATGATGGGATATATTGATATTCCAAAACTTGATGTTGTCCTTCCGGTTTATCATGGAACATCCGAAAAAGTACTGCAGTCAGGTGTAGGACATCTGAAAAACACCTCGCTTCCGGTAGGTGGTGAGAGCTGTCATGCGGTATTATCCGGACACCGTGGACTTGCAAATGCCAAGATATTCACCGACCTGAACAAGATGGAGGTTGGAGATGTATTTTATATTAAAGTTCTTCATCATACCTTTGCCTATCAGGTGGATCAGATTCTGACAGTATTGCCATCCGATACAGATGCTTTACAGATTGAAAAGGGCAAGGATTATGTAACACTGGTCACATGCACTCCTTATGCAGTTAACACGCACAGACTGCTTGTACGTGGCACTAGAATTCCGTATGAAGAGGCACAGAAGATAGATGAGGAAGTTGGTCTTCAGTGCACAATCCCATTCAATTTGATTCTATTGATTGCTGGAATTGTTGCTTTCATCATCATATGGGTGAGCATTAAGTTACATAAACGCAGGAAGGAGAAAAAACATGAGCAGAATAAGTAAACGTAAGCGAATATATATGTGTATGGCCAGTGTGATGTGTATGCTTTTACTCCTCATTCCGTTACCTGTGTCTGCTAATAATCAGGGAAGCATATTATTAAAAGCTACTGTTGAAGATGAAGCTGCAGTATATAATCTAAGCAATACTGAATTTACGATGTATCAGGTTGGCATATATAAAAAGAATTCATGGGTTTTAGAGACTGAGTTTGCAAAGTCCGGAGTCGTATTTGACTTTGAGGATTCTTCCGCCCAGGCAGAAGCTGCAAAAAAACTGGAAAAATATGTACAGGATAACAACATCAGAGGAATGTCCGGAAAGACCAATTCAGATGGAGAAGTTATGTACAGAAATCTGGAAAAAGGTGTGTATCTTTTTGTCCAGATACACACAACACAAATTGGCAATCAAGTATATCGAAGTGAACCTTTTATCATAACAGTTCCAGGTAATTATGATGGTCAGATAATTTGGAATGTAACGGCAGAACCCAAATTTAAAAATGAATCGATACCACCAATTACCACGAATACGCCACCAGTTTCAGAAGAACCATCGGGTGATAAAAGCAGTCGCACTCCAAATGTAAAAACGGGAGACGATACGAATGTAATTATGTGGCTTTCTTTAATGGGAATATCCTTAGTCATATTTAGTATTTGTAAAAGAAAAGTCCATAAATAATATGAGAAGATCGGGAAATCCCGGTCTTTTCGTTTCGTTATATAACTGGCATAACCCAAAAACAAATACCTCCGGAGGTGCACCGTATGGCGTCACCTGGGAGGAAATGGGTTTTAAACCATGGGAAGATTTGGAAGAAAATGAGTGAGTTGCCAGTGCAATCTTATTTATCTCTTGTGACAGAAACAGGTTCCCGTTTTGCTGGAAGTAAGTCTGAACTGATCTCAGGAGCATAGAGCAGTGCTGTAAAATTCTGTCTAATGATATCCAGTGTCTTCTGCTTTTTTTGCAATTCCTGTTTTTTTCGGACGGTAGTAGCTTGTTCAGATTCAAGATTTTCAATCCTCTTCAGGATTTTATTAGAGCTTGGGATTTTGGTAACACCGAGATCCTGAAGCTCTTTTTTTAGTGAATCGTGGAGCTGGTATTCTGCCTGATGTTTGGTGCGGTATGCTTTTGGATTTTTAGCAGATTTACAATCTTCAATTACTTTACGACAAAGCCGGTAAGAATCGCAGTGTTTCTGAATGACTTTCTGCGTGCTCAGCTCACTGTTGATTTGTGCTATTCTCTGATCGTGGAATGACACTGGTTAAGTTCTATGCACCGAATGGTGTGATGCTCAGTGAGATCCTTCATTCCTGTTTTTGCAGTCATTATAATAAGACAGATGTGGAAGTACAAC
>ENA-OPWR01002199-OPWR01002199.1-human-gut-metagenome-genome-assembly--contig:-NODE-2199-length-13583-cov-5.498596_pt1 | contig 13583 bp, 16 predicted proteins | sample MGYA00241507_ERZ502006 | MGnify/ENA primary metagenome ERZ502006 (study PRJEB25962, sample SAMEA2043041) | human gut metagenome | biome: human gut; feature: human-associated habitat; material: faeces...
ATATTTTCTTTACATAATTCTATGAACTTTTTTGTATCCTTAAATTCTGACGGCAATCCTTGAAATATACTTATTGCATTTTCCAAATTACCACTTGACATTGCTTTAACGGCAGAATCATAAATTTTAGCTGTTGAATATTCCGAAATCTGATTTTTTATTTCTTCGCTCTCCGGCAATCTTTTCAAATATGAGATTGCATTATCATATGCTTCTGACTGCGCATAATACTCTGCCCTTTCAGCACATATTTTTTCAAATAGTTCACCTTTTAATTCGTTTTCTTCTAAAAGTTTTAAACTCTCATCATAATATTTTTTATCATATAATTCTTGTGCTTCTACAAGAATTTTTTCATCATTAATCTGTTTATTATATTGATCTATAAGTGATGAACTGTCTTTATATTTCGGAATTTCTTGTAACGTATCTATAGCTTCTTGATAATTTCCATTTGCAGCTAATGATTGAGCCGTATCATACTTTTCCTTAGAGTTACTACAACCGCCTAACATAAGGCACATTAACCCTATCGCTATTATTTGTCTCTTCATATTGTCTCCCTGTATCAACATTTAATATATGGCATACCTACTCATCAGTTCAGATCAAAACTCATCACAAATGTCTCATGCTTTTCCTCTTCAACATCAACAATATAACCAAGTTTTGATGTGTCCGTTAAAACATTTACAGTTAATACTCCATGAGAGAACTGGTCTTTCACCTCATTGCTTATGGATGCAAACGCTGCCATATTCAATGTCTGTAATGGTTTCGGATTTCCATAGAAGCTTGTTCCATCCGGTTCTTCACAAGCTATATGAACCGGGAATTTATATTTCCCATTTACCAATAATTCTGCATCAATAACATCGTCTGAATCTATTGCCTCGGTTGCGAGATTCTTTAGTGTACCTCTGAAAATCAGATATGTTTCACCATCATTTCCCGGATAATAACTATACATACCAGATGTATTGGAGGGATTGACCTGTGTCTGCCATTCTGAACCTGTTAAAGTAAATTCCGTAATATCATCAACTGTCACTGGTTGCCCAAAACTAAATTGATTATCATTGACATTCGCCGCCGTTGTTTCTTCTTTGGTTTCAGCATTGGCATCGGAAGTTTCCTCCGCTTTTCCATTATCTTCTACTAATGCAGCTGTTCTAAATCTATGCAAAGCCTGTTTTCTAATTGCTTCTCTACTATTCTCTGCATAACTAGTTTCGTAATTAAGATTTGCAAACTGAATAATATCATGAATCCTAATCCAATCTTTTGTTGCATTTCTCCATGACATATCCGGTTTTATTCCAGCCATTGCTAATAAAACATAACAACATATGTCTGCCTGCTGTGCTTTTGGCATTCCTACAAATTTCAATATTTCGCGTGCTTCTTCAATCTTATCCACAGTACCCCTCCAATATTATATTGCAATTCTTTTCTGACATATCTTTGCTTTTCATTATTTTTCTTCCCATTTCCTGAATAATATTAATATCCGGAACCGGCATTGCATTAATTTCAGTTGAATTAACCTGCGTTGAACCATTCAGAATCCGGTAATATTCATCATAAATCGTTGAATTAAACAGCACATACAAACCATATACCAAGCATTCAGACATATTTGTAAGCAACCCATCAATAAAATTAATCTTATTTTGTGTACTTATCTTTGAATACTGCGGAAATTTTTTCGACAAATATACCCCACATTGCAACCTTCTCGGTTCTTCCTTAGCGGTAAATCTCTTTACAAACAAATAGTTGTGATTATCCTGCATTAAACCTTTTTGCTCTGTCACAACATATTCATGTTCCTTTTGAATAGGAAACTGAACTATACCTTCTTTTATATGTTGTGAATAAAATAAAGGTATCGCCCCCTCTTCTGCATCATCTCGTAAAATATCTCGGTTTCTGAAATCAACAGTCAACCCTGTTTTCATTTTTAATCCTATATCCGGAAGCGTTTTATCCCACTGATGCAACTTTTTCAATACTGAAACTTCTTCTTCATTTGTAACCAAATATACATACAATTCTTTTCCCGAAACAACAAGATTATATGGAACTACCAATGTGGTACACTGGTCAAAATCCTTATTTGTATGCGTAGATGTAATAGTAACATTATCTGGCTGCACCTTTGTCTTTTTAACTTTTACTATAATAGTTTCCTGTAAAACATTTTCTTTATCGAATACTTTATTTCTGCTACCAAACAAATGTATATGAATGAGCTTTCCTTCTGACAGAAAATATTCTCTGAATCTCTTAAAATAAGCTCCTGATGTCCATGACCTTGGAATTATATAAACCATTTCCCCATCATCTTTTAAATTAAATAATCCCATTGATGCAAAAATGAAATACATATTAGGGGCTCCATAACAAACTGACGGCATTGCTGTCGCTTCCGGAGCATCCTTTGATATTTTCATATACGGGGGATTTCCAATCACTATGTCATATTTTTCCGGATTCCAATTTCCACCTAACATATGATTAAAATCGAGATACTGACTGGTTATATAATTCTCAGTTATAATTTTTATATTTATTTTTTTACTTGAGCATTCCCGCATATAAAGAAGATTTTCCTGTAATAATGGTAATACATTCTCATCGTTCTCATAACAGGTTACAATAATCTCTTTAATATCCTCTATTTTATCTAAGCGTTCGATCATGGCACATGTTAAAATTCCAGATCCTGCACCAGCATCTAGCAACGTAACTGTAGTCTGTTGCGGTATAATAAACAATCCAGCCATATATCTAGCTGTTTCAATGCTCGTAAAGAACTGTCCGTATTTTTTTCGCTCTTTTTTGGGCATTTCTTCAATATATTGATTAGTTTTCTCTACAATTTGTTCTAACATCAACTTCCACCTATCTATTTTATTTCTAAACAAAAGCTACGTCTTCACGCCTTTGAACTTTTTTCCTTTTTCTCATGTTACGATAATAACGATTTCTCGCCAACAAGTTTAAATCATCTTTATATTTTTCTACAAATCTATAAATTTCTGGAAATATATCAGGTTCTATTTGTCTGGCAGAAATAAGTAACCCTCTTAGCTTTTCAATCTCAATTATATCCTTATTCTTCAAGCAGGTTTTATACATTCCAATAATCTCATATCTTTTTTGATTTGGAACAAGCAATTTTCCTTTTTTTATTCCCACTCCTGTCACTTTCTTAAACGCGTTGTTTTGATAGTAATGATCTTTTTTCGCCTTTGCATGTAAACAATAACTATTCAAAAGTTCTTCAACATCTTTTCTCAATTGTTTTGATATACCAATATTCGATGAAAAAGTCATATCATCTACATACAACGTAAACTCACATTTATATTTTCGTGCAATTTCATATATATTTTCAAACATATCACTATAAGACCAGTATACCACAAGTTGGCTCGTTGGACTTCCTGTAGGTAACGTTCCTCCACACATAACTAGATCTGTCATAATCCAAGCGATATCATCTGCCATTAAAAACTTTTCTTTAAACATACTGTACACATATTTTCTTTTTGCCGAATCATAAAATTGTGAAATATCCATTGTTTTCACATTATAATTTCTACAATGATTTCTGGCATTTGAAATATAACTATGTTTCTTTTTTCCAGATATTACCCACTCAGGTGTTTCTATCCTACTCATTAATTTACAAATTCTTTTTTGAATACTTTTTAATTCTTTTTCCGGGACCGTGAAATTTCGAGTTCCCGTACCATTAGGTTTTGGTTCCGAAAAATGATTATATTTGTATGTATGATTTTGCTTAAAATATTTTTCATCCAACTTCAGTACTCTGGCCAACTTTCTTCTGTTTCTCATTCTATATAATGGACTAAATTCTATAGAGTATGTTTTACTCATCTTCAAATTCCCCTACCTTTTCCAATATTTTAAGCAATTTCATTCCGGCACGAGCAATTCTTTGTTTTTTATCATTTTTTATTTCTTCACCTTCTAAAGATTCTGCAAATAGCATTAATGTTGATTTCTTCATTTCAAACACTTTCGCATATTTGTCTAAAACCTCCATCGTAGGCTGTTTTTTCCCATTTTCCAATTCTGACACATAGCTCTGTGATAATTCCAGTTTTTTTGCTAATTCTGCTGATTTATATCCATTAAATATTCTTAATAATCTTAATGCTTCACCCATTGTATCCTCTTCCATTTCTGTAAATAAAAAAATAGATTAGTTAGTATTAAGAGTAGTTATCTAATAAATATTCGATAACTGTTTTGCATACATAGATAACAAACTTACCAGCCAATCTAGCAATTGTACTTTTATGTTTCTTACAAAATGCAACAACATTCTCAATACCGGATTTGAAAAACGCTTTAACTTTTCTGCAAAACATATCTTTTGCCTCCTTTCTCATCTTTGTAAACAAAGACGCCATCCAAGAAAGGAATTATGAATAAGGTAGTTTTTCAAATCACTGACTAATCTATCATTAAAGCGTGTTCCATCCACACGCTTAAGACGTAGCAACCTCGTATCACAGTAACACATTTACTTGGCATCACAGTAGATCATCTACTCTTCCTAGACCATTACGACATTGCCCGGGTTTAATTTAAGGTCGTCCAACCTTCCAAGCATTTCTGCTCACATTACATCTTCTGGATGGATATACCTTCGTTAAAGTAGTTTCATTATACCCAACTTCTCATTTTATGTCAAGATATTTTATCGCTATTAGCGATATTTCGTATTTATTTATATAGAAATTCCTTCTCTGCCATTTCTTCCGCAACATTCTTAATATTGTTCATCCTCCGCACCCATTCCATCTGATCCTGCATCTTCAGTTCTTCTGTCACGCCCCACTGTTCAGCCATCTGTTCCACCAGCATCTCGACTTTTTCTCTTGCTTCTTTATCGACCTGATTCAGATGTTCCGTCAGTTTCCCAGTCAGTACCAGATACTGATACCGGGCATTCCTGTGTTCCTTCAAAAACTGCTTTCGCATTATTCCATATTTCCCATATGTAGGTTCTTCCTCATTGATTTCCAGATCCGGCAGATAATAATCTCCATGCAATGTGTAGCTCAGTCCGTTCTTTTCATCATAAATCTGTTTCTTCATATTCTTACAACTCCATTCCTCTGTACTTTGCTTTATTCTTCTTAATTTGTGCATTGTGTTCTTCACTTCGTTCTTTCGCCCATGGTATGCGATCACTTATTTTTTTCGGCATTTGTTCTTTCTGCTTTTTCGCTTCAAGTTCCGCCTGCATCCGGATATCGTCCTGCACCAGTCGTTCTACCATATCTTTCCCCAACATGCGTAAAAGTCGGTTATATCTGTCTGCAATTCCCTGCAGAATTTCTTTCTCACCGGATAATTTCTGATAATCCTTCTGAACTTCTGCCAGTTCCTTTTTAGTGTTCTCGTGCTCCTGCTTTTTCTTCTGAAACTTACTTTTCCACTTATCTCTTTCTCTGGTAAGTTCTTTCACCTGTGCAGCCATCGCACCGATTTTGTTTTTCATTTCAATGAATAATGGTTTTATTTTCTTATCCCGGTAAGTTACCGCACGTTCCAATGCTGTAGCTTCCGGCAGAAATGTTTTGATCATTCCATATTCTTTTATTTCCTTACTGACATTATCCATCACTGGTTGCAGGAATTCTCTTCTGTCCTCCAGTTTTTTCAATTCCGTTTCTGCTTTCTCCGCACGTTTTCCCGCTATCTCTTTATCTTTCTGGAACTGAATTTTTTCTTCTTCCAGTAGCTTAATATCTGCCCTTGCGTCCGCAATCTGAGAAGTCAATCCTTCATTCTCCACTGTCAGATTTTCTTTTTCCTGTTCCAATTCCTGCACTTCCTTTTTGCGTTCTTTTTTCTTGAAATTGTAAACATCCAGATGTTCTTCATGTGTGCCTTTCTGTTCCCATTCAATTCCATGCTGTTTTGCGATTTCAGCCAGCACTTCCTTTTCATGATTTATCCACTGATTCAGTTCTGTATCATGCTTATTTCCACCTTGAAATCCAAGACTTTTCAATGCCTGCTTCAGTGAAACTCTGGTATCCATTCCTTTTCCCTTCCAGTTGGTCACATAAGGAACAAAGTCAATATGCAGATGCGGAGTAGCTTCGTCCTGATGCAGATAGCAGCTAAATACCCGAAGTGTCGGATTCCGTTTCTGGAAGTCTTTCACATATTCATCCAGTACCTTTACAGCCATATTTCCTTCTAACGTTCCCACTGCCATATCCTCACGATTACCAATCTGGAATATTACTTCATGGAACAGCTTCTCCTGTTTGCCCTGTCGGATTTTTTCATAATAATTTGCAATCTGCCGGTCCTTTCTTTTCCCGACATTGTATCTCTCCACAGCATCGTCAAACAGTTCCTTATAAACTTCTTTCAGATTCTCATTCTTATAACAAATGTTCAATTGCACTCTGTCCGGATCTACATTTTCTGCTACAAAATCCCGTCTGTTATGAGCCAGTGAACCGGCTCCGATCATGCCACTGATTGTCCGTTTCATCATATATTTTCTCACCTCTTCTCTGTTTGAGTGCCAGATATGGCACATAATTTTTATTTACGCCAGACATGGCGATATTTAAGAAACTTTCGCCGGATACGGCGGTTTTGTTACTTTTGTCAAAAGTAACGCAAAAGCACTTTCGACAGCCGTACCGTCCATCAAAAGTCCCCTTGCGCCCTGCCGGGGGCATAACGTCCTTATGGACGTCTGTTCTGCACCGACCGAAGTGGATCATAGATCTGTTTATTCTGGTATCCTCGCCTGCACATATTCCAAATCTCCACAATAAGGCGTTCCCACCAGATACCATTCTCTTGCCAGATTCATCTCCATTCTGGTCTGTACCCATTCATCATCTACCAGCACTTCCAGTCCTTCTCCGCAGTGAAATCCTGTATCAATCCATAAGTCTGATGATAATAATCCATATCTTCCATTACTGCTGTTATATCCTAATCTTCCCTGTTTCATCATTTCCTGCTCCTTTCCAGTCTGTAAACGGAATTTGTAAACGGGGCTCAAAAGATTTTAAAAGTTAACTTTTTAAGTTTTTCCTTCAAGTTCCGTTTACATCGTTTACAATAATCTTTACTCAAACGGTATCTCCAACTGTTCCGGTACTTCCATGAATCCGTCTTTGTCTTTTTTCTCAATACCTTCTATTCGTTTCCATGACCGCTGGATGCCATATTCCTTTCCAAAACGGTGAGTACCGTGTTGTTTCCATCCTTCTATTGCATTATTCATAATATTTGCGATTTCTTTGCTTTCCCATTGTTTCATCTCACCTGTCCGATGCAGTGCATCATCAAACAAAAGCTTTGTACATACATAATCGTCTTCATAGTCATCAAGAAACGCCTGGATAATTCCTGCATTTGTATCTTCCGGCATAAATTCTTTCTGCAGTTTCTTCGCTTCTTCCTCAATCTCTTTTGTAAAACTGAGGTATACATTTCCCTGTTGATAAAGCACCATAGCCTCTGCCCATGCCTGTACAATATAAGCTCTGCTCTCTTCTTCATTGTCTAGAATATGAACTTTTGCTTTTGTTATATCTGTCATAACTGGGGCAAATCTCCTGTTTCCGGTTCTATCCAATGGAAGAAAATTTAGGTCATTCGATGTTCCACAAAATACACACTGTCGTGGTCTGTCCTCTGGATAAACCTCATAAGGAACTTTGTAAGTTTCTTTCTGTCTGCTTAGAAACGATTTTATCTGTTCAATGTTCTTTGCAGTAACAGTTGCTTTCATTTCTCCCATCTCTATAATCCAATGGTTCTGTAATTTCCGATAAATATTTTCATCATCCAGGTGATCCAGATTGTCACTGAACCAATCGTCATTTATTGCCAGATATTTAAAAAATGTAGATTTTCCGGCTCCCTGACTTCCTACCAGGCAAAGCATAATATCATACTTTATTCCTGGTTCATATATCCTGGATATTGCTGCCAGCATATGCATTTTCATCACGCCAGTCGTATAACTGTTCTTTTCAGCTCCAAGAAACCGTGGAAGTAAATTCTCAATACGTGGAACGCCATCCCACATTAGGCTCTCCAGATAATCTCGAATCGGATGATACTTATTTTCATTGGAAACAATATCTACTCCTTTTTTTATTACTCGTTCACTAGTAATCTCATAATTATCTTCCAGATACATCTTTAGATTACTATCGTCCGTATCTGTCACTGTGAGGCTCTCGCTTCTCCGTTCCCACGGCACCTCTTTCACAATGTCCATTCTTCCAGAAAGTTCATTTCGTTTAATCGCTTTTTTCAATACCGGATCATTTTGAAGTACGGTTACACAATTTCTGATTGTCTGCTTTGTTCTTCCTTTATCCGTATGCTCCAACATATTATTGACATCTTCTGTTGTAAGCATTTCCTCGTTCACAATATCTTCTAATTCCATCAAGGACTTCTCGCTGATATTCGTTAATTCTTTCTTCAATTTTTTCAACCTCCCTTCTCTTCATCTTGAAAAACTCTACAATCTCTTCTCCTGTTCCAAACATCAGCACGTCCAGATAGTCATTTATCTTTCTTTCATTTGCCAATGCCTCCGTAAATAATTCGTGCCACTCTTCATCTGGTTCTGGTTTGTAAATCTCTTTCCAGAACTGAATCCATTTCAGATATCTGATCAGCACGTCTGTTGCATGTTTCAACCACTGCTCCAGTTTTTCTCTGATCATCACAACTTTAGGTTTCTTTGATATCAAAGTATTCCTGCTTTGGTGCGTCCTTTTGTATTTGTTTCTGTCTTCGACTTTTATATCCAGTCCAAAATCTTCTACCAGCTTTTTTGCGGCTTCATACTGTGATATTCCAAATAACCTTGCTGTAAAATCTATCGCATCACCGCCCACTCCACATGCAAAGCAATGATATATTTTATCTGCCTTCATACTTGGGTGTCGGTCTTTATGAAACGGACAACACGCCATTCCATTTCTTTTTACTTTAATCCCGTAATGCTCCGCAGCCTGTCTGGCTGTCACACATTCTTTTACCTGTTCAAATAATGTCACTTCTACCTCCTGCCCCTCCGGGCAAGTCTCTGATGAACAGATATTCGGGAATTGTTGTATCTTTCAATTCGTGATATACTGAATCTGCCAAGATGATATATCAGTGAATCTGATTATCAGAGAACTTGCTCAGATATTTTGTCTGGGCTTTTTCTTTTTGTCTGTCAGTAGTCATAGCTTTTGCTCCTTACACAAATCTCCTTGTAGGAATAATGATAATTTCAAATTTGCTTCCGTCCTCTAATTCAAGAAGAATCACATAATCTGAATCTCGATCTGGTAAAATGGAACTTATCTTCAACTTCTTACTGTAGTTAATTGCATCAAATATTTTTCCGACTACTTTCTTTGTTTTCATTTACTTCTTCCTCCGTATTAACGTTTGTTGTCCAGCATCTCAGCTACTTTTTTCTGCTGTGACGGGTACAGATGCCCATAAGTGTTCAATGTCATCTGAATGTCTTTGTGCCCCAGCCTTTCCTTGATAATCAGTGGTTCTACTCCCTGATAGATTAAATATGCCACATGACTGTGCCGGATATCATGCACTCTGATTGGTTTTACACCAGTCAATGCTTCATATTTCTTGAGACGTTTCTGCAGTGTTCTCGCTACAATCGGAAACAACCTCTGATCTTCCGGAAATCCATAATGTTTTTTCGCATACTTCTGCACCTCTTCCTTAAGAAAATTCGGAATATCAATGGTACGGACTGAATTCTCTGTTTTTGGAGTATCGATCACATCTCTTTTCCTGATCCGGTTATAAGTCTTATTGATATGCAGGAGATTACCACTCATATCAAAGTCCGAAAGATTCAATGCCAGAAGCTCTCCTTCCCTGATTCCTGTCCAGAACAGAATTTCAAATATCAGATAATCCTCACTCCCCGGCTCAATCCCGGCGATAAATCTGTCATATTCTGCTTTCGTCCAGAATTCCAGCTTATTTGCATCCGATTTCCCCATCTTTTTTACTTTCTTACATGGATTTTCCTTCAGATTGTAAATTTTCTGTGCATGATTAAACAGTGCATTTAACTGATTCTGGATCATACGCTCATAAGTCTTGCTGTATCCTTTTTCCTGAATGGCATTCTGCCACTGGATAATCTCTGCCGGTGTAATTTCATTCATTTTTCTTGTTCCAAAATACGGAACAATCTGTTTGTTCATCATGTGCTGCTTATTACGGATTGAATTTTCTTTCAGTTCATTCTTTTTATCTTCAAAATAGACTTGAATAAAACTGTTCATCTCCATTTTCATATCCGCTGCAGTCTTTCTTATGAATTCCTTTTCATAATTCAATGCTTCTTTCTTTGTCTTGAACCCTCTTTTCAACTTCTGCGTTTTCTTTCCTGTCCAGTCAATATAACGGAAGCTCACATACCAGGTTCCCTGTGTTTTGTCCTTGTAAGCTGACATCTTAAAACCTCCTTCATACTGCTCTCTGAGAGCATCCATAAAATTTTGTTTCCCAGTAGGGACGTGGAATCTTTCCACGAACTGCCACATATCCTTCCTTTGCCAGTTCATCATTGAGCTGCTTTAGAATAGAATATGCTTTACTGCGTTTCACGCCTAATTCTTCCATGACATCATCAACAGTCATCATATAATTAGTTCTCATAGCGTCCTCCTTTCCAGTCACTTTTGTGACTCTTTCGTTGTTCTCTTATAATAATTCACTTTTGTGAATTTGTCAATAAACATTTGCGAATTTATTTTTTTCCATTCCATACATATTTCTTGCGTATCAGCAATTTGTTAAATCTCACTCTTTTGTATCATTCACTTTTGTGCTAGAATAGAAGCACAAATATTATTAAGGAGGCAGCACATTATGGTAGGTAAGAAAATCCGGGCATTCCGGGAATTCAGAGGATACAGTCAGATACAATTAGCCGAGCTGTCCGGCATTAACGTAGGTACGATCAGAAAATATGAACTGGGAATCCGGAATCCAAAACCAGATCAGTTAGAAAAGATAGCAACTGCACTGGGATTAAATGTAAGTGTTTTTCTGGATTTTAATATTGAAACAGTCGGAGATGTACTCTCTCTGTTGTTTTCTATTGATGATTCAGTGAACCTCTCACTTGCAGAAACACCTGATCAGAAGGTTTCACTGACGTTCGATAATCCTACAATGCAGGACTTTTTCAGGAAATGGTGTCAATTTAAAAACGTCTATGAAAAGGAAAAAGCTGAAATATTAACTATTGAAGATGAAGATAAAAGACAAGCAGAACTGGATAAGTTGAACGCTACTCAGGAAGAATGGAAACTGCGTGCTATGGGAACTACGATAGGTTGTCATACTATTGTTAAGAAGGGCACTGAAGGCAATGACATCAAGACATATGATTTGACATAATTTTATACATAAAAAAAGAGCTCTTCGTGAGCTCTTTTTTTATTGTTCAAGTGAATTACTTATCATTCTATGCTCCCTCTACAATATACCACTAGCAATACCCAGACCTAAATAAGATTTCTTTTTTATAAATTCATTTTTCAATATCATCTACTATTCTCCGAATCATAGAACTCAAAAAAATTTCGAATATTTTGCCAATCTTTGATTTTAAACTAAAGCATAATACCAATATTGTTATGGAAAACAACAACGTTACTTTATTGTTTAAAATTGTCCACCTTATCAATTGCTGACATTAAATCTTTGAATTTATTCAATGTCATAGGTAAATCAATTCCTGTATTTATCATTTTCTCAAAACATTCTTCTGAATTATATTTTCCATTATTACATTTATAAATCCCTAATCTATCCATTAACACATGTCTATCTCCATTCTCTGGATCTATATCAAAAGTCTGTAGCGATATTATATATTGCCATTCTCCTTTTTTAGCCGAAATCCATTTCCAATTAGATAAATCATATTTTTTTATGGTTTTCCGTGCAGTGTAATTTCTGCTACCCGAACCAGTCTGATAAGGTTTTTTTGCTTCCTTATCATTCATGTTTAGAATAATAAAATTATTTTCTACTAACCAATCAATAATATTATTTTTTTCTTTATTTACTACAAATTATTTCTTATTAGGTTCATAGTGAACACCTTTAACAACGATTTCCATATTTAAAACATTCATTGCAGTTAAATTTTCTATTTCTTTTATTATTTTCTTTTTTAAAACTTTCATAGTTTCATTAATTGGATAACCAAATTCAATTATTACTTCTATATAAATATATATTCCATCATCAAAACCTTCATGCTTTTTTATTATTGTTCTTGGAACTTTATACACATCTTTCAAATTTTGAGCAACATATTCAATTATTTGTTTAAATACATTATCTGAAATTTCAAAATGCCCCATATAACTAAAAGTTGGTCTTATTATTGATTTTTCTGAAATATATGGTGCTTTTCCTTTACCAGTAGATTTAAATATCTGTAATGGATCTAATAAATACCCTGAAAAATCTTTTTTTATTGCAAAAGTTGGAACTGGTATAACATGTTTTCCTTGTGTTACTCTAATTCTTCTTGCCGTTTGCATTTCCTCTTCTGTCGCAACATCACTTATATATACAGTTTCTGAAATTGGAGGCAATTCCAAATTTTCAGCAATTTTTTGTACCATACCATCTGATGTTCCTAGTATTAAAATACTTTCTGGTTTGTTCTTTTTTATTACCTTTTGTATTTCTTTTTTCTTTTCTGAATCTGTGAATAATGCATTCCTTACAGTTTCTATTTTAGTTGGTGCTTTTTTAGCTGATATTCCTGCTAGAACTTCATTTCCAGAAATTAACAATCCATCATCTATTATGTAATTTATTCCTCTATCATTAGCAACCATTTGTGCTCTATAGCTTTTTCCTGTACCAGATGGTCCAACAAAAGCATATGTTTTTATTTTATGTGAAAACATATTTCTCTCCTATTTCCAAAATCTTACAACTTTATTAACTCTGTCTGTTATTAATTCATTTGTAATTTCTTTTTCAAATAATTTATATATTGGATATCCTAATTTTTCTTCTATTTCATTTTGTAATTCTAGTCTAACTCTAAAATTATATTCTGTATTTTCATCAAAACCATATCTAAAGAATACATCTACCATTCTTCTTTCTAAAGTTGTTACTCCAGTAGACAATGCAATTGTATCAGCCATTTGAATAATTCTATCGTATATATCAAATGTTGTATTATTTATATATTTTTTTACAAATTCTTTCTCTGTATCTTTCATATCCCAATTTCCAATTACATTTTCTGCATTTGGCTCAAAAAAAGAATGTGTTAGGCAAATTCTTGCAGCATCAGTATATCCTAAATCTGTTAAATATTTATATCCTTCGTAAATATGTTTTAATGCACATCTTCCCACTCTTCTACCTACATCATGTATGTATCCAAAAGCCTTCGCTTTTTCCTTGTCTAAATTTAAGGCTTCAGCAATTTTATAAGCTACTTCACCTACCACTAAAGAATG
>ENA-OPWR01002209-OPWR01002209.1-human-gut-metagenome-genome-assembly--contig:-NODE-2209-length-13560-cov-2.578230_pt1 | contig 13560 bp, 10 predicted proteins | sample MGYA00241507_ERZ502006 | MGnify/ENA primary metagenome ERZ502006 (study PRJEB25962, sample SAMEA2043041) | human gut metagenome | biome: human gut; feature: human-associated habitat; material: faeces...
ATCTATTTTGACATAGTTACATGGATTAGCTCCTACATATCTTAAATTGTTATCATTTGTTCCATCATAGGCTAAAGTATAAGTACAACTATCACTTTTTTTATCTGGAACAGTATAAACTTCTGTTGATGATGAATCGGCATTATTTTTTACATAAGTTAAAACATCCTTACCAGCCAAAACTTTCTTTGTAAAATACAAAGTACATTTCGTTCTTGTTGTGCTATTTTTTTGATAGTTACTATAATTTAGATTAGCCTGCCATTTTTCATCATCCCATGAAATGGTAACTCCACTGGTACAAGATGATTTGGTCGTATCTAATGTTAGTCCTGAGTCTTTCGTTGGAAAATCTCTTGTAATGGTATTATTGACATAATAAGCAAAGAAACTGTCTCCTGAATCTTCAACAGTGCCATTTATGACATTAAAGTCTTTCTTTTCTTCATAAAAAGCATAAGATTTATAAAAGATAAATATTCCTAAACTAAGTATCATTAGGGCAGATAAGAAATATATCATTTTTCTCTTTTTATGAGGTTCTTTATATTTTTTAAATGATAAGAGTCTACCTCCAGAGTCACTTTTTAAGTTTTTCTTTTTTAGATTTAACATATTATCCAACCCTTTCTCTATTTATATAAACATTATATCTTATTTTTTTCATAAATGGTAGTTAGTTATAAGGTTTAAATGCAAAATCAAAATAAGTATAATATCCACCTTTAGGAATATTTAAATAATCATCTACTATTTTTTTTGATATAGAAGATACTTCAGTAATTCTTCTTTCTTTTCCTTTAATACGCACTAAAGGAATAATATATCTACTTTTAGCTGTTACCTTTACACAGTATTTATCTTCTTTATATATATCAGAAGAATATGCTTTTGTTACTTTTAAGAAGTTTTGAAAAACTTCTTTTAAATAAGAATCCTTACAATTTAAAAATTTATCTATAATTTCTTTTTCTGATAAAGAATATAAATCTTTAACCGTTAATTCTCCTATTTTAGAAAGAGATTTACACATATCTGCATAAAATTGCATTAAAGTTCTATCCGTATCACTTATCCACGAAGGCCAAAGTTTAGAAACTGTTTGTAAATATTTTTCACCAATATCTAGAGATGTAAACCCTAATTCTTCTTTACCGTCTTCATTTTTTAAAATAGTAATATTATTGTAAATTTCTTTAATATCAGAAATATTCCAAACTTTAAAAAGTGTTAAACCACCGGAAAAATTATATTCTAAACGATCTGCTGCTAACTTTGGTGTTTCATTATCTGCTAAAGGATACTTTTTATAATCACATACTTCTTCTATAGAAATATTATCTCTTTTTAAAAGATTCATTATTTCTGTAGAAGCCAAAATTGTTTCCCTAGTATTTTTTTGTGTTTTTTCTTGTTTTAAAGAATCATCATACATAAAATCAATACAATGTCTAAAAGCTGGATTAGCGATTTCATGAAAAAGTCCCGCTAAAGTTTGTTTTTTATCTTTGGTAAAATGCCAAAGAATAAGGGCTACACCAACAGAATGTTCTAAATTAGAATAAAAGTATTGAACATTGAAACATTTTGAATAGTCTGTTCCACAATTCATACTTATTTTACTAAGTCTTTTTAAAGCTTTCGTATTAATATAATCATCTAACCATAAAGGATAAAGAGGTGAGAGAATTTTAAAATAGTCTCTTACCTCTTCATTTAAAGAATTTAAATATTCACTCATTTTTTCTTTCTCTTTTTCTTTTTATCATCTTCAAAAATATCATACATTTCTGTTTCTTCTACTTTTTCTTTTTTCTTTGCCATTTCTTTTTGGGTATTTTTAATAGACTTTTCATAATTTTCAATAATACTGGTGGCATCATTTACTTTAGATAAAATATCATCTTTGTTTTGAGAATTTGCTTTAGTAGTTTTTTTATCTGTTGTATCTTTTTTTATTTCCGCAGGTTCTTCTTTCTTTGATTTATTTTTCTTTACTTTATTTTCATCCTTTTCCTCTTTGACTGGTGGTAATGGTTCTGTAATAATTACTTTTTTCTTTTTACTTTTCTTTAAAAGAACAATCATTAATAAAAGAAGTAAGAAAATAAGTCCTCCAGCCATATATAAAATAACATTTTTATATTTTAATAATTCTTCTTTAACAGTTAAAAGCATTTTATCATTATAAATTACATAAGAATTTTCTTCTTTATCATATAGATAATAGTTTTCTTTACCTGTAACAATATTCATGGCATAAATAAGGGTTAGACTACCATCTTCACTTTGTAAAGCCTCATAAGTTTCATTATTAATTTTTATGGTTGTTTTTTGAAAGCCTTCTTTTTCATTAGGAATATTTTTAATATAAAGAATAAGTTGATCAGATTTATTTTCATTATATAATGTGTAAGTGTTTTTTGTTTCATCATAAATGGCATAAGAAACATCACCTTTACTATCTTTTAAAGGAACTAAAGTAAACCCTGTTGTTTCACTATAAAAAGCAGGAATATCAAAATTACTAATTTTTATTGTTTTAGCTTCATAGCCAGATGGTGTCTCTAAGTTTTTAGCATTTTTAACAACTACATATTCAGAATCATTAATTTTAACATTAATCGGATTATCATCTTTTACATTAACGATAACTTTATATATTCTTTCACTACCTGTTTCACTTAAAACTTTTATTTCAAAAGTATTAACACCTTCATTAACTTCTACCTCACCCGTTCCACTAACGGTAGCATAACTGCTTTCCTTTGTTGCATCTATTTTCACTTTATTTACCGTAGAAGGAACACTAACAGTATATTCTAAAGTATCTTTATTAAAGGTTGGTGAAAGAGCATATTCGCCTACTTGAATGCTTTTCAAATAATTATTGGTATCTTTTTCTCTTGGAGCGGTAACCGTGACAATTTTACTTGTATTGACATTAATCGTGTCAATTTTATCAGAATTAACAGAACTTACATTACCCGTTACAGAAAAACCAATTTGTCCTACTGAAGTAGAAGTACATGTAACAGATAATGTTTTATTAATATTGGTACCTGTTCCTGAGTCTCCTGTGCCATTATCTCCTAAAGAACAATTAGAAGTAGCGCCATAGCCATTTCCTTGTAAAGACCAAGCCCCTACGCCTTGCATATTAATATAAAAAGTAACGCGATTACCTGCTTCTATATAATTAGCAGAAGAAGTAACATTAACGCTTGCAGCATGAACATTTAACCCTATCACGCAAGGGATTAAAAGTAATAATTTCTTTTTCATAAAATTCCTTTCTAGGCTTGATTTATGCCTTTTTTACCTAATAAATATTGTCTTAAACGAAGTAAGTCGGAAGAATTCGCAGCACCACTTGTTGTATAAACATGAGAAGCCTCTAAATAAGCACCTGTTAAAGTAACTTTTTTAAGTAAAACTTGACGCATACGAAGTAAATCAGCTGAATTAATCTCCCCATCTCCAGTTAAGTCACCGTAAATAACAACTTTTCTTGATTCGCCATTACTAAAGGTAATAATATCACCAGTATGAACTTTTTCAGAATCACCTACTAAAGAACCATTATTTCTTTTAATAGTAACTTCACTAGCAATCGTTTTACTCTTTAAACTACCGGCTGTAACATTAAGGGAAAGATTAGTCACAAATTCCCCTTTTTGATTTAAGCCCATATTAGCTAAATGAGTACTAACTGGTGTAACTACTGGAACAACATCTTCTTTCTTGCCATCATCTTTTTTGTTGTCGTCTTTACCATTATTATTGTTGTTACTTCCTGTATTACCAGCATATACTCCTTCACTATTTTTACTTGCTCCATTTGAGGCATAAACTAAACCAGCTTTAGCAGGATTTTCAGCCGAAGAATAAGCACCAATATTATAGAAATTATAAAATCCTTCATATATTTGGCCTTGATATTCAAAACGATTACCACTTGTTACTAAACCAATGGTACTACCTACTTCTTGTCTAGATAAAGACGCGAGATAAATAGGGCTAACATTATAGGTTTTACCTGCTTCAATAAACATACTACTATAACTTATATTATCCACATTATCTTTTCCTGTCATAAATGTTCCCTTTAAAACACTTAAAACCATACTTTCTGTATAATAATCTGTGTAACTTAAATCTTCAAACATTAAAATACTATCCGCCATTAAAAAGTTACGAGGATCTAAAAAGTATTCCACTGTTTGAGTATTAGCAATATACCAACTGCCTTCGGTATTTTGTAAAGGTTGTTCAAAACATTCCGTACAACTACTGATTGAACCAACTAATTTTTCTCTTTGAACAGATGTGTTAAAATCAAGATTGGTTTTTAAACTCGAAAAAGTCCAATTAGGATATTGTTCATGTAAACTACGAAGCCATTTTTTATAAGTTTCATCAAAACCTTCTTTATTTAAAGTTTCTTCAAAAGAGGTATCCTTAACCTCACTGGTACCTCCAACTTCTTTGCCCGTTCTAGGATGAGTGGTATACTCTGGCATATTATTATAAATAGGAATGGTAAAATGAAGAGCTAAAGATAACAAACCATTTTCTTTATAACTACGATAACTAGAAGCTGCTTCATGCATTGGAGCTGCTAAATTAGCCATATATTGATGCGTATAAACACTATAACTACCACTTGGATTCACATTATATTTTTTTAAATAACTTGTGTATTGACCAGCAGAAATATAATCATTAGCAATAAAAGAAGCTCCACCTAATATAGCCTTCTTAGGACTCGTCCAAGGTAAATTATAATTACTAATAACACCTATTTCTGGAACATTAACATAGGCTGCACATACATAACCATTTTTTCCATTAAAACTACCTTTATACCAACCAGCCGTACATCCTATTCCTTGATGAAGAGTAGTACTTTCTAAAGTGATTTGATTATTACGATAAAGATAAGTCACAACAGGATTATTTGTTCCTGCCCCAGATCTAAAAGATACTTCATTACCGGTCACCGTGGCAACGGTTGCTGCAGATACTTTGATACATCCCAAAAAAAGACATAATAATAAACTAAATATTATTTTTCTATAAGACATGTTGCTACCCTCCTTTTATTCATAATCATTATACCAAAATTTTGTCGAAAAAGGAAAAGTCTAGCCTTTTTTATGTAAATAAACTATCAAATATTGAGATTTTTAATATTTTAGTTTATAATCAAAGTAGAATAAAAGGAAGCGGAAGAAAGGTTGTGTTACATGAAATCACTCATAAATAAACTTAAAAATGCCAATAAAGGAATGCTATTTTTTTATTTTATTTCTTTAACTAGTTACTTAGTATGCTATGTTCTTATTTTTAAAAGTCTTCTTCACTTAGAGGGAATCGAAACATTAATAAGGTTTCTTGTTTTAGGACTGTTTGGTCTATTTGGACTTATTTATCTTATTTTTGGCTTTAAAACATTAGTTAAAAAGAAAAAAATATGGTTTACTATTTTAACTATCTTTACCATTATATTTGCTGTAATTTTTGGTGTTAGTTCTCATTATATTGATTTTGTTTATCAAAAAATTGAAAATTTTGTAACTAAAGATACAAGTACTTATACAACCGTTTTAATTGGTTTAAAAGGAACCACGTTAACAAGTGATAGTAAAATCGGCATGATTACCGATGAAAGCGATCGAACAGGCTATATTTTACCATTAGAATTTATGAAAAAAGAAAATATGAAACAAGAAATTTCTTATTATGGTAATTATACTGAATTATTAGAGGCTCTTTACAATAAAGAAGTAGACGCGATTTTCATTACTAAAGATTATCCTATCTTATATCGTAATGAAGAAAAATATCAAAACATTGCTAGTGAAACAGAAATTTTAAAGGAATACTCTAAAGAAATGAAAACAGAAGAAAGTGAACTTTTAGCATCTACGAAAAGTTTAACCGAACCTTTCACTGTTTTATTCTTAGGCGTTGACTCTGAAAGTAAAGATGGCTTAGATGCAAACGCCGCTTTTAATGGGGACACTTTAATGCTTGTTACTTTTAATCCTAAAACATTAACCGCAACCATGCTTAGTTTCCCAAGAGATACTTATGTTCCTATTTATAGTAGTAGTGATAGAATGCTTTATCAAAACAAAATTAATGCCTCTGCTGCCTATGGTACAGCAAGTACAGTAAATACGATTGAACACTTAACCGGTATTAATATTGATTATTTTGTCAAGGTAAATTTCCAAGGTGTTATTGACCTTGTTAATACTTTAGGGGGTATTGATGTCGATGTAGAACAACCAACTTACTCTTATTATGTAAGTATCTATGGTGAAGGAAGACTTTGCGAAAGTAACTCTCTTCGTTCAACTCTTCCATCTGATTTAGTATGTATGAATACAGGAATGCAACATTTAAACGGTGAACAAGCCCTAGCTTATTCTCGTAACCGTTATGGCTTTATTAATGGTGATTTAGACCGTAATCGTCATCAACAACAAGTAATTGAAGCTGTAGCTAAACAACTAATGAAATCCTCTAATTTAAGTACTTTTGAAAACTTATTAGACACCATTAGTAAAAATATTGCTACAAACATGAAAACAAATCAAATCTTATCCTTTTATCAATCTATTAAAGGAATGTTAGGAAAAGCTTTAAATGGTGAAGATTTCATTAGCATTCAAAAACTTGCTTTACAAACATTCTATTTCACAAGTCCTTATGGTTTATCTTGTGTAGGTTACTATCAAGGAAGCTTAGACACTGTAGTGGAAGCTATGAAAGAAAATTTAGGACTTATGGAAATAGAAACCGTTAAAACTTTCTCATATGATTATTCGGAAGATTATGAAATAACTTCGGAAACTATCGGAACGGGTATTTATTCAGGTGGAAAGGTACCAGATAGTTCTATTACGGATACAAAAGTACCAGAACCAAGTGATAATGAAAATAACAATGATGATGATAATACGGAAGACACTCCTAACGATAATGACAACGACAATACTAATAATGATAACAATCCTGAAGAAGGAAAAGATGATAATACAGATAATGGCAATGACAATAATACAACAACGGATAATAAAGACAATACAAAAGAACCAGAAACACCAACAGATAAAGATGAAAAAAAGGATGAAAACATTGTTCCTGGTACACCTACAACGGAAGAAACAGAAGAAGGGCTTTAGCTCTTTTTTTTGGGTTAAAAAAACTAGATTACTCTAGTTATAAATAGATACCAAAAGGATTATGATTTAGACGAAGACTATCTGATAAGGTAGCCATAAACTCTGAATTTGTTGGTTTAGCACGATCATAATCAATACTATGGCCAAAGATTTTATTCATAACATCATAATCAGCCCGATTCCAACTTACTTCTATGGCATGACGAATAGCTCTTTCCACCCTAGAAGGTGTGGTATTATAACGACTTGCTATTTCAGGATAAACTTCTTTCGTGATACCACCAATTAAAGAAGCTTGTTCATATAACATAAGAATACCTTCTCTTAAATATTGATAGCCTTTTATTTGAGATGGAATTCCTAAATCGTGTAGTAATTCAGACACTTTTAACTGTAAGGCATGATTAGCTTTTTTGTTTTCATATAATTCATTAGAAGCATCCACGACAACTTCTTTAATACGATCTTTTAAAGAGCTTAATTCACAAGGTTTAAGCATTAAATAATCGACATTATATTTATTAATCATTTTAATCGTGTATTCTTTACCATAGCTCGATAAAACAATAACATGTTTATTAATTTTTAAATCTTTTAATTCACTTAAAATAGCTAAGCCATCTTTTCCTGGTAAAATAAGATCCATTAAAATCACATCAATTTCACTTACATGACTTTTAACATATGGTATAACATCTTTGCCATTTTGAATAACATTTAGAATGTTGATTTCGGTGTTTTCTGCAAAATAATTTTGTACTTCTTCAGTAAATTCTTTACTATCATCTACTACTAAAGCATTAATTTTTTTCATTTTTTTCTCCCTCTTTATACACCACTACAACTAACACAATATAATCGTATCAAAGATTTCGTCGAATTTAAAGGGAATGTATTGTCTTGTTATGTCTACTTGTGTCTAATCGTGTCGAATTTCTTTAAGTTGACATAAATTTGATATTTTATTGGCAAAACTACCGATTAATAAACCATCAATATTTTCGTCTTCTAAGTAGCTTTTCATATTACTCCTAGAAAGACCTCCTCCATAATATAAAGGAAATGTATAATGAAAATAATCATTCATTTTTAAACGTAATTCTTTAAAAATATTATTAAGTTCATTAATAGGTAAAGCCTTTTCTTCACCAATTAAAAAAGAAGGTTCATATATCACTACAATTTTAGAATAGTATTTAGGTGATACATCTTTTAAAAACACTTGTAAATGCATCATTAAAACTTCGCTTGTATATTGATAATAATACTCTTCTAAAGTACCTGTAATAATAAGATAAACTTTTAAATTATTTTCTAGGCATTCTTTTATTTGGCTTTCTACTTCATCTGGTCTTGTTCTACTTTCAAAATGGTTAATCAAAACACCTTTGACATCTAAACTTTTTAAGGCTTCAGCACTTGTGCTACCTGTCACTTTATTTTTTTCTCTAGGACTTACATATTGACTAATTAAATCATAATGAGGACTATGCATTAAAGGAAGATAACATGTAGCAGGAGCAATACTTAAGTTAGCTAAAGATTCTTTTTCTAATTCTTTTTTATACGCTATCATTTCTTGTAAAGAATGATTCATTTTTAAATTAAATATCAAGGGTTTCAATACTACTACCTTCTTCCTTTATAATATCTAAGGCAACCAAATGTCCTTTGGCAATATATTCTAAAGTAGCGCCACCTCCTGAAGAGACGTAAGTAAAGTAATGGCCATAGCCTAATTTTTTAACACTGGAAGAAGCATCTCCTCCACCTATAATTACATTTTTTCGACTTTGAGCTAAGATATTAAATAATTCTTTTGTACCATTAGCAAAGCGTTCATTTTCATAAAAGCCAACCGTACCATTTAAAAAGATAGTTTGACTATTTCCTATAATACTTGAAAATCTTTCTAAGGTTTTATGCCCAATATCTAAAATGACTTCATTGTCTACGACTTTATCGACTCTTTTATATTGAATATAATTTTTATCATAAGTGCTACCTACGATTACATCTAATGGTAAAACAAATTTTTCTTTGTTATGAAGCATTATTTGTCCTACTTTGTAAATTAAAGCATAATCATCTGAAGCTAAAGAATCCCCTATACTGAAATTCAAAGCTTTTAAACAGGTATTGGCAATTCTTCCACCACATAAAATATGATCACATTTAGGAAGTAAGGCTTCTATTAAATCCATTTTGTCATCTATTTTGGCTCCACCCATAATAATGGTAAATGGATGAGTTGGATTTAGAATGTATTTATCTAGATTTTCTAATTCTCTTTGTACTAGAAAGCCAATCCCACTTGGTAAGTACTCTGCAATACCATAAGTAGAAGCATGACGTCTATGCATAGACGCAAAGGCATCATTAATAAATACCTCGCCAAGGCTTGCCCAAAATAAAGATAATTGAGCATCACAGTTGCTTTCCATTCTTCCTTGTAAATCCATAAATCTTGTATTTTCTAAAACAAGTATTTCTTTTCCTTGCAATAATTTAACTCTTTCGTAAATGCCTTCACCAAAATTTTCACGGGCAAAATAAACTTCTTGATTTAAAAGAGTTTTTAAATGTAAGGCAATAGGCTCTAAAGTATACTTTTTCTTGTCTGCTTCTTCTTTTATTTTTCCTAAATGACTTAATATAACAATACTACAATTTTGAGATAATAAATATTTAATAGTTTCTAAAGATGCAACTATTTTAGTGTCATCTAATATTTGTCCATTATTAATAGGTACATTTAAATCAAGTCTTAATATGACTCGCTTATTTTTTAAATTCATATTTTGGATTCGTTGTTTCATAGTTTATCCTCTCTATTCTTAACACTAAAATTTTAACACAGCTAAGATAAAAAAACTACTATGAAAAGCATATAAAAAATTAGTATAAAGTTACAAATTATAAATTATTAAAGATAATATTGCATATTTGTAAATTTTTTTGATAAATTACACCTAAAAAAAAGGAAATCAGAGATTTTTCTTGTATATATAAGTAGAAGGTAATTTATTTATCTTCTTAGAAAGGAGGACTCGACATGAATGAAACTTTATTATTTTGCCATAAGCATAAGATTTTTTGTAGTTTATTTTTTATTTTCATCTTTTTAGCGGGTTTCCTAGGTTTTTATTTAAAGGATGTTACCGCTGAAGAAAGTTTTACTTGTCCTACTGTGGATGTTGTAAAAGAAAGTGAAAAAGTAACAGAAACAGAGTTTATGGTCGATATCAAGGGTGCTGTGGTAAGTCCTGGCGTTTATAAAGTGACGGATAAAATGATAGTGAACGATGTTATTACCTTGGCGGGTGGATTACTTGAAAGTGCTGATACAAGTAATTTAAATCTAAGCAAACAACTTACCAAAGAGATGGTTATTACGGTTTTTACTAAAGAGGAAATTAAAGAAGAAAAAATACAAAAGAAAGCAGTTAGCGAAACTAATAGTGAAGTTACTACTAAAGATGACAAAATTCATTTAAATACGGCAACCTTAGAAGAATTAATGACTTTACCTAATATTGGGGAAGCTAAAGCAAAACTTATTTTGGATTATCGTAGTACTTGCGGTCCTTTTAAATCTTTAGAGGAATTAAAAAATATTAAAGGCATTGGTGAGTCTGTTTATGAAAAACTGGTCCCATATCTTGCCCTTTAAATTTTTCTTCCTCTTTCTTTTTCTTTTGTTAGGAATAAGACTGACTATTAATTATTTTTTTCCTTTAAAAAGTGTTTACAATGAGAACACTTCTGAACTAATAGGACAAATTAAAAGTTTTAAAATAGAAGGAGATTTAATTACTTTAAAAATCCATAGCAAAGAAGATATAGTTGGCTTTTATTATTTAAAAACAGAAGAAGAAAAAAATTTTTATGAAGAAAAGTTAATGGAAGGGCAACAGGTTCATATAAGAGGGGTCTTTACTAGGCCTAAGAAAAATACTCTTCCAAATGGCTTTAATTATCAAAATTATTTAAAAAGTCAAAAAATATTTTATACAGTTACTGTTTCTAAAATCGAATTTTTAAAAGAAGCAACATTTCTTTACAAACTAAAAAACAAGATTATTAAGTATTTAAAACAATTGCCTTTACAAAATTATTATGAAGCTTTTATTTTAGGAGATACTTCTCATTTAGATAAAGATACTTTAAGCAAAAATGGTATCAGTCATTTATTTAGTATTTCAGGTATGCATATAAGTTTTTTAATCATGATTTTAGGATTTATTCTTCCTAAAAATAAATTTTCTTTTGGCACAGTTTTTAGCTTCTTTTCTTTTTATGCTTTTTTGACTAATTATCCGATTTCTATTTTACGTTCTCTTAGTAGTTATTATTTAACATATTTTAATCAAAAATATAATATTGGCTTAACTCATCGCTGGTGTTTAATTTTAATTGGTCTTGTTTTTCTAATTGTAAATCCTTATTTAATAGAAAATGTTTCTTTTCTCTTTTCTTTTTACATTTCTTTTTGTTTGTCTTTTATAAAGATTTCTAAAAATTATTTTGCATCATTAATTAAAACGAGTGCTGTTTCTTTATTAGCAAGTATTCCTATTTTAGGCTATTACTTTTATCAAGTAAATTTATTTTCTTTCTTTTTTAATTTGTTGGTTATTCCTTTTGTAAGTTTTCTTCTTTTTCCACTTTGCTTACTGACAACTATTTTTTCACCTTTAAATTTTCTCTTTTCTTTTTTAGTTCAAGTATTTGAAAAAATGAATAATTTTTTTGCATCATGTAATGTAGGCATGGTTTTACTTCCTAAAATATCAAAAGGATATTATTTTGTATTAGCCATTGTTATTTGCTTATTTTTATATCAGAAAAAATCGAGGGTATTGACAGGTTTTTTATTAATACTCTTATTATTAATTTTAAAAATAACTCCTTATCTGGACTCTTCGTTCCACATTTACTTTTTAGATGTCGGGCAAGGGGACGCGACTTTACTTGTGTTTCCCCATCAAAAAGAAGTTATTTTAATAGATACAGGCGGCAAAATGACGTATTCTAGCGAGTCATGGAAAGTACGTGACAAAAATACTCTTACGGATAATTTAATAACTTCTATACATTCCTTGGAAATTAGTAAGATAACTTATCTTATTTTAACGCATGGGGATTACGATCATATGGGGGAAGCTATTTCTTTAGTAGATAATATAAAAGTCGAAAAAGTTTTTTTTAATTGTGGCAGCTTTAACGATTTAGAAAATAAACTAGTTCAAGTGTTAAACTTGAAAAAAATAAAATATGAATCATGCTCTAATGAAATAAAGACTGATAAGTATAAATTACAATTTTTAAACACGACTCTTTATGATAATGAAAATGACAATAGCAGTGTCATCTATTTAAATTATAATAATTATAAATTTCTATTTATGGGAGATGCATCGGTTAAAAGAGAAAAAGACCTTTTAAAAAAATATAATTTAAACTACATAGATTTTCTTAAAGTAGGCCACCATGGCTCAGATACAAGTAGTAGTAAGGAATTTATGGATTTTATAAATCCTAAATATAGCATAATAAGTGTTGGAAAAAATAATAGATATGGTCACCCGAAAGATAGTGTTTTAAAGATATTAAGCAGTAGCAAGATTTATAGAACGGATTTAGATGGTAGCATTGAAATTATATTAAATAAAAAGGGCTATCAAATAAAGACTTATCAACCTTAAGAAATAATAAGTTTGATATAATATTAGAAAGACATTTGGAGGTGAAAAAATGAAAGTTATTTTTTTAGATATAGATGGGGTCTTAAATTCAGACGAATATATAGATAGAGCAAAAAATGTGCAAGGAATAGAAAGACACATAGATATAGACAAGGTTAAATTATTAAAAAAAGCAATTGACGAAACAGGTGCAAAAATTGACATCGAAGATGATGGTACAGTATTTATCGCTTCTGTAGAACAAGAAGGGGCTGCAAAAGCTCAAGAAATTATCACAAACCTTACTAAAGAGGTTGAAGTAGGTGAAGTATACCTTGGTAAAGTAACTCGTTTGATGGCATTCGGTGCTTTCGTAGAGGTATTACCAGGTAAAGAAGGTCTTGTACACATTTCTAAACTTGCAAAAGAACGCGTTGAAAATGTAGAAGACGTAGTAAATGTAGGTGATGAGATCATGGTAAAAGTTATCGAAATCGATAAACAGGGCCGTGTAAACTTGTCCCGTAAAGATTGTTTAAAATAAGAGGTGTTACATGGATATTCGTGGCTTTGAAGTAGTTTCTGCTTTTGAAGAACAAGATATCAATTTACCGACACGTAAAACAACAGAAAGCGCAGGCTATGATATTGAATGCGCTGAAGCTGTTACTTTAGAA
>ENA-OPWR01002214-OPWR01002214.1-human-gut-metagenome-genome-assembly--contig:-NODE-2214-length-13548-cov-2.219744_pt1 | contig 13548 bp, 10 predicted proteins | sample MGYA00241507_ERZ502006 | MGnify/ENA primary metagenome ERZ502006 (study PRJEB25962, sample SAMEA2043041) | human gut metagenome | biome: human gut; feature: human-associated habitat; material: faeces...
TATGAATAGTAATACTGATGCACTATATCGCAGTCTTGCATTGAGCATACTGGTAACAATTCATGTAAAGCACTACATAGGACGTCTGTCTGTCTTGTGCGGCTGTTCTATTGCATCAAGTATTGGAGTTTGTGCGGCAATGATCTTTTTGGGGGATGGATCAAAAGAAGCAATGAGAGCAGGAGTGAGGACAATGGCAGCAGATCTGTCTGGTATGATATGTGATGGAGCGAAGCCTGGGTGCGCTTTGAAGATTGCAACTTCGGTGAATGCAGCAGCACTGGCTGCTCAGCTTGCGTTAAATGGTACAGGAGCTACTAAGCGGGATGGCATAGTTACGGACGATTTAGAGGAAACGCTGAGGAATCTTGGAAAATTAGGCAATGAAGGTATGTCAGAAGCAAATGATGAAATACTCAAAATGCTTTTGGATAAGAAAACTACAAAAATGTGTGGGTAAGAGGAAAGGAGAATATGGTATGAAAAAGAAAAAGTTTACGGTTGATAAAATGACGTTTGTGGCATTTACTATTATTCCTTTAATACTTTATACATTTTTCTATTTTATTTCAGTATCATGTGGTATTTATTATAGTCTGACAGACTGGAATGGATTAAATCGTGAATATAATTTTGTTGGAATAGCTAACTATATCGCATTATCTAAAAATGTATTTATGTGGAGATCCCTCTGGAGAACATTATTGTATGCCTGCATGCTTGTAGTATGCGTTACTGTTTTATCACTGATTATAGCATTAGTCTTGAACTCTGTAAAAAAATGCAGAGTATTTGTTAAGTCGGTTTTTTTCTTCCCGGCAATGCTTGGTTCCGTGGCAGTTGCATTAATTTGGGATCAGATGTTTTATCAGCTGCTTCCTGCAGTGGGGAAAATGATGGGAGTGAATCTTCAGACACCTCTTGCAGATCCTTCTACAGCAATTTTCGGAGTATTGTTTGTAAACGTGTGGCAGGCAGTAGCGATGCCTACTATTATTCTGCTGGCAGGACTTCAATCAATACCGGATGATCTATATGAATCAGCAATGATTGATGGAGCGTCAAGGTGGCAGAACTTCCGATATATCACATTACCATTCCTGGTTCCTACTATGACTGTGAATATGGTACTCAATTTAAAAGCTGGAATTACGACTTTTGATTATGCTTTTGCCCTTACTGGAGGGGGACCTAACAGGGCTACAGAATTTATAGGACTTATGATCTACAACGATGGCTTTAAGGATTCGAATTTTGCAGTTGCAAATGCGAAAGCAGTAGTATTGGCATTGATCATTGCGATATTGTCTTTTATTCAGATTAGGCAGTCTCAAAAGCATGAAATTAATTAAGGAGGGATGAGCATGAGAAAAGAAGGGGTTGTGTGGAAAATATTTAATGCCCTAGTAATTGTGATGGGATTGTTACTGATCTTAGGACCGGTATGGGTGATTTTTATTAATTCTATGAAGACGATGCAGGAAGCGGGACAGGATTTTTTTGCATTGCCCTCAAGATTAAATTTTGATAATTATGTAGAGCTTTTTACAAGAAGTGATTTCTGGAGCAGTCTGCGAAATTCTGTTATAGTTACAGTAAGCAGTGTTGCTCTTGTGGTAATATTTGTCCCTGCACTAGCATATGCTGTGGCAAGAAATATGGAAAAACGATATTACAAAATTCTATATTATTACATTTTGGCAGGTATTTTTATCCCGTTTCAGGTATTAATGCTTCCTATGGTAAAACAGATGACACAAATGAAGATGTTAAATCAGACAGGACTGATCCTGCTCCATTTAACCTTCAGTTTATCTACAGGCCTGTTTTTGTTTGTAAATTATATCCGATCCCTGCCGACAGAAATCGAGGAGGCTGCCAGGGTAGATGGCTGTAATGTGTTTCAGACCTATATCCGTATTGTGATCCATTTGATCAAACCAATGGTGGCTACCATCATCGTGATGGATTCCTTAGGATGCTGGAATAACTTTATGATGGCATTGCTGATCCTGAACAAAAATCATAATATGTGGACGTTACCTCTTATGCAGTACAATTTTAAAGCAGAGTACAGCTTTAATTACACAATGGCTTTTACATCATATATTGTTTGCATGATACCGATTATAATTGTATACGCTCTGGGGCAGAAATACATCATTAAAGGTCTGACTGCAGGGGCGGTTAAGTCATAGTTGAATAAGGTGGGCTGTTACAGAATAATGATCAACTATTCTGTGCGGCCCTTTTCCTGATAAAACAGGAGGTAAGGATATGAAGGTTTTAATTGCAGAAGATGAGTATTGTTCCAGGATGAATTTAATCCGTCAGATTAAAGAATGCCTTTTTCACACGACACTGGAAATTTTTGAAGCAGAAAATGGAAGAGAGGCGTGGGATATTTTTTTGGGACAACATCCGGAATTGGTTTTAACGGATATCCGTATGCCGCTGTTAGATGGATTAGAACTGACAGAAATGATATCTCAAAGCCAATTGTATACAAAAGTAATAATTGTGAGCGGATTTGCCGAATTTGAATACGCACAGAGAGCTATGAAATACGGGGCGGTAGGATACCTGTTAAAGCCTATTCAAGAAAAAGAATTGATGAATCTGCTCAGGCAAAAAGAGATTATTGGTGAAGCTTCCGGCTTAGAGCATGGGAATGAAATAATGCCAATAACAGGCACCAGTGTTGCAGCGAGATTAAAGCAATTGCTCACATCGACAGGAGAAGAATTTGGCAGAGAGGGAGATAATATATTAAATGAAATATTCAGCAGCTGTTATGAAATTCTTATTTGGATGAATACGGAATGCAGCAGCGCGTCTTTAGCAGATTCTGTTAAAAATTCCATAATGCAGCGGATCAGGAGACAGAATGATGCTTTGTGCAAAGCAATAGAATTGAACCATGATCTATGGGTGATTCTGACATCTTATGGGACAAAGGAAGAGGTTTCTGAATTTGTCAGCCGGTTGTTAGAGGGAAATTCTCAGCAGATAGACATTTGTATTGGAATAAGCAGCATTGGCCATGGGGTAAGGAATCTCCAGGAATATCATAAACAGGCAATCTATGCCTTGTCTGGAAGGATTCTTTACCCAGAAAAAAAAGTGCTGTATTTTGACGAGTTAAACAACAGGATGAATTATAGAAATATATGGAATCCGCCAAAGCTGAAAAAATTGAAAACATATCTGATAGCAGGTGAGGGTGAAAAGGCATTTTCTTTTATCAGAATATCCATACAGGAATTGCTGAAAATTAAGGATATATCTATTTACAGTGTTATCGACGCCTTAAAAATGGTTGAGATTGTTTTGAATGAAGCAATATTTCATATATATCAAAACAGCTCAACTGAAAATGCGGAGAGTCCTGTTCTATTCAGCACTCATTTTGAACTCATCCATTACTCTACAGAGGATGGACTTATGGCGGATATTAAGGAAAAAATATCGAAAATGTGCAATTTAGCCAGCCTGATCGGAGAAAAAGATGCGGAGAACACAGTGCAGATGGTAATTGATTATATCAGGCTGAATTATAATAACGATATTACTCTTAAAGATCTGGCTGAAAATGTTTTTTTCTTAAATGGAAGCTACCTGAGCCATCTTCTCAAAATTAAAACCGGGAAAAACTATCTGACTTACCTGACCGAGATAAGAATGGAGAAGGCTGAAGAACTGTTAAGAGAGTCGGAAATGACAGTGACAGAAATTGCCGGTTTGTGCGGATATAATGATATATCTAAATTTATACAGGTATTTAAAAAATACTATGGAAAGACCCCGAAGAGGTACAGGGAAGATGCTGACACTAAAGATACAATATAGCAAATGTGCGGGAGGAAAGAATGATGACAGAAATAATGAGAAAAGATTTGGAAAAAAGAATTGATCAATGGATTGCCGGGAAGAAAAGTACCCTTATAGAAGAGGTGTGTGAGCTGGTCAGGATTAAAAGCGTGTCAGATAAAGAAAATGAGGTGAAACCATTTGGCCAAGGGTGCAGAGACGTGGTAGACCGATTTATAGAAATTTGTCATAGACATGGTCTGGAAACACAAAATCATTCCTATTATGTGGCAGAAGCTTTTGATCCGGATATAGAAAGAAAGCAGGGGAGAATTGGACTGATGGGACATTTGGATATTGTTCCGGAGGGTGAAGGGTGGCTATATCCGCCATATGAAGGAATTGTAAAAGGGGGATGGATCATCGGCAGAGGGGCGCAGGATAATAAAGGACCATGCCTGGCAGGCTTGTATACACTTCTGTGTTTGAGAGATTTGGGGATGGAATTAAAACATGATATCCGTGTGCTGGCAGGAACTAATGAAGAGAATGGTATGGAGGATGCGGCTTATTATACAGGCAACTGTCAGTGTCCGGATTTTACTATTGTGGTGGATAGTCCCTTTCCTTTATGCTATGGAGAAAAAGGGATTATAGAAGCGTGGATGGTATCGGATTATCCTTTTTCAGAGCATGTGATCAATATGACTGGTGGGACTGTTTCTAATCAGGTACCGGGAAGGGCAGAAATTGTGTTGCGCTATAGCAAGCTGATAGAAGAACGGTTACAGGAGAAAAGCGAAGAATGTGAGTGGAAAATATGTGGGGATAAGATTCACATTTATGCAAAAGGAATACCTGGACATATAGCTTTTCCTGAACAGACCCAAAATGCAATTGCTATTCTTGCAGAATTTATACTGGAAAGAAATTTACTTATTTCAGATCAAGATAGAAAAATTATGACATACATATGGAAAGCTGCATCTGAAACAGATGGAAGTGGATTAGATTTAAGCTGCAGTGATGAAATCTCGGGAAATTTAGTATGCGGCTGCGGTATTGTAAAAATGGAAAAGGGGCATGTATGGTTGAATGTGAATGCCAGATGCCCGGTTACTGTAAATGGCAGTGAATTGATGGAGCGGTTAGAAAAACATGCCAAGAAAAATGCTTTTTATCTGGAAAAAAGACGTGTATTGGAATCAAACTATTATCCAAAGGAAAAAGAAGTAATCCGCCGGCTTAGCACATGCTTTCAGAGAACAACACAGCTTGATTGGGAACCACAGATTTTCAACGCAGGCACACATGCACGTAAATTGCCCAATGCGGTAGCCTATGGTCCAGGATGCCTGAACGGACTGGTACCGGAATGTGAACCCCTGCCGGAAGGACATGGAGGAGCACATCAGCCAGATGAAGCACAATCTATTGATGCCTTATGTCTTGCTTTAAAAATTTATATTCTGGCAGTATTGGAGATAGACGAACTGGATCTGAAAGAAAATGGACAGAATTATATCTGAGGAGAAGGAGATGAAGAAAAGGTACATTAGCTTCATGAATCAGATTTTGATATTTTGTTCGTTGATCGTAGTATTGCCTTTTACTATTATCATTTTTTTCTATACTTTAGAGACCTTAAAAAAAGCGGACAAGGACTATCAGGATATACTGAAAAAAGCAAATATCCAGGTTGAAACAGGCGTTTCAGCTATTATATCGAATGCGGAAAGGCTTTCTTATTTACATATTGTAAACGATAGCTTTTCAGAGCTTCTGAGACATAAACATGATGTGTATGACTGGGATTTTCTGAAGGATAATAAGGTAGTCGTTAATATTGTAAGAGATGCTGTCCTGCTGAATCCGGATATTTATAATGTGGTCATAATCAATAGTGCAGGAAATGTATATGACAGTAACTTTAACTATTATTACTGGAAAAATATGTATCAGGATTTACTCATGTGGGGGGAAATGGCGAAGAACTCACCAGAAAAACGATTTATAGACATCCGCTACAGTTCTGAAAATGTGCCAGAGGCACTTATGCTGGTGAAACCTATGGAAGATATAGAAAGAGGAAAAACTCTGGGAATAATAGGGATTACTATCAGTTTTAAAGCAATCAGGGAGATCCTTACAAATATCGTCTTAGATGGAGAGCAGCTTATTGTTTATAATAAATCTGGCGTTCCGGTGTACTCGTGTTCAGGCAAAAATGTGGAAAAACAGGAAGATTCTCAGGGTAAAATTTGGAAATGCCTGAATATTGCAGAGATGGAAGAGGATTCAGCTGTCAAAACCTTTGCGATTGGTAAAGATACTTACATAGGTGGGATCCAAAAATTGAATCAGCTTGGATGGACGGTAGTAACTTATACAGATCGTTCTTATGTCAGAAAGCCATATACACAGAACATACGAGTTTTTTTCATTATAGCAGTTCTGATCACGGTTTTTGATCTGGGGCTGGCGTATCTGTTTATCCGACGTCTGAATTTCTCGATTCATGGATTATGTCAGGCAATGGAAAAATCAGGAGAAAATGGTATTCCTGAAACACTATTTCTGGAAAAAAGAGAGTTTAAGACAGAAATTGATATGTTGATCCATAGCTATAATAATGTGATCTGCAGACTGAAAAAATCTATGGAGCAGTCAGTAGAGCTTCAAATGAATGAGCAGAGGATGGAGTTCCGTATGTTACAGGCACAGATTAATCCTCATTTTTTGTATAATACATTCAACCTGATCAGTTCGATAGCCGGTATGAATGGGATAGACAGTATTTGTAAAATTACCGTATCTATTTCAGAGATGTTTCGATATAGTATTCAGGAAAATCTGATCGTTCAGCTTCAGGATGAACTGAGAGAGATAAATAATTATGTAACGATACAGACCATCAGGTTTAAGGACAGGCTATATGCGGATTTTGATGTGGAAGAAGAAGTGCTAAAAGTACCAATCCCGATTTTTTTATTACAGCCGCTGGTAGAAAATGCAATTATTCATGGTCTGGAGCCGAAAGCGGAAAGCGGATATATTAATATAGTAGCTTATATGGAAGACGATTTTGTGGAAATTCTGATCAGAGATAATGGAGTGGGAATACCACAGGACAAGCTGTGTCAGATCATACAATCCCTGGAAAAGGAACAGATAGAATCTATCAGCATGCAGGGGCATTCTTCCATAGGGATTAAGAATGTAAACCAGAGAATTAAGGCCTACTATGGAGCCGAGTATGGATTGCATTTGGAAAGCAGGGTAAATGTTGGAACAACGATCAGCATCAGATTGCCTAAAAATTTAACAAAAAAATACGGATAGAATACAAAAAAATAACATATATGACTAATAATAAAGGGCATATTTTTTTAAAAAAAGAAATTATACAATAATATTAACAAAAAACAAAGAGCTGAGAAGCTTTCTTTAGGAGGAGGTAATTAATGAGGAAGAGAATGTTAGCAATGTTATTGGCATGCTGCCTGATCGGAGGAACGCTGTCCGGATGTGGAGGAAAGACAGAAAACAGTACAGAAAGTAGTCAGGCATCTGCAGAAACTGCAAAAACGGAACAAGAAGATACTTCTGGTGAAAAGGAGCAGCCAGAGAATATTACGATCGAATTTTTTAATCAGAAGCAGGAGGAAGCAGCACAGCAGGCATATAGAAATGCGGCGGAGGATTTTCATAAAGAATATCCGTATATCACTATAGAAATTAACACAGTTCCAGACAGCGATAAGGTTCTCACGGCAAGAATGGCTGCAGATGATGTACCGGTAGTCTTTCATGGAAAACCTACATCACAGGCCTTCTTCGAGAGTGCAGAAGCAGGATTCTGTCTCGATTTATCAGACCAGCCGTTTATTCAGAATGCAATACCTTCTATTCTAGAATCTGTAAAATCAGAGGATGGTAAGGTTTATGCAATGCCCTATAGCCAGAATTTCATGGGTGTGTTTTATAATGTTGATATTTTTAAGGAACATAATCTGGATATCCCCAAGACATGGGACGAATTTATGGCTTTATGTCAAAAGCTGGAGGATGCGGGAATTCAGCCATTAGAAGAGAGCTATAAGGATTCTGCGATGGCTGGGCATTATCGTGGGGGCGCTATGGCAGCGCTGTTCCCGGATGGCGCTTTGTGGCTTGCTGAATGTGCATCAGATCCGAATAAGAAACCTTCTGATAATCCTGACTATCGGACTTTTGCAGAGAAAGCAATTCAGATTATGGATTATTGTAACGAAGATGTATTTGGAATTCCGCAGACGCAGGCAATGGAAAACTTTGCGAATGGACAGTCTGCAATGATGATTTATGGTTCTTATGGCCGTGGAACATTCATGGTTGCAAATCCCGATCTGAATCTGGGCGTATTTCCGATCCCGGGACTGACAGAGGAGTCAGGATTAGTATATGCAGGTGTAGATGCATGCTTCTGTGTATCGGGGAAGGCCACTCCCGAAGAACAGGATGCTGGGTTAAAGTGGATAGAATTTTTAACCCGTCCCGAAAATGCTCAAAAATGGTCAGATACAGAGGGAGCTCCGTCAGCCATTGATGGAGTACAGTATGGAAGCGAAGGCAGCGCGCCTATACTGGATCGCATTAAAGAAGGAAAAGTAAGGGAGTGGAAGGCTTATTATGATTCCAGGTTCAGCGATACAGAAGCATTCCAGGGACTTCTGATGGATAGGAATGTAGATCAGTTCCTTAAGAATGTTGATGAGGTTTGGGCTAATGCACATATTTCTGGTTGATAAAGGCTGAGTGAGTTATGAACGGAAGGGTGGAGAATAAATAAGTGCTTCATCCTTCCTTTTTTAGATATCATATCATTTTGCAGTATAGATAACGGGAAGGAGATGCAAAAATGGAGGAACGATTAAAGAAGCTGATGGAGATGCTGCCGGAAGAATTGGATGGGGCGATCTTATTAGCACCGGTTCATCGCAAATACTATCTTGGAATCGTGAGCAGTGCGGGAAGCCTGATTATAACCAGGGAAAAGTGTTTTTTTATTGTAGATTTTCGATATATAGAGATGGCAAGGAAACGGATCAAAGGTGCGGAGGTGATCCTGCAGGATAAGCTGGACGAACAAATCCGTCAGATTATATCAGATCACAAGCTGACCCGTATTGGCATAGATATTGAGCATATCAGTTTGCAGGTCTATAAAGAATATCAGGATATTACCGGAGGGCGTCTTATACCGGAAGATATAGTTGAAAGGGTAATTGACGGGCAAAGGAGTATTAAATCAGAAGAAGAATTATTTAAAATCGTAAGAGCAAAGAAAATCGCAGATAGAGTGTTTGAACGAATTCTTCTCTATATACGTCCGGGGGTGCGATATGATGAATTGCAAAGGAAGATGGGAATTTTAGCATCGGAGGAAGGTTCCCAGAGAGGATCCTTTGGGTTTGTGGTGTCGTCAGGAGACAATTATATGGAATCAGATATTCTGCCGGATTACATTTTGAGCGGAAAGGCATTAAAAAATGGAGAACTGGTTACATTGCGTCTGGCTGCACTATATGAAGGATACTGGGCAGATATAAGTCGTACTGTATGTGTTGGGAAATGCTGTATTCAGCAAAGGGAATTATATGAAAAAGCTGTTATAGAAAAAGAAAGAATCATAACAGAGATAGAGAAAGGACTGAAACGGGGAAATAAAATATCGTTGAATGTCTGCAGCACATGCGAAGAAGTAATGTGTCAGGAGGAATTAGGCCATGGCATTGGACTGGAGGTAGAAGAGGGGATCAGGATTTGGAAGGAAGTGGCCTGGGAACCAGAAGCTGGAAACGTGTTATGTATTGGCCTGAAGGCGGGAATCCCGGGGAAATGCAGTGTCAGACTTCAGGATATGGTGATATTGAATAAGGATGGTGTTCGTGTAATAGGTGATACATGCAGCGCGGAGCTGATAGAGGTGGAGTGAAAATGACAAAAAGATTAGAGGTATTGATAGAACAGATCCCTGTGGGGATAGATGCTGCTTTGATTACAGGATATGAAATTATAAGATATTATACGGGACAGTCTGTACCGGGGGCATGGCTTCTGGTATCAAGATCCGAGGCTTGTATGTTTGTATCTCCTTATCACCGGGGAAATAAAGAGCAGGCAGAGGATATTATGTATGTGAAAAGCTGTGATGCGTATAAAGCCTTGCAGGAAGAACTAAAGAAGAGAGAAAAGAAAATTAAGACACTTGCTGTACAGGTTGAGCAGATCAATGTAAGTGATTATGAAAAGCTAAAAAAAATTGTTCCCTGTGAAATTGTGGCTGATGGTTGTCTGGATAATGTGATCTATCAACAGAATTGCAGGAAAACTGAGGAAGAAGTACGGGCAGTTCAGGCAGCGCAGAATGTGGCAGATAAAATGTTTACGGAGGTTCTAAATTATGTTCATGCAGGAATGAATGATATGGAGCTTCAGAAAATTGTAGGGGTACTGCTTCGTGATTTTGGATCAGAGAGAGATTCTTATGATCATGTGACGGGGGTTGGGGTGAATACATCTATGCCTCATGTACGCCCCAATGGCACCATAATACAGCCAGGTGATTTTGTAATGCTGGATGTAGGAGCAACTGTGGATGGATATGGATCTGATATGACGCGTATGTTTGCAATAGAATTTGCAGATGACAAAAAACGAGAGATATATGAGATTGTCCGCAGAGCACAGCAGGCAGGCTGCGAAGCCATTGAGGTGGGAAAACCATGCTGTGAAGTAGACAGAGCAGCCAGGAAAATTATTGAAGATGCCGGATATGGAGAATATTATATGCATGGTCTTGGTCATTCCATCGGGATCCAGGTTCCCAGAGGACCACGTTTTAATCAGTGGGATACTACGCCGGTATTCAGTGACTTGATTATGACTGTAGAACCGGGAATTTATCTTCCAGGCGAATTTGGTGTCCGCATTGAGGATATGCTTTATATCGGAGAAAAGCAGGTTCAGAACATGACACATAGTACACACGAATTGATCATCGTTTAAAGATAATTGAAAAAAGGAGAACAAAGATATGAATAAGAGAGAGAGAATGGAAGCATTATTTAATCAGAGAGAGACAGACTATGTTCCGGCAGGCTTCTGGTTTCATTATCCGGCTTCTTATACGGTGGAACAGCATCTGGAAGGACATCTGAAATTATTTTATGAGACGGATCAGGATATTATTAAACTGATGGATGATAATTTCGGCCATTTTTTAACAAAAGATGTTCATATTGAAAAAGCAGAAGATTGGAGAAATATTCAGCTGCCTGGAAGAAATTGTGAACATTATAAAAATATGGAAGCCCTGATTAGGGGAGCTGTTGAGAAGGTGGGACAGGAGGCAATGATCTTTCCTACAATGTGGAGTCCCTTTAAAATTGCTTCTTTTACATATGTATTCGGAGGAAGCAGTGATGAGGTATTTATGAAGCATTGTGAAGAGGATCCAGATTCTGTATTGGCAGGAGTGAAAGCAATTGCTGACGTGCTGGAGGACTGGGTTGATGGCTTTATGGAAGCTGGAGCTGATGGATTGTATTATTCGGGACAATTCAGTGAGCCGGCACGCTTTAGTGCAGAAATATGGGAAAAAATGGTAAAACCTTTTGATCTGCAGATCTTGGACAGGGTGCATACATGGGAGAATAAATATAATATCGTACATATCTGCGGAGAGGCAGAGCATAATTTTACAGCTTCCCCGGAGAGATATGTTGGTTATCCTGGAGATTTATTTAATTGGGATGTGCATAGAGATCAGCTTTCTTTGGAACAGGGAAGGGAATGCTTTAACAAGCCTGTTCTGGGCGGCCTAGATAATCATGGGATATTGATACAGGGAAGCCTTAAGGATATTGCAGAAGAAACGAAACATATAATCCGGAAATTTGGGAAAAAAGGATTTATGCTGGGAGCAGACTGTACAGTTCCTGCGGATATTGATATCGAAAGGCTGAAAACTGCAATCCAGGCTGCAAGAGAAATGTAGCTTTATAAACCTATAGACTGTCGGTATATCAGAAGGTGAGAAAAAAATGAAGTATCTTAAATTTAAAAATAGTCAATTAGAAGCGTCTAATATTATTATGGGATGTATGCGTCTGAATTCATTAAGTGTAAAAGAGGCACAAAGGCATATTGAAACTGCTGTGGAGGCAGGAATTAATATGTTTGATCATGCGGATATATACGGAGGCGGAGAGTGTGAGGAGTTATTTGCCCGGGCTGTGGATATGCGGGGCTCCTTCAGAGATAAAATTATTCTGCAGAGCAAGTGTTCCATTCGAAATGGGTACTATGACTTTTCAAAGGAATATATTTTAGAGTCGGTTGATGGTATTTTAAAAAGACTTAATACAGAGTATTTGGATATACTTTTGTTACACAGACCGGATACTTTGATGGAACCAGAAGAAACTGCAGAAGCGATCTCTATATTGAAGAGGACAGGAAAGGTTCGTTATTTTGGTGTGTCTAATCAGAATGCAATGCAGATAGAATTGCTGCAAAAGTATTGTGAGGAACGGATTATGTTTAATCAGATGCAGCTGAGTCTGGTTCATACACCTCTTATAGACAGTGGAATGACAGTGAATATGCAGGTAGATCAGGGAATTGACCGTGTGCTTGGAACATTAGAGTATTGCAGGCTTCGTGATATTACAATCCAGGCATGGTCGCCGTTTCAGAGAGGATTTTTTGAAGGGGCATTTCTAGGCGATATGCAGCATTATGAGCGATTAAATCAGATGATTGACCGCTTGGCAGAAAAGTATCAGGTTACACCTGCAGCGATAGCGGTTTCTTGGATTACAAGGCATCCGGCTGATATTCAGGTGATTTTAGGAACAACCAAAGACAGAAGGCTTCTAGAAAGTGCAGAGGGATCAGAGATTCCGCTTACCAGGGAAGAATGGTATGGTTTGTATCGTGAAGCCGGGAATATGATTCCATAAATAATGTGTTTTTGAGGCACGGAAGGGCAGGAAGGGAGATCATCCCGTTGACTGAGAGCCGTCTTGACTGAAAATGGCGGGCATGATAAAATCCTGTCTTTGAGACAGTTTCAGAAAAGTAAAATCGCTGTAACATCAGTAAATATGCTGGTTACAGCGATTTTTTTGTATCGTTTCAGACTATAGTATTTTATTCTCTGCCTTTACTTTTTTTCTGAATTGTTTTCATTTGCCCTTTTGTAATAAATTTGAAGTCCGTGTTAAAACTGCATACTATATAATACGATGGAATAACCCCGAAAATTTGACAAAAAATGCAGGTAAATCAATACCTGCGACTACTTTTTCAAATATTCAACTGTCAAACTCCCGTGTCAAACTCCCGTTTACAACATCACCATTCTATCCGAAAAATCTCTAATATGCAAGCGAAAATTTTACAGTCACTTGTACATATTTTTAAAATATTATATAATTCTAGTTAAATGATGGCTGCAGAGGGCGCAGCACAGAGAAGGAGGACTTTGGGATGAAGAGAATAGGTATGCTGACCAGCGGCGGTGACTGTCAGGCACTGAATGCAGCGATGAGAGGCGTGGCAAAGGTGCTTTATAACAGCACGGAAGACGTTGAAATCTATGGCTTTCAGGACGGTTATCAGGGACTGATCTACGGAAAGTTCCGTCTGATGACCTATGACGATTTTTCGGGTATTCTGACAAAGGGCGGC
>ENA-OPWR01002222-OPWR01002222.1-human-gut-metagenome-genome-assembly--contig:-NODE-2222-length-13512-cov-3.060563_pt1 | contig 13512 bp, 10 predicted proteins | sample MGYA00241507_ERZ502006 | MGnify/ENA primary metagenome ERZ502006 (study PRJEB25962, sample SAMEA2043041) | human gut metagenome | biome: human gut; feature: human-associated habitat; material: faeces...
TGATTGCTGCGAAAGAGCGGGAACTGGCAAAAATCAGCCGCTACAAGCAGTCCCTTTATCAAGACTGGAAAGACGGGGAAATTACCCAGCAGGACTACCGGGATATGAAAGCCGATTATGAACGACAAACCATCGCTCTTACGGATGCGCTGGCCCGGCTGAACGCTGAACGGGCGGAACTGGCAAACGGTGTAAAGAGTGAGCATCCCGCATTGGTGGCCTTTACAAAACATCAAAATATCGACCAGCTTTCCCGGGAACTTCTCGTTGAGCTGATCGACCATATCAAGGTTTATGAGAATGGAAACATTAGTGTGAGATTTAAGTTTGCGGATGAATTTAGACGCATAGCAGAATACATTGAAATCAACACCACAAAACCCGCAGTAGCGGGCTAACCCCCGCTACATACCCCTTTGACAGTGTGTTTTCCTAATAGGAGCTAATCATATGCCTACGTCTCTACTATGTACAACTCCGCTGCAGCTACTTTGCAACAGGTTTTTTCGCTTTTTTCGAAAGAATCGTAATATATGACAAAAGACGGCAGATGCTTTTGGCTATTATGCCCAAGCAACGAGATGAAGCTGGGACATAATAGCGCAAAAAGCACCTTAGCCGCCGCCTTATTTGCCGCCGAATTCCGCTTCCATGGCCTTGCGGGCTTTACTTCTGGCTCGTGTCAGCATCATACGAACGCTGGCAGCGCTGACCCCAAATGCCTTCCCTATTTCTGAGTCACCCATGCCTAGAATATATTTGTCTTCCAACAGATTCTGTGCTCTCTCATCCAACTGTGGCCAGACTCTCCAGAGTGCATCCACATCTACTGAAGCCATAATCCGTTTTTCTGGATCAACATAGTCCGCCGAAACAATAACAGCCGCATAGTCTTCCATAGAAACGTCAGTCCGATAACTCCGTTTTTTCTCTGCAATCGCGTTATGCATTGAAAAAATATAGAGGCGATTATATGGGGCGACGGTTTAAATGGCATATGTTTTTCACATCATTTCTGCCGCTTTGGGTATCTATGGTGCTTTTTGACAACGAGAGCGTGGTCATCCATGGCCGCCTGCCGCTGGGCAGAGTGCCTCGCATGACCGAGAAAGAGTACTTCACCCGGGGCTGTACGGCTCTGCTGGATGCCGTCGGAGGCGCTATCCACCACATCGGCAACATCCATATGCTCATTGTTGGATATACAGATATGATGTTGACGCATGAAAGAGCATACGCGCCGAATGGTTCCCGCATGGCATCGGTACTTTGTCAAAAACTCAGCGAAAAAAATGCTCGAGATTTCTACTGATTGTGCAGCATCAATTTCTTGGAATAGCCTCTTCTGGCTCACTGTTTTTGGCGGGGCCGAAAGGCCACAAGCATAATAAAGAACATTTTCGATCCGCAGACTGTTGATGACGATACGCCTGTGTGCCCATAGACCCAATCCCATGTGACGAAGTGGACTCCGTGTTTGCTCTGAACTCCAGCCGTTGAAATCCGCCAGCACCTTGTCTTTGGCATTGATCCGTTCCGGTTCGTTGATATCCTCATTGCGGTAGGTAATACCGCCGTTATCGGTCACCTCACAAAGCGGCACCCCGTCAAGCTGGACACGCAGCCCATCAGTGTGAGTCCTGTCCGTCTGAAATCCTTCTCGGGCAAGGACAATTGCCGTTTCTTTGAGGTAACGAGTTTGCGAATCCTTACTGTGGTCGTTCATATCTGTTTTCCTCCTTCGTTGATAAAATAAAAAAGCGCCCATCTTCGTATTGAAAATGGGCGCCAATTGTGTACTTGATTTAATTGTTGTGGGAAGCGGGGAGGTGTATCTGAACCATAGATAGAACAAGACCGTAAGGCGTTGGCCTTACGGTCTGTTGTTGGCGGAGTAGCCCCATCAAAATCCGAACTCAACGCCGACTCGATCTCTTCAAGCGGGATCGTCTGCGTCTCATGTTGATAGTTATAGGTCAAGACCAGTTTATCATCGAACACATACACTGCGTTCACAAACGTGTCAATCAGGCGTTTCTGAAAATCACGGTTTGCTGGATCGCCATGACGGAACTGCTCAAACCATGCCGTCATCTGTTCGCGGGTCAGCTTTGGCTTTTGCAGTTCAGCAGTCTGGATATTCACAAGGATTTCTTCTTTTCGTGCTTCCAGCTCATCAAGCCGCTGTTTGGTGGACGGCGTGAAAATGCCCTGCTCGATTGCTTTCAGAATGTTCCCAATGGAGGACTCGGTTTCTGCAAGCTGTGAACGAAGCGCAGGCGTTGTCGTGTCTTCCTGCTCCTGCATAACAAGAATTGCGTCGATAAGCCTGCTGATCTTTTCTTCATCCATGACACGCTGCATAGTCAGACGGACGACGACACGTTCAATCCAGTCTTTGCGAACAGCCTTCTTGTCGCAATCCTTCAGGCGCTTCGCACCGCTGCATTTGTAATAATAGTGCATAGCGCCGGTATGGCTCTTGCCGCTTTCACCAACCATCATGCGCTCACATTTGCCGCAGAACAGCTTTGTTGTCAGCAGATAGTCCTCTCTTGCTTTTGCCATTGTGGGAGCATGGCGGTTCTTCTCCATGCGTTCCTGCACACGGTTGAACAGGTCTTCCGGAACGATAGCAGGAACGCCGCCCTCAATTACAACATCCTGATAGCGATACTCGCCAATGTATTTGCGGTTTTTCAGCAGAGAGCTGAAACTATTGATATTGAACGGCTGTCCCTTTTTCGTTTTAAGTCCGCAGGTATTGAAATCCTCAACAATGGAACGAACCGATTTGCCATCAGCATACTTTTCAAATATCTCAACCACTAATGGTGCAGTCACGGGATCGATCACAAGCTTCTGTGCTTTCTTGTCCAACAGATAGCCGAGCGGAACGCCACCGCCGTTGTTTTTTCCTTTCAATGCATTCTCTTTCTGCCCACGATGGATCTTCTCTGATAACTCAGCAGAATAGAACTCAGCATAGCCCTCCAGCATTGCTTCCAGAATAATACCCTCCGGGCCTTCGGAGATATGCTCTTTCGCAGAAATAACCTTTACGCCGTTCTTTTTCAGAATGTGCTTGTAGTGAGCACTGTCGTAACGGTCACGGGAAAAGCGATCGAGCTTCCATACGAGTACGATCTCAAACAGCTCTTTCGCGCTGTCCTTGATCATGCGCTGGAACTCCGGTCGATCTGCCGTTTTTGCAGATAATGCCCGGTCGATATACGTTCCAACGACGGTCATATCATTGCGCTCGGCATATTCCCGGCACTCGCGGAGCTGACCTTCAATGGATTCCTCACGCTGGCTGTCGGAGGAATAGCGGGCATAGATGACAGCGTTCATTCTTCATCACCCTCGTTGCCTTCGCCACTTTCCAGTGCGAGCTCTGTCAATTCACGCAGCTTGTTTTGCAGAATGGTTTTATCAGGCAAGTGCAGCGTGTAATCTGCTACCATGGTCGGAGACATGGACCGGCTAAGTGCATATTCAACCACGGTATCGTCTTTGCCGGTGCAGAGAACCAAACCGACGCTGGGATTTTCGTTTGGCTTCTTCACATCGCGGTCAAGTACTTCCAAATAAAAATTGAGCTGTCCCAGATGTTCAGGTCGGAAGGTATCGATCTTTGATTCAATCGCCACAAGGCAGGACAATGCACGGTTATAGAACAGCAAATCAATGAAGAAATCCGTGTTGCCAACTTGAACGCGGTATTCTTCGCCAACAAAAGTGAAATCATGTCCAAACTCTAAAATGAAATCTTTCAGATGCGAGACAATCTGATGCCGCAAATCCTTTTCCTTGTACGGTTTTTCAAGGTCGAGAAATTCAAACACATAGGAATCGCGCAAAGCCGCAAGTCCGCCATTCCCAGCAAGCAGGTTCTTATGCTTTTCGTGAGAGATCATCGTCCGCTCATACAGCATACTGCCGATCTGACGATCCAATTCGCGTTTCGTGTAACGATTTGCAATGCACAGGCGAAGGTAAAACTCACGTGCTTCATCGGTCTTGCAGCCAGTCATAATCAGCAGATTGCTTGTCCAAGGAATTTCTCTCACCAGTGGTGAGAGTTTTTCGTTGTCACAATAAGTCTCATAAAACTGCTTCATACGCCAGATGTTCTGTGCAGAAAATCCCTTTGTTCCCGGATAATGCGCTTGCAGAAATTCGGAAAAATCTGCAACCACACTTTTTCCCCAACCACCATCTTTCACTCTACCGCTGACATAAGAGCCGATTTCCCAGTACATCTGAATAAGCTCTGCATTGACTGCTTTCATGGCGCGGCTGCGGGCATTGTCGATGATATGGATAACCTCGTCAAACTGTCCCGGATTATGGGTTAATTCATTGCTCATTTCTTCGCCTCCCCAAGCATTTTCAGCATTGCTTCTTTCAGCTTTTCATTCATCGGTGATTCCGGATCGAAACACATCTCAACAAACTTCCTCAGTTCAGGATTGTTCGCGTCAACCGGAGGTTTTGCCTCATACAACTTGCCATGCGGATCATCACAGCGGGCAAAGATATAGTCCATTGAAACGTCAAAATAATCCGCATATTTGCGCAAAAGCTCAACGGTCGGCGTTGCCTGACCATTTTCATAGCGGTTGATGCTGGACTGCGTAGAGCCGATCACATCGGCGAATTTTGATTGGGATAAGCCAATGCCTTCCCGCAATGCGCGAAGGCGCATACCCAGTTGTTTCATGCCATTCAACCTCCAATTCGGGTTAATTGTAGTATAATCAAAATCCGAGCAGATGTCAACCCGGATTTTGAAACTTTTGCGTGAACAGTAGGGACTCGCAACAATCTCAAATTTATTTTTCGGTTTTAAGCTTAGAAATTATAAACAACAAGTACTTTATACACCACGCAAAGAATACAACACCAATTATTAGTGCCGCAATTTCGATCTCAACAAAGATGTCTTCCGCTTTTGAGGGAATGTCTAAAAAGACTAATGAAAACGCAACAATAATCGTGATGATATTTGCAATCATTCCCACGAAGGCTGACCGATAGAGATTGTCTAAATAGCTGTTATTCCATAATCGTTCAATGCGCTCTTTGTCAATCACAGAAATCAGAATGCTAATCCCTGTAAATAAAAAGCCTCCAATTATCGCGGACATAGATATTGCATTATAATGAAAATCCGGAGCCAATTCTTCAAACTTGCTTATATCGAAGAAAGGGCTTTTAAATAATATAATAGATACTCCAATTGACAATACTAATACTAAACCTATCCATATCCAGTTTTTTAGCTTTGTCATTTATTCCACCACCAATTCAGGTTAACTTCGACAATATCTCAAAAGCTCTGTCCTATATAAATCGTATGTATTTACGAGTGCATCTTTGAAATCATCAAGTGTCAACAAACCTTCGTCCTCTCTACCAAGGACGACTGTTTTTGTAAAGTTATATTGCAGCAAATCATATGTCTGTGATTTTTCGTTATAATCCTTTGCGTTTGCAGTCAGCCCTTGCAGGTTATCACCAAATTTAATTTTTATTGCGGCGATCATTTCGGCGAGTTTTGAACTAGAAGTAAATATGTTCTTATTGCGGCGACCTACCAATTTGTATGTCGCAGTTTTTGTACGTACATTTCGAATCGCATCAAAATTTTCAATATCCAGCCCGATGTCGCTTAGAATTTGATCTTCAGGTACAGCTACCGTAACAGATACCTTGCTGATAATATGCTTCCGAACTAATACTTGTAGAATATCATCAGTCATGATTGCTGCAAGGTGGGCAGAAGTATTTTCTCCCGGTTCAAGCGTTTGATCAAACAAATTGCGGACAGCTGAAATTTTGGGAGCCCCGTTAATTCCAATGTAGCTCACAATTCCGCTCTCAAAATCAATAAGGCAGAAAGTATAAAGCTCCAGCAGCTGACTTTCACGCATTGGTACATTTTCTGTTTCCAATGTTGTTCGATCTCGCAGAGCAACAGTGTTAGAAGGATTTTGCTGACCGATCTTTAAGAAAGCTCTATGCTCTTCAAAGGATATTGCTTCAATGACATAGTGTCCATTTGAAGCCGTGATATTAATTGCTTTATGATTATCGGAAAGTACCTGCATTTTTTCGTTATATATTCCCCTAAAGCAGTCTTCGATTTCGCTGTTGTTTAATTGTGTTACCCGGACAGTGCGCGTTCCCGGAAGCAGTGTTTGTTTTTCCAGTGATAGACGATAAAACGATACTTTTCTTGTTTTGCTCACCATAGTGTTTTCGCATCCTTTTCTCTATTATGTAATATCAAATCCGCCTTCAAGAATAAACCTTCTCAGCATTTGGTCAATCTTCATGTTGATCTGGAATTTCTTGATAGGCTTACCCTCTATCATTTCAAGGAAGGTTTTCGCCTTTTCCGTATCCACGGTTGCCTTCAATGTGTCAAATTTACCAAACTCATTGATATTGGCTTCCGTGATTTTCGACTGCATAAAGCTACGCAGTATCGTTTCATCAACTCCGATGGCGGTGGCAAAACGGTGGATCTGGTCATTTTTGGCGCTGGTCATATACTCTGTAATATAATTCCGGAGCGTTTTTCCTTCGTCAACTATCACATCACCGTTCTGGACATCGTGGAGGAAGATGTTTGCGTATTTTTGTTCCTCTTGTGTGAGCGTTGCAAACGACTTGTGAAGTTCATCCAGCACAGCGGCAGTTTCTGTGCCATCCTGCAACGCCTTAATGTACTTTTTGAACCGGGAGTTCATATAGTTCGCATCAATTACACCAGTATTGATTTCCGTCAGGTAAGAGTCAATTTCATACGGCACATCCTCAACACCGGCTTCTCCACTACCGCTAGCGAACAGTTCCTTATAGCGTAAAGCAAGAATCAAGTAGGTGGTTTCATCGAGGTGCAGATTTATGATCACTTTTCTGCCAACGTTCTTAAATTCATAGGACAACTTATTCCAAGTGAAGCCCTGTATCTTAGCAGCCTCGAGATAGCTGTTAAGCTGCTTGAATAATTTAGCAAATTGTCCGCGCTCCGTATGATCAACCGGAAGTTTTTCGAAGTTCTCAATTCCAGCAGAACGGAAGATGCTCCCAATATCATCGTACAACGCATTCATTTTTTCGAGGTTGTGTTCCAGCTTGTCGGCAAATAAGCCAAGCGGTCTATCACCGGAATACAGCTTGAACGCTTCTTCAATGTTTTTCTGCATTGTATACGGTTTACGATAATAACGAATCGTGCCAAAGGGCTTCTCCGGACCATAGAGACGATTGGTACGTGAGAATGCCTGAATCAACTTTTCGTAAACCAAAATCTTATCCAAATATAGCGTGTTGATCCATTTGGAGTCAAACCCAGTCAGCATCTGATCGACAACGATCAGTAGATCAATTTGCTGGTCGGAAGTATGTTCAATTCCTTTGTACTGTTCTTTGTGCGCCAGACGATAGGAAATGTCCTTTTTGAAGGTTGCATAAGTTGCCATTTGGAACTCCATACTGTATCTGGTATTGTAATCTTTGATGATTTCAACAATGCCCTCTTCTTTAAAAAGCCCATTACCATTGTTATCAATACTGGGGTCAAACAAAGCGGTAATCTTCAGATTGCCCTTTGCTTTAAACAGTTTATAATACTGGATTGCCTCTGGAATGCTACTGGTAGCAAAAATCGCATGAAACTTGCTGTCGTGGCTTAGGGTTGTCCAGTTTTCCAAAATATCATCAACTACGGCACACTGATGCTCTTCGCGTTCGTACTGAGAAACAGGCAGATAATCTTCAATGCCTTTCAAATAGCTACCATCTGCCTGAACATATCCAGCCATCGGCACTTTTGTGTGATCCATATAATGCAGATAGATTTTTTTCTTTTTAGGGTCTGCCAACGCTTCTGCCTCAGTAGTTGCCTTAGCTCTTTCAAGTGCAACCGCTTTCCGAAGATCACGATCTTTGTATGTTGGCAGCATGTATGGATCAAAGCCCAGAACATTCTTATCACGGATGCCGTCCGCAATGCTGTACCTGTGCAGCTCATTGCCGAACACATCCGAAGTAGTGCTCATTTTCTTCTGATTTTCATCGTGGATCGGCGTGCCGGTAAAGCCAAAAAACATGGCGTTCGGGAAAGTCTCTTTAATAGTCCGTAGCATTTCGCCAAACACATCACGATGAGCTTCATCAATGATAAATACAACCCGTTTATTTTGAATCAGTTCGATGTCGTGCGCATTGAAGCCATTTTCTTCTTCCACACGGCTCATTTTCTGAATAGATGTGACAATCAACGTGTTTGCGGGATCATCGCTCCGCAGTTTTGCTACGAGAATATCCGTGTTTTCTGTGGCTTGCACAGAGTCTGTATCGTCGGCAAACCCGCGATAGTCCAACAGGGACTGCGTGCCAAGTTCAACTCTGTCCATCAGGAATACAACCTTGTCGGCATCCTTGGAAGCTGCAATCAACTGAGCCGATTTGAAGCTGGTCAGTGTTTTTCCGGAACCGGTGGTGTGCCAGATGTAGCCGCCCATCTGATCCCTATCAGCCCATCGGCGCATAGCAACGCGGCTGGTAATACGAGAAGTCGCATAATACTGATAGCTGCGCATAACCTTCAAAATACCGTCGGTATCGTCGGCAACGGTATAGAAGCCGATCAACTGGTGTGCCATAGGGATGGAAAGCAGATACTGTGCAATGTCCTTCCAATTGTTCAACGGCTCATTGTTGGCGTCAGCCCAGTGAAAGTAAAAGTCTTTGTTGAACTTTCCGTCCGGGCCGGGGTTGGCAAAATAGACCGTTTCATCCGGCTGCATGGCAATAAAAATCTGCACAAGGGCAAACAGTCCTGTAAATACGCCCTCGTGTGCATATTTCTCAATCTGATTGGTAGCCTGGCTGACATCGACACCGCTGCGTTTCAGTTCACAGTGAACCAGCGGCATACCGTTGATCAACAGCATAAAGTCACCCCGGCGGTTGGGCAGAACAGAGTTCCTTGCCTTGAATACCGGCTGTTCGGCAATCTGATAGCGGCTCTGACCGGCGGCAATTTCCTGACGGTCATAGATTTTCAGACTGACTTCTTTCCCGAAGTGCAGTTCATCTGCGGGATTGTCGCGTTTGACAGCAACGGTTTTACCATTGATAAAACCGTTGAGTTTCAGCGGCGTGCGCAGACGGGTAATCTGGCCAAGAATCTGCTGCATTTCGCCGTCGGTCAGCGGAACATCATTCAGCCTGTCCACATCGCGGTTGTTTTCAAAGAGGATCTGTTTCCAGTTTTGGATCAGGTCTTCTTCTGTTTTATAGCGCAGAATTTCCGGCTCCCATCCGTATTTTTCTGTCAGCAAATTAATGAGCGCCGCTTCAAAAGCAGCTTCCTGTTCAAATGCCATAGCTTGCCTCCTGTATCAGACAAACATTTTTTCAAGCAGTGCTTTTTTGATGCTTTGGAGCTTTTCCAACTCACGCCGTTGGAGGGAAATAAGAGTATTTATGGAGTCAATCGCATCTCCAATGAGCTTTTGCTCTGGATATGAGGTGAACGGAATTTCTATTGTTTTCATACCTTCAATGTCAATACTCCGTCCATCTCTGATACCGTAAACGTGCGGCTTTAAGTCTGTGTCAATAAAATTTTTTGATCTGAAATATGTGTAGTAAAATCTCGAATCAACGCCTTCCCCGTGAAAAGTATGATATGCAGGACTAATAATTCCTTGCGAGTTTGCCTTTTCCAAACCGCCTTCAAAAGATCTTAAATGTACGATAAGGTCACCTTCATTAACCACCTTATAGTTTGACAGACTTGCTTTATCGTATTGGAGTGCACGTTCTGACTCGTCGCGTCTGATTGTGCCGCTGCCTTGAATTATTGTAAGTGGAGGCAGATCCGCCCGATTCTTTTCCGAGTATTCTTCAAACACATCTCCGAACTTACGCCGCTCCCAAGGGCCAGTAAATCCCTTGAAGCGAACTGCGGGATAGCAGCTTCCATTTTGCGGGAACATCTTTTCGAGCATCGACTTTTTCACATTCGTCAACTTTTCAAACTTACGCTGATGAAGGGTGATAAAGTTGTCTAATTTCATAAAATATGCTGAAATCTTTTTTTGCTCTTCCACAAAATTTGGTATAGTAAGACGTAATTCTTTTAACTTATTCAAATACATATAAGTACGAGAGCCACCTTGTTTTTGAAGAACAGCATATTTTGCAAATTCTTTTCCATAATTCAGCTGATATTGCAAATATCTTGAATCCAGGTTTTCATCAGTAGTAAATACAGGATAAAGTGTACTAACTATGCCGTTTTCTGTAATATCATTGATATTAAAATGGAAAATTTCATCATCCGACATATGCCTATATGTAAAATATCCATACGGTACAATGTTATATCCAGTATTATCAGCGGAAGCTATTTGATTTCCATCATAATAGTCAGTTTGAAAAAATATTCCTCTTCTTGAAGAAGTTAAAACAGGATATTGATTGTTAATTGTTGTTTTTTCTGTATATTCAGCAATATTATCCCCTAACTTACGCTGTTCCCAAGTGTCGTCAAACCCGTGAAAACGAATGGAGGGTTTTTCAGTTTTACTCATTTGCATCCCCCCGCAACAGCGCTTTGAGCTCTGCCAATCCCTTCATGTCGTACTCACTGCCGGTCAAATCATCCATCATGGAAGAAAGCACTTGCTCGGATTTTTGAATCTGCTCATCCAATTCCAAGTAAGTCACAGCATACTTATCCGCCAACGTCTGTACCGATTTTTCCAGTGTGTCGATGATCACATCCGGCATTGCACGGAGAGATGCGCACAGCGGAACAATCCATTTCAGGCGCAGCAACTCAAGGGCTTGTTCATCGGACAGCCCTTCGATGGTTTCTTTGGTTTTCATGTGGAGCGCATAGGTTTTTTCTTTGACATCCTTTTTGACGGCTTTTTCTTCCGTCATCAGCTTATCAGCACATACCATCTTCGCCTCAAAGGAATCTTCCGGGAAGGAATATGCCTCGCGCAGCGTTTTCATATAAGCCGCGACTTTGCCCTTGGTATACGGGGCATTTCCGTCTACAGATGCCCAGTTTACTTCCTTGTGCTCAAAAATATATTTCAGTTTTGCTGCCTTTCCGGCTTTGGCATCTATCAATGCAGCATATCCCTGCAAGCCAAGCAATTCCGGGGAAGAGATATCTGCATAGATTTCCGCAAGTTTTGCTGCAAATGCTTTGGGGACAAATGCAGTATTGTCATCATTCAGAAACTCTCCGCGATCACCCTCATCAATGGAATCTATGATCTCCGTCAGTTCAGCGGCAATTTCATCCAATCTGGCTTCTTTTGCCTTGAGCGCATCATAATCTTCCCGAAGAAGTTTAGTCTGCACCAAATCAAAGGGAATGACATGGCCTACCCAGCCGTTCTGTACTTCTTCTTCCTTATCGTCTTTCTTTTTGATGACCATATTCGGGTCGACCTGCTTTGTGGCCGCAAAACCCTCCGTCTGGATAATTTCAAGATCGGTGGAGATTATATTCCACTTGTCATTCAACAGTTGATACGCCTGATACTTGTCGATCAGGGGAAGCGGTGCAACACGGCCAAAGATATTCTGCGTAATAGTATCCTCAGCCTTGGAAACATTCAGATCCATCATTTTTCCGATCAGTTCGCCGTCCAGATATGTATCAAAATCTGCGAACGCTGACTGATGTGCTGCAACGAACGCTTGTACATCGGCACTGCCTTCGATAGCTTCTTTGATGTTTTCAACCGCCAATTTTGAATACGGGGTTTCATCGGCGGCAAACAGAACACTTCTCAACTGAGGGAACGCAGTCCAATACTGTTCCAGAAAATCAATTTCATGGTTGGGAATGCCGCCAAACATGGTGGCGTAAATATCCCAAGTTTCCGCCGCTTCAGAAGAATCGATATAACGGGGAATGTTCAGGTTATATCCATTGTGGCGAATCTCTTCCTTGGAAACCAGTCTGGCAAATTTTTCAATACTTTCAGGACGGGCAGCAATCGCATCGACAATCTTTTTGATATCCGATGCCATCAGTTTGTTGGTCTTACCAACTTTGGTGAATCCCTTGGAAGCGTCGATAAAAAGCACATCGGAAGCTTCACGTTTTTGCCGTAAAACCATAATGATGGTGGGAATACCCGTGCCATAGAAAATATTTGCGGGCAGTCCGATAATTGCTTCGATGTTGTTATTTTCGATCAGATTTCGGCGAATACGTCCCTCGCCTTCACCCAGTCCATCAGCGCCTCCAACAGCATCACCACGGAACAGAACACCATGAGGGAGGACGATGGTCATAATACCGTCTGGTTTTACATGGTACAGGTCATGAAGCAGGAATGCATAGTCAGCTTTTCCTTTTGGTGCCATGCCATAGCGATAGCGGGGATCGGTTTCCTTGTGAGAAGGATCCCAGTGCTGTGAATACGGTGGGTTGGAAACCACAGCATCCAGATACAACGGGTTATACGTCTGAGTGACATCATCGTACATAGGCCAGTCCTGCTCCAATGTATCGCCACAGCGAGTGAAGATATTGGCTGGATTGATGCCGCGCATAACAAGATTCATACGGGTCAGATTGTATGTGTTTTCCTTCAGCTCCTGCGCATAGTACATGATGCCGTCTTTGTTCTTCAGGTACTTGGCAGCACTCTTGCCGATGGTGATCAAAAGAGAGCCGGAACCGCTCGTAGGATCATATATTTCGATTTTCTCGCGATCCTTCAAGTGGTTTGCGACAATCTCAGACATAAGCTGAGATACTTCATGAGGTGTATAGAACTCACCGGCCTTCTTTCCGGCATTTGCAGCAAAGTTGCTGATTAGATATTCGTAGATGAAGCCCAAAACGTCATAGTCCTGCCTGCCATCGGTAGGAATATCCTTGATCAGCTGAATCAAGTCGCGGATAGCTTTGGTTTGATTGCTGGTGCTGTCACCAAGTTTGCTCAGACCAGTTTCCAGTGTATTAAAAATTTTGCTGAACACCTTTTTCTGCGTATCACTGATCAAGCGATTGAATGCAGAAAGAGCAGTTCTCACATTGTCAACAGTAAAGCTATTTCCCTTATCCAGCCATGTCGAGAAAAGATTATCATAGGCGATGAAATAGCCCAGTTGCTGCTGACAATAATCAACAAGTTCCTCGTTGTTTTCATGTACATGTTCCTGGAGGTCAGTTTCTTCATATCCGTCCTTTTTTAGAAAATCTACTTCTTTGTCAGAGAGAAACTTATAGAAGATAAAACCGAGAATGTAGTCCTTATATTCGTTAGCCTCAATCTTGGATCGCATTTTATTTGCGGATTCCCAGATTTTATTGGCAAGCTGTTGTTTGTTCATAATTGCTGCTCCTTTGTAGAACTCTGCTATAATCTGTCGAATCGACGATTTAGGTAGAGTCGTGACAAGGGGTCAGTGCGCCCATTCGCACCCGCGAGGTGGAATAGCCCCCAT
>ENA-OPWR01002233-OPWR01002233.1-human-gut-metagenome-genome-assembly--contig:-NODE-2233-length-13475-cov-2.420045_pt1 | contig 13475 bp, 11 predicted proteins | sample MGYA00241507_ERZ502006 | MGnify/ENA primary metagenome ERZ502006 (study PRJEB25962, sample SAMEA2043041) | human gut metagenome | biome: human gut; feature: human-associated habitat; material: faeces...
CCGCTTTAGTTATATTTTTATTTTTGGCTATTATATAAAAGACTTTATAATATTCAAAATTAATATTCACTTTCCATCACCTAATAATATTCTATCATAACAAAATGTTATATCAAATATAAAAAATAAGCATTTTACAAATAGCAAAAAAATATTATAATATGTAACAAAAAGGGGGAAAATATATGGATAACGTTCAAAATGAAAAAATTAAATTGTGTATTCCAAGTAAAAAAATTTTTGAAGCAGATTATTCTATACGCAATAATAAAGTAGAAAATTGGCTTTATTATCATCGGTTTTGCAATGATGATTTTATGGCCTATGTTGTGTATGATGAATCAAAGCATACTTTAATTAGTTCTAACAGATATCTTAAACCATGTGGACTTCGTCTAGAAATGTGCTATGCTGATTTTTTGAATTGGATAAATAATAATGATTTAGTTTTAAAAAATGTAGAATCAATAAGGAAAGATAATATAATCTCACTATTTACGTATTTAAAAGATAAGGTTTCTACCAAGGAAGAGGTTATACTTAATAATTTATATTTTCTAGAAAAATTAGTAAAAACCAACGTATATGTAATTGGAAATAAACAATTTGACGAATATTACTATAATGGTAATTATTATGTTAGATTATTAAATAATGATTCATATACTTGGATAACAATCGATAGTATAAAATGGAAAATTGATAAAGAAAATAATAGAATAATATCCAATCATATTTTTACATCCTTACCATATTTTTTAGATTACACACCGGATGAATACGATAACTATATTAATACAATTTTATATAAAGAAATGACTTATCATCCAGAAAAATACTTGTCAGACAATATTGTAGATATATTAAAGACAAAAATGTTTTTGCTAAAAAATAAAGAATATCTGCTTACATCATATGATGATTCTAAAAGCCCTTTTATTCAGAAGGCTATGAAAAGAACCAAATAGATGCTATAATAAATTGTATTTTAGAATAAAGGTGATAATATGAATATTGAAGAAAAAAATAAAATTTTGGAAAAATATATATTTGAAAAATTCATCTTTTTAAAGGAAAAATGTTCTCATGATCCAGGATATTTTATAAATATTGAAAAATATAAAAAGGCTATATCATTATTTTCTGATAGAAGTGAAGATATAAGTGTATTAATTGAAGAAGTGAATAATTTATCGACTAAATTATATTTGTCTTATATGGAATGGGAGAAAAAACAAAAAGAATCTTTTTTGAGTAGATTTGACAATTCTGATATTAAAAATAATAATTTAGGGATAACTTTGAACAGACAAATGATTGAGTTAATGTTAATCGCAACAGCCAATAACGTTGATGAACTAAAAAAAATAGTCGGAGATTTACATATTCAAAATATTAATTTTTCTATTCAAAATACTATGGAAGAAATTAGGCAACTTATTTTTAAATCTTATATAAATGATTTAACTAGCAGAAATGAATATTATAAAAACAAATTTGCCAATTTGGAAAGAAAAATACAAAATGTTATCAACAATTCAAATATAGATGAAAATGCAAAAAATCAGTTAAAAATATTAATATTAAATAGCTTAAAAAAAAATATGACATCATCACAAATTTTTGAATTAATTTCTAGTAAATTTGATAAAACAGAAAGTTCAAAAATATTTGGCGCTTTACTTTCGAGTAGAGATTTGAGTGAAATTGGTATTATAGATTATACTCTAGAAGATTATAAAGCATTAGCTCAAAAAACAAGTGAATTTAACTCAATAACAATAGATTTTGAGGCAAAATATCCAGCAGTTTATATGCCAAATGGAGAATTTTATTTTAATAATTTAGAAAGATGTCTTAATTTTGCAAAAAACAAAAATAAAGAAACACGTTTAAATTCATTAATTTTCTTTGAAGATTGTCCATTAGAGTTAAGTAAATTAGATTTTAATGAAACAAATAAAAAAATAGTGTTTAATAAATTATTAGAATATGTTGATAAAATCACCAAATATATATCAACTTATAATTCTGAATCATTAAAAAATAATGGCTATGAAGTTGTAAAAAGTATTGATGTTTTTAATGAATTAATTACTAGATTTTCTGGTGATTTTGATAATTCATATTTAATTAGAGAAAATGTATCAAAGAATAATTTAGAAGAAACTGGATGGCAAAAGTTTTTAACTATTGAAGATTTATGTAGTATAGCAATGTGTGCAAGAAAGAACTTACCTAATGTTGAATTTGTTTATAACGAAGTTAATCTTGAAGATCCTAAAAAATTAGTTGTTTTCAAAAATGTAATGGAAAGAATTAAGAAATTTGAAAAAGGGAATCAACATTTACTAAATGGAAAAAAAATAATTGATTGTATAGGAACACAATGTCATTTAAACCCATATGTTACGCCAAAAGATTTAGAATTCTCATTAGAACAATTGTCTTCGTATGGTTTGCCATTAAAAATTACTGAGTATGATCAACCTTTAAGCGAAGAATTTATCAGTAGTCATAGTCATATCGAATGTGAAGAAGAAAAAAAGAAGAAACAAAAATCAATAAAATCTTTTTTAAAATCGAATAAAGAAAAATATAACATTAAACAAATTACTATTTGGTCATTGACTGATAAAACTAGTTTTCTTCTTGATAAAAGAAATGAGAAATTAATAAAAGATTTAAAACAACCTGTTTCATCATTATATAGTGGTGCATTTAGAGATAAAAGATATTTTGATAGACGAGATAAATATGAAATTGATGCTTATCAACAGATTAAAAGAAAAAATCAAATAATTAAACAGCAAAAGTTACAAAAGCAACAACTTAATAAACCTCAAGTTTTGACTTTAACTCAAAATTCAAGTGGTTTTACATCTAATAGCAGAGGATTTACTAATATTATTACATTATCATTAATAGTTAGTTTTATGTGTGGGGCGTTATTTATGATAGTATATATGTTAATTAGGATGAGTTAAGGCTGTATAATATAATGTATTTAAAACGGGGAAAAGAAGTTCAAAAATATTTATTTTTTTAAAACTTAAAGTAATTCAATGAGGACTATAAAATAAGTTGTTCCTTGAAATAGTAAACTATTATATAAAAAATATTTGACATCTACATCGAAAATTTAATTTGCTTATTTTCAACTCAAGTTGTGCTTTTCAAAGGACTGAGAAAACAAAGAAAGGAATGATAGGTAATTATGAATAATAATTTAAATGGCAAAATATTAGAGTTATATGTTGAAATAGATAAAATTCATGATGAAATTAATAATAAAATTTTTAATTTCATTACAAAGGCAAATGAACTTGTTGAACTGTCAGAAGATAATTATCAAATTGAAAAGACATTAATGCTAAATAAAATATCATTAAAAGGTTATGTATTAGATTCTGATTTATGTACGCAATTGAGTGAAAATAATATTAATGATTATTCAATAAATGAGCTCGAAAATTACATAATACAATATGAAAAATCATTTAACACTGATTACTCACAATATCTATTATCGCTTTCCTTGTATGAGTTAATTGAAGATATAGAAAATCAAGTTGATTCTAAAATAGAATTAGAAATAAATGAATTGAGCAATATAATACAAAATATAAGGAATATAAAAGATATAGATAAAAATAACTATGAAAAATTATATTATAATTTCAAAAGTCAATTAGGCAGTTGCTTCAAAGAAAATAAATTAAATGAAAAATCATATGAAATATGTATTCAAATATTAAATGATATATTTAATTTTTATATAAGTGGCTATCCAAATATACCAGATGAATATTTATGCTATGAAGAAAATTAAATGACTATTTTTAAACCCTATTAAACCTTAGCTAAAATGATGGGAAGAAACTATATTCTAGGAGATGTTAATTAAAGAACGAGACTTAAAAAGATATATGCAATTGAATAAATTTTTTTAGTTAAAAGTCAATCAAACAATAACATATTTAGGTAATTATCATACAATACTTTAGGTGATAAATATGGCTAAAAAAATAGTGATTGACGCAGGTCATGGGGGAGATGATTCTGGAACAAGTGCCAATGGTATTATAGAAAAAAATAAAACGTTGGAAATAAGCAAATATTTACATAAAAGGTTTGATGAACTTGGCATTGAAAATAGTATGACAAGAACAGATGATAGTACCTTAGGTCCAAAAGAAAGACCAATAAAAGCTCAAAGTTTTTATGGGAATGGGAATGATGTTTTACTTATATCCAATCACATTAATGCCGGTGGTGGTGATGGTGCGGAAATTATTTATGCTTTGAGAAATAATGATAAACTGGCTAAGACAATAGCAAATGAATTTATTCGCTCAGGCCAAAATGTTCGTAAGTATTATCAAAGAAGATTGCCAAGTGACCCATCTAAAGATTATTACTATATTTTAAGAGATACCCCTAATAATGAATCTATTATTGTTGAATATGGTTTTGCGGATAGTACAGGTGATGATGCCAATCTTTTAAAAAATAATTGGCAAGAATTGGCGGAAGCTGTTGTAAGAGGAGTTGCTAATTACTTAGGAGTTACGTATACACCAAGTAGTGGCTCGTCTAATACTTATATTGTAAAACCAGGTGATACTTTATGGACGATTGCTAGAAAATATGGTGTGACAGTTTCAGAATTAAAAGAAAAAAATAATTTAACAAATAATAGTTTATCTATTAATCAAGTTTTAATTATCCCAATTAAAGATGAAGATAATGAAAGTACATATGTTGTTCAAAAAGGTGACAACCTTTATAGTATTGCCAACCGGTTTAATCTAACGGTTAATGAATTAAAGGCCTTAAATAATCTTACAAGTGATTTTTTAAGCGTAGGCCAAACTCTTAAGGTTAAGAAAAACAGTCAGAGTTCTTCAGGAAATACCTATATTGTAAAACCAGGTGATAACTTATATCAAATTGCCTTAAAAAATAACACAAGTGTTGATGAACTTAAAGCATATAATAACTTAACAAGTAATCTTTTAGGTGTAGGGCAAATCCTTAAAATTCCAACTAGTACCGAGAATACTATTTATACTGTTTCTAAAGGCGACAATCTTTACTCCATAGCAAGAAAGTACAATACTACAGTTGATGCCATAAAAAAGCAAAATAATTTAACAAGTAATTTATTAAGTATTGGTCAAAAACTCATAATACCATAAAAAAGCAGTTCATATATTGAGCTGTTTTTTTAAAATCGTTAATTATAAATTTCACTACATTGACCTTTTTGAGGATTATAAAAACAATGTCCTTTATAACTACCAGCAAGAGGTTGGGTATACCAAGTTGATTTACAACCTTTATTCTTAGAAGGAGCATAAAACCATAAGGCGTGTGTAGCTGGATAATAATATTCTCCTTTTAAAATTCTTTCAGCTAAGTTTTTTTCTAATGTTGTTGGACTAGCTTGGAATAAAGAACTATTTATACCTACAAATTGATTAGGTTGATAAATGGCATCATATATTGTATTGATGTTTTTAAATGTATAACAATTTGCTAAGGCTCTATTTACAACGACATTTCCAACCATAAGCATACCAAGGTCACCTTCAGCTAATGCTTCAGCCCGCATAATTCTGGCTAATAATTCTTTTTCCTTTGCTGTATATTGAATAATCATAATAATCACCTAAAATAGTGTATGTAAAATTTTCTTAATTGTTTTTTATATGATATACTACATGTATAAAATAATAATTGAAAGAGGAGAAAAATTTGAAAATACAAATAATTGGTTCAGGAAGCATGTGGACTAAATTTAATAGTGCTTGTTATCTTATTAACGATGAAATTATGATTGATTTTCCTAATGGAGCTTGTAAGTATTTATATCGTTTAGGAATTAATCCTATAAATGTTAATCATATTTTATTGACGCATTTTCACGGAGATCATTATTTTGATGTTCCTTTTTGGTTACTTCATAAAATAAAAAAATCTGACAACAATATAAATATTTATTGCTCTAAAGACGGAAAAAAGAAGATACGCCAAATAAGTAGGCTTTCTTTTCCACAGTCTTTGAAAAATACATTAAATAAAATTAATTATTGTTTTAAGACAAATTTTTCAATTAATGATTTGCAAATATTTAAAGTTTTAGTGAATCACGGTAGAATGAAACCCGCTTTTGGTTATATTATTAATTGTAAAAATGTCTTTGTTGGTTTTACAGGTGATACTGCCCTTTGTGATTCTGTTTTACAAATGGCTCATAAATGTAAATATTTATTTTGTGATTGTATGTTAGATATAGGAAGTAAGTCTCATCAGGGAATTGATAATTTGAATTACTTATCTTTAGAATGTCCAAATTGCACTTTTGTTGTAAGCCACTTAGAAGATACCACGAGAGAAAAACTTATGAAGTTAAATTATCCTAATGTCATAGTCCCTTCTGATGGTCAAATAATTAATATAGAATAAAGGAGAAAGCGTATGTGTATTGAAAATATTGCTTTGGTAAGAGCCACCAATATTATACCGTTTGATGGAATTGTGAAACCTTTAAGTAACGTTTGTTATCTGACTAAAAATATTGGTCTTCCTTTTTCTGGCATGATAAGTGATTTTTTACTTGAAACTGGTATAATCCCTAGGTTAGATTATAGTAAAATGTTTGACGAAAATTATTATGATAATTATGTTTCGTCTTCCTCAGAAATTTTAAAAGATTATTTACCGTATGTTTCTGATTATAATTCTATGGTCTTATTTTCCTTAAATGGTTTATGCCCTGATGATAACGAACATGGTTTTGGAAATAATACTTTTTCAAGTAAAAAATGTGCTATTATTGAACCACTTAAATATCATATTAATGAGGCTGTTTCGTTAGTTCCAACGGATACAGCTATTAAAGGAAATATTTTTTTATCAGAAGAAGCTATCTTATTAATTGAAAAAGAATATTATGAAAATTTAGGCAAAGAAGAAATAAAAAAACTTAATCAGTTAGATATGACAATAAATTTATTTACAGGTTCTTTAAAAGAAGCAATTAAGTTTACTTTAATGAATTCAAATAAATATCCTTTTGAAACGTTAAGTTTATCAGAAAGTACAGGTGGCGTTATGCCTTCAAAGACAAGTGAGGAGTTTAAAAGGATAATAAAAGATACTATTCAAACCTATCAATTGTCTGATAAAAAATATTATAACTTAATAACTTCAACGGATAAGTCAATTGTCAATTTTGATAAAGTTTGTGATGAATATAAAAATATGATTGCAGTTCAAAATTATTTTATGACCCTTTTTTTACAAGAATTGTTAATTAAAATGGGTGTTTCGCAGCCAATGATAGATGAAGTATCAAATAATTTATACAATAAAATCTATCTTTCAAAAGTAATAGATTGTATAAAAGAATATGGAATTGATAATTATAAAAGTTTTGTGGATAACTACAATTCGGTCTTGGAAGAAAAAAAGAAAAATAAAAAGTTAATGACTCCGCAAGAAATTATTGCTGCGAATTCCTATCGTTTGAAATAAATGAAGCAAGATGGAAACTCTAAAAAAATACTAGAAATATCCCAGTAGGTATGTTATAATGAACTTGCTTTTGATTTTTAGAGGCGTGGTATAATGGTAGCATAGGAGTCTCCAAAACTTTTGATGGGAGTTCGATTCTCTCCGCCTCTGCCAGAAGGTAATAAGCTCTGATGAGGAGTTAATAAATTAAAATACGGATGAGAGAAATTTCCCGTATTTTTTTAAATAAAAGAAAATTGTGAATGGTTTGAAAGGCTTTAATTCTACCTTCATCTATGCGTGTCAAAATAAAACATATAAAAACCTTGAAATGTAAGTCGGAGAAATAAGTGCCTATGAAGATACATATCATTTAGGTGAAAAAATATAAAATGACTGTTTAGATACTGTTATCATAATTAAAATAGATTGACAAACCATTTCTTTTATGCGAGAATTGAGGTGCATTTGGGAGTTACGTAACTCCGTTATAAAAAAGTGTTGAATGTAGGAGTAGTTATTTATCCTGTTTTAAAGAGAGATGAGGGTTGGTGTAACTCATTAGCAGAAAATAATGAAAAAAGCTACAGGAGCTTAATCGGGTTGTTTCGATAAAAACTTTAAAGAGCATATTAAAACAATATGAACTAAGGTGGTACCGCGGATTTAACAGTTAATTCGTCCTTAAAGGATGAGTAACTGTTTTTTTATGGAAAGAGGTAAAACTATGAGAGAATTAACAGAACAAGAAAAAGTAAGAAGAGAAAAGTTAAGTGAAATAGCTAAAGTATGTAATCCTTATCCAGATAGTTTTAAAAGAACTCATACTTTAAAAGAAGCCAAAATGCTAGATGATGGTACAACAGATGTTAGTGTTTGTGGTCGTATTATCTTTATGCGTAAAATGGGAAAATTATCATTTGTTCGTATTAGAGAATTAGAAGGAGAGTTACAATTAGAACTAAAAGTTGATGTACTTGGCGAAGAAAAATATGATTTCTTCAAAAAATTAATTGACTCTGGTGATTTTATTGGGGCAACAGGCGAAATCTTTACTACGCAAACAGGCGAAAAAACTTTACGCGTAAAAGACTATCAATTTTTAGGTAAGGCTTTAAGACCATTACCAGAAAAATTTCATGGCCTACAAGACACTGAACTTAAATATCGTAACCGTTATGTCGATTTAATTATGAATCAAGAATCACGTAACGTTTTCTTAGGACGTAGTAAATTTTATGCTTTTTTACATCGTTATTTAGGAGAAAATGGTTTCTTAGAAGTAGAAACTCCTATTATGCAAACTGCGGTAAGTGGTGCGGCTGCAAAACCATTTTTTACGCATCACAATGCATTAAATTTAGATATGAATTTAAGAATTGCTCCAGAAACATATTTGAAACAATGTATTGCTGCTGGCTTTGACCGTGTTTATGAAGTGGCAAAATGCTTCCGTAATGAAGGAATGGATACGGAGCATCTTCAAGAATTTACGCAAGTAGAATGGTATGTTGCATACTGGAATTTTGAAGACACCATTGTTTTCTTCCAAGATTTTATAAAAAATGCTCTATTAGAACTTATTGGCACGACAACAATTAATTATCGTGGTAATGAACTATCTTTTGATGGTAGCTGGGAAAGAATAAACTATATTGCTGCTATGAAAGAATTATTAGGTGACGATTTCTTAGACATTGAAGAACCTGAAAAATTAAAAGAACTTGTTATAAATAAAGGTTTATTTACAATGGAAGATTTAAATGAATATAAATCTATTAGTCAAATTATTGACTTTGTTTATAAGAAAAAAATTAGAGCTAATATTGTTGGACCAACAATTCTTTATAATTATCCAGCTGTTTTAAAACCACTTGCGAGAAGAAATGATGAAGACAAAAACGCTGTAGATGTTTTTCAAGTTGTTGTTTGTGGTACAGAAATTTGTAATGCTTATTCAGAATTAGTTGACCCAGAAATTCAAAGAGCTAATTTTGAAGAACAGGCTAAAGCTAAAAGCCAAGGTGATGATGAGACCATGGAACTTGATGAAGACTTTATGGGAGCTATGGAGCAAGGTATGCCGCCTATCTCTGGTTTAGGTTTTGGTATTGACCGTTTAATGATGCTTATTTATAATCAAGAATCCATTCGTGATGTAGTTTTATTTCCAACCATGAAAAAAGGAAATACAAATAATAAAGAATCTGTGATTAAAACTAATTCTATAAAAGAAGAATTAAAAACAGATTTCAGTCATGTTGTCATTGAGCCATTATTTAAAGACTATGTTGATTTTGAAAACTTCAGTGCTTGTGATTTTAGAGCAGTTAAAGTAAAAGACTGTGTAGCTGTGCCTAAGAGTAAAAAATTATTACAATTTACACTTGATGATGGAACAGGCGTTGATAGAATTATTTTAAGTGGAATTCATGCTTATTATGAACCAGAAGAATTAATAGGTTCTACTTTAATTGCTATTTTAAATCTACCTCCAAGAGCGATGATGGGAATATCTTCTTGTGGAATGCTTCTTTCTTGTGTTCATGAAGAAAATGGAGAAGAAAAGTTAAACTTAATTCAAATTGATAATAATATTCCAGCTGGAGCAAAATTATATTAATTTAGAGTCCACCAAGGGCTCTTTTTCTATGGTTAATAATTCTTTTATAAAATGTGAAAAAACTTTTTAAGATGTGGTTCTTTTAGAACTAACTATAACCCACGGTCAATGTTATCGCTCTTTTTTCTTCGATACAATTAATCTGGGTGTTGTGAATGAATCATTATGATAAAATGCTTAATTTAGCAAATAATATTAAAAGATATCGTTTAGAAAGAGGGCTTACACAAGAAGCTTTTGCTGAAATGATAAATAAAACGGCAAATTATGTTAGTCAATTAGAAAATGCACATAAAGGCATTCAACTTAGAACGGTATTTGATATTGCAGATGCTTTAGAAGTTCCTGTCAAAGAATTATTTACCGAATGTGCCCCAGTTGTGGGTAAAATTACAAAATACAAGAAGGTTCATTATTAATCTTCTTTTTTTCACAGAAATTTCATCAAACGACATCTTAAAAGGTCTTTAAAATACTAACTTTTGTGCTATAATTTAAATGGAGGAGGATTAGGATGAAGAAAATGTTTAAAGAACATGATCTTGTAAAAATCATTGGTATTATGTTACTTCTTGTTGTTGTTTTATCTTGGATTATTCCTACAGGAGCTTTTTCAAGTGGCGCAACATTCACAGAAGGTGAAATGGGACGTTTAGGACTAGGCCATTTATTTTATGGGTTTAGTTATGCCATTCAAAATTATGCCATTCAAATTGGATTTTTACTAATGGTTGGAGTTTTTTATGGAGTTGTATCTAAAACGGAAGACTATAAAGAATTTGTTAATCGTTTAGCAAATATCTTTAAAGGAAAAGAAATTCTTGTAAGTTTAATTATTTCATTTATAATTGTTTTACTTACATCTGTTCTAAATAATACTTTTGTGTTAATTGTATTTATGCCTGTTTTAATTACTATACTTCGCAAAATGGGACTAGACAAAATAAGCTCTTTTGCTATCACGTTTGGTTCTATGTTAGTAGGTGTTTTAGGCGCTACTATTGGTACAGAAGGGTTAGATGCTTTCGTTAACTATATTGGTTACGGAGGATCTGAGGTTACTTTAACAACCGAACTTGGTATTCGTATTGGTATTGCTTTCTTAGCTTATGCAGTATATAGTTTCTTTAATTATTTATATATTAAAAAACTAGTTCCTACTAAAGATAGCAGTGAGGAAGAAAAAGACGATGCATTCTATGTAGAAGATTCTAAAAAGAAAGGAAAAGCAAAAGTTTGGCCAGTTGCTGTAATGTTTGGTATTCTTTTTGTTTTAGCTGTTTTAGGATTTGTTTACTGGAATAAATCTACTGGTTCTAGTACAAAAATCTTTGGTCTTGAAATTTTTGATAATTTCTTTGAATGGATTGAAGATATTAAAATAGGTGATGTAGCTATTATCTCTTCTTTCTTTGGTGGAGAAGCCTTACCTAATATGTCAGCTAAATTATTCCCTGAATTTGGTAGTTGGTATTTATTTACTTATTCTATTTTCTTAGCTATTACTGTTCTTGTTGTTAAATTTGTTTCTAAAATGAAATTTAATGATATGTTAACAAATGCTTATGAAGGAATTAAAGTAATGATTAAACCTACTTTGTTCTTGATTTTAGCTTACATGATGTTTGTATTATTATATTGGTCTCCAATACTTACAACTGTTATAAACGAAGTTGGAAAGTTAATTGGAAAATCATTTGCACCAATAGCATTTTTAGACTTCTTTAAGATAACAATACCAACCCCACTTGTTGTATCTTTCCAAGCAATACTTGCCTCAATCTTTAATACTGATTTTGCTTATATCGGCTATTCATTGAGCTATGCTATTGGAAGCTTTACAGGAACTGAAGGAAATATTGTATTCTTAATTTATACAACTATTTATGGTCTTGTTCAATTCATAACTCCTATAAGTGTTTTCTTATTATTTGGTCTTTCTTATATGGATATTCCATACAAGAAATGGCTTGGATATATTTGGAAATTCTTTGTAGTTATGTTAGCTAGTTTACTTATTATTTTCAACATTTTATGGTTGATATAAAAAATAACAAATAGGCTCTTGCTTATTTGTTGTTTTTTTTGTAATATACCTTTCGGAGGGATATATTATGGAATATAAAAAATTAGATAATGATCATTATGTAATGCGCCTTAATAAAGGTGAAGAGGTTATAGAGCAATTAAAAATCTTTGCAACTAACGAAAATGTTTTAACCGGGGAAATTACTGGTATTGGTGCTAGCAATAAAGTTGAAATTGGCTTATTTAATACAGAAACTAAAGAGTATAAAACAACGGTCAAAGAAGGAATGTTTGAAGTTACTTCTTTATTAGGAAATATTTCTCGAAAAGATGGTGAAGTTTATCTTCATTGTCATATTAACTTTGCAGATGCTTCACTAAATACATTTGGAGGTCATCTTGTAAAATGTTATATTTCCGCAACTTGTGAAATTATTATTACCGTTATTCATGGTGAAGTTGGTCGTCGTTTTGATAAAGAAATTGGTTTAAACTTATTTCAATTTTAATAAAAATGAATAAATAACGAAAAAAATCCTCATTACATTCATAGAATGATTAAGGAGGATTTTTTTATGTTTGAAAATTTTGGCATAGAAGTTTCAATTATCTTAAAAAATGCAGAAAAAGAACGTTATAATCTAAGGCATCCTTATGTGGGAACAGAACATTTATTATTATCTTTACTTAAATATGATGAAGATATTGCAAGTCTTCTTCAAAAATATAATATTACCTATGATTTATTTAAAGAAGAACTTATTAATACCATTGGGATGGCCAGCCGCCCTCAAGAACTAAACCTTTATACACCAATGCTCCGTGATGTGTTAGAACTTGCTTTACTAGATGCAAATGAGAAAAGTAATAAAAACGTTACTCCAAAACACCTTTTAAAAGCATTGATTGATGAAGAAGAAGGAATTGCCTATCGTCTTTTAGAACGTATGGGTGTACCTTTTGATGAAGTATATAACTATTTAAAAAAAGAAACTTTTTCTAAAGAAAGTAAAAAAAACTTAGAAATTTATAAGGTTGGTTTACGAATGAATGAAATGGTTAATAAAAATGAAAAAGTTGTTGGTCGTGATAAAGAAATCAAACTTCTTTTAGAAACACTTTTACGAAGGCAAAAAAATAATCCTTTATTAATAGGAAAAGCAGGAGTAGGCAAAACAGCCTTAGTAGAAGAACTTGTAAGAAGAATAAAAAAGAAAGAAGTTCCTGAAGAATTACAAAATTATGAAGTGATTGCCTTAGAAATGGGAGCTTTAGTTGCGGGAACAAAATATCGGGGTGAATT
>ENA-OPWR01002236-OPWR01002236.1-human-gut-metagenome-genome-assembly--contig:-NODE-2236-length-13463-cov-5.251865_pt1 | contig 13463 bp, 13 predicted proteins | sample MGYA00241507_ERZ502006 | MGnify/ENA primary metagenome ERZ502006 (study PRJEB25962, sample SAMEA2043041) | human gut metagenome | biome: human gut; feature: human-associated habitat; material: faeces...
TTTGCAGCATCCAGTATTATCTGCGCTTTTGGCTTAGCAGCTGCCGCACCTCGCTTGCCGTATTGGCACTTAGAATTATGCGGTATTGCCTTAAGCGAAAGTTCTCCACGGAACAATGAGGTCAGGGCACGGGGTACGAAACGCTTGCCTGTTTGTATAAAAAACAAAGGTTTCTACAGGGGAATAATGCCGTTCACTTTCCCCACCCGCTGCTTTGCAGCATGGTTTCATCGCTCAGCATCCACAGGGCTTCCACATCGTTCAGCTGCTCGATCAAAGCCTGCCCTTTTTCTACCGGCATGCAGAACACACCGGTGGAAAGCGCATCCCCCAGGCCGCTGTCACTGCTTACAATGGCAACGCTGTTCATGTAGCGGGCAGGCTGCAGGGTGGTCAGGTCGATCAGGTGGTGGTAGCGTACACCGTCCACGGTAAAGTAACGCTGGTAGTCCCCGCTGATCACAAGGCTTTGCCCCGGCTGCAGCTCCACGGTATCCACATAGCGTGCGGTGGCGTATTGGCCGTCCTGATCCGGCCAGGGGTTATCGACCCCGGCAACCCAGGGCCCGCTGTTGGGCTTGGTGCCAATGGCGCGCACATTGCCACCCACGTTCAACAGGGCGCTGGTCAGGCCGCGGGCTTCGGCTGCCTGGGCGCATTGCTCCACCGCATAGCCTTTGCCAATGCTGCCAACGTCCAGCTGCAATTCCGGGTCTGCAAAATACACCGTCCCGGTATTCTGGTTCAAAATCAAATCATCCATATTGCAGTGGGCAGCCGCAGCCTGCAGGTCGGCGGTTTTGGGCAGGATATCGGCGCTTACCTCGGCTCCATCGCCCGCGGCGGTGCGGGCATCGTGCCAGTAGCGCAGCACCGCCCCGGCAGCGGCATTGCAGGCACCGTCCGTTGCCTGGTACATCTCCTGCGCGAAGGTCAGCAGGTTCATAATCTCATCCCCAACGGCAACGGGGGCAGCGGCGGCTCCGGCGTTTACATCCGCCAGGTTGGTCATGCCGTCATAGTGGTTGTAAATATCATACAGCTGGTTATACCGCAGCAGGTCTGCATGCAGGGCGGTCATCTGGGTGTTCCAGTCGGCTTCACTGTCGGCATAGCCGCTGATGACAGTAACGGTGTCAAACACATCCCACCAAGTTACGCTGTAGCGCTGGGGGCTGGTGGTTCCAGTTGCCGCACAGCCGCTCAGCAGCAGGCAGAGCGCCAGCACCGCACAGGTCAGGCGGCGCTTCATGCTTGGCCTCCCACGTGTTCATGCTCGCGGTTCAGTTCGGCCAGCAGGGCAGCAAGGGTCCAGCCGCGGCTGGTGGGGGTTACCATGGCGCGCAGCGGGATCACCGCCCCGCCGCGGCGCACTTCATCCACAAACTGGCCCAGATCGCCATTGTCATGCCGCAGCCCGCTCACAATCATGGCCGGGCGCTCCGGTACATCCGGGGCGGGGGCGGCTTCCGCCAGTGTGCCGCCCGATGCAAAGGGCTTCCATGGTGGTGCCCAGGTCGGCGGCGGTCAAAAGGCGGACTTTCAGGCGGCTCAGGCGTGCAGCGTGTTCCACCGCGGCGTGCTCGGCACTGCCGGGGGCAACCTGCCACAGCAGCACACAGCGCGGTTCCTGCTGGATTCTGGCTTTCATAACAATACCTCGTTATGCCTGCCCGCAGCCGGGCAGGCAGCAATCATAAAATCAAAATGTGCGGCGCAGGGGTCAGCCCCGCGCCGCACGGTGGAAAAGGTTCAATTACAGGTCAGGGTGATACTCTTTGCAGGTGCATTTTTTCCATTTCAGGCCGCTGCCGCAGGGGCAGGGATCGTTGCGGCCAATCTTGGTCACGCGCACAGGGGTGGCACCCTTGGCACCAGCCTGAGCCGGTGCGCCTTCGCCGGTGGGCTTGGCAACCTGTTCGCGTTTCGGCTCCTGGTTCTGCTGGCGCACTTCAATGGTCAGCAGCATGTGTACGGCATCCTCGCGGATGGTGGCGATCATCTCGTCAAACATGGCAAAGCCTTCAATGCGGTATTCCACAATGGGGTCGCGTTGGCCGTAACCGCGCAGGCTCATGCCCTGCTTCAGCTGGTCCATGTTGTCAATGTGTTCCATCCACTTGGAGTCAACATTGCGCAGCAGGCAGATGCGCTCCAGTTCGCGCATCATGGGGGCACCGTACTTCTGCTCCTTGCTTTCCAGAATGCTCATGCCGCGCTCATACAGCACCTTGGCAACATCCTCGCGCTTCAGATCATTCAGCTGCTCGGCAGTGTAGTTAAAATCAGTGGGCAGGCACAGCCAGTTCAGGTAGTGGCGGCGCAGGGCAGCAAAATCCCAATCGTCGGCGGTTTCGCCGCTCAGGAAGGACTCGCAGGTCTCGTCGATGGACTGCTTCATCATCTCGTGCAGCTTGTCGGAGATATCCTCGCCGTCCAGCACCATCTGACGCTGCTTGTAGATGATCTCGCGCTGCTGGTTCATGACATCGTCATACTGCAGCACCTGCTTACGGATGGCAAAGTTGGAAGCTTCCAGCTTTTTCTGGGCGCTCTCGATCGTGTTGGTGATCAGCTTGTTCTCGATGGGCATGTCCTCGTCCAGGCCCAGGGTATCCATCAGGCCCTGCACGCGCTCACCGCCGAAAATGCGCATCAGGTCATCTTCCAGGCTCAGGAAGAAACGGGATGCACCGGGGTCGCCCTGACGGCCAGCACGGCCGCGCAGCTGGTTATCAATACGGCGGCTTTCGTGGCGTTCAGTGCCAATGATGAACAGGCCGCCAGCTTCGCGCACAGCCTCGGCTTCGCGCTTGACTTCCGGTTCATATTCTGCAACCAGCTCGTCAAAGCGCTTGCGGGCAGCCAGAATATCAGCATCCTGGGTGTCGGCGTGGCCATCGCACTCGGTCATCAGCATTTCAACTTTTGCTTCATAGGCTGTGTCCGGGGCAGGGGGGATGGGCAGGCCCTGTGCCTTGGCGCGGGCTTTGGCGTGCTCGTATTCGTCCTTCAGCACTTCCAGGTCGGCATTCATCTGGCGGGTCAGCTCTTTGCGCAGGGTGGCCTTTGCCATATAGGTCACGTTGCCGCCCAGCATGATATCGGTGCCGCGGCCAGCCATATTGGTGGCGATGGTCACAGCGCCCTGCTTACCGGCCTGTGCAACGATTTCGGCTTCGCGCTCATGCTGCTTTGCGTTCAGCACATTGTGCTCAATGCCGCGCTTTTTCAGCAGCTTGGAAAGCGCCTCGCTCTTTTCCACGCTGACGGTACCAACCAGAACGGGCTGGCCCTTGGCGTGGCATTCGGCAACCTGCTCGATCACGGCATTATACTTGCCGTTGATGGTCTTGTACACGCTGTCCGGCAGGTCCTTGCGGGCGCGGGGCTTGTTGGTGGGGATGGATACGATCTGCAAGCCGTAAATTTCGCTGAACTCGTCCGCTTCGGTGGAAGCCGTACCGGTCATGCCGCCCAGCTTTTTGTACATGCGGAAATAGTTCTGGAAGGTGATGCTGGCCAAAGTCTTGCTCTCAGCAGCAACGGTCACGCCTTCCTTGGCTTCAATGGCCTGGTGCAGACCGTCATTGAAGCGGCGGCCATACATCAGACGGCCGGTGAATTCATCAACGATGATGACCTCGCCGTCTTTCACGATATAGTCGGTATCACGGTGCATCACACCGCGGGCCTTGATGGCACCGTCAATATAGTGGCGCAGGGTCATGTTGTCGGCATCGGCCAGGTTCTCAACATTGAACCATGCTTCGGCTTTCTTAACGCCGCTTTCGGTCAGGGTGCAGGTCTTGTGCTTTTCGTCCACAACGTAATCACCGTCAACCTGTTCATCGGCTTCCACTTTGTCGTCCAGTTCAACGATGACAGACTTTTTCAGCGTTTTGGCAAAGTCGTCCGCGCGCTTGTACATCACGCTGGAATCTTCGCCCTTGCCGGAGATGATCAGCGGGGTACGGGCTTCATCAATCAGGATGGAGTCCACCTCGTCCACGATGGCGTAAGCATGGCCACGCTGCACCATGCTGGCCTTGTAAACCACCATGTTGTCACGCAGGTAGTCAAAGCCAAACTCGTTGTTGGTGCCGTAAGTAACATCCGCTAGGTAAGCCTTGCGGCGGTCCTGCGGCTGTACGTCATGGATAACCAGGCCGACCGTCAAGCCAAGAAAGCGGTAAACCTTGCCCATCCATTCGCTGTCGCGCTTGGCCAGGTAATCGTTGACGGTAACAACATGCACGCCTTCGCCGGTCAGGGCATTCAGGTAAACGGGCATGGTGGCCACCAGGGTCTTGCCTTCACCGGTCTGCATCTCGGCAATGCAGGAACGATGAAGCACAATGCCGCCGATGATCTGCACCGGGTAGGGCTTCAGGCCCAGCACACGCCAGTCCGCTTCGCGGCAGACGGCGAACGCTTCGGGCAGGATATCGTCAAGGCTGGCCCCGTTTTTCAGCTTTTCTTTCAGGTACGGGGTTTTGGCCTGTAATTCTTCGTCAGTAAGTTTCTGCATTTCGGGCTCAAGTTCCAGCACCTTGTTGGCAATGGGGTTGATGCGCTTGAGCTCTTTGTCGGAAAAATTACCGAACAGTTTTTCCATAAAAGACATAAGTAAACACCTGTATTTCTGCCGCATGGCGGCGAATGGATCAGCAGGGGAACCCCTGTTGGATACAATGCTATACTTTAATATAATACACCCGCGCAGGGTACTGTGTCAAACCTGCGCGGGTGTAAAATGCAAATATTAAACTGTTTCAGCGGCTTTTGTTGAAACTTGGCCGGTTATCATGCGCTTGCAGCGCTTTTGGCCTGCTTTTCGTTGCTGATGAACAGCAGCACCAGCATCAAAAAGATGCAAACAAAGCCGATGGCGTCCCACACGGTAAAGGGGGAACCGAGCACCAGCGTGCTGATGATGGCCGCCGTAACCGGTTCCGCAAAGCTGAACAGGCTGGATTTCTGCGGCCCAATGTACTTGACGCCGCTCATGTAACAGCTGAACGCCAGCACGTTGCCGATGAGCACGACCGCCGCAATACCGGCAATGCCGGCCGCGTTGGGTACGTAGTTCATCCGCCACGGGCGGAACACCAGCGCAAAGAAGGTGCCGCCCATCAGGAATGCCCAGCCCTGCAGCATGGGTGTGGGGTACTGTTTTTGCAGGTTTTGGGGCCATATGGTGTAAATAACAACGCAGAACGCGCTGATAATACCAACGACCAGCGCAGCGGGCGAAACCGCCATGTTGGTCAGGCTGCCGTGGGTGGTCAGCATAAATACACCACCCAGCGCCAGCACAATGGAGAACACCTCAAACAGCCGCGGCGCACGCTTTTGCTGGATGCAGACCACCAGCAGAATCAGCACGGGGGAAAGATCCTGCAAAATGGTGCCCACACCGGCGCTGGAAAGCTGGATGGTCAAAAAGTAGGTGAACTGGCAAAAGCTGACGCCAGCCAGGCCATAGATCACAAGGTCGCGCGCGTTGCGCCAGCTGCGCCAGGGGTTCACCAGTTGGCGCCAGTTGCGCACACCATAATAGATGCACAGAATCACACCGGCCAAAAACAGCCGGATGGGCACCAGCCAGGTGGAATCCATGCCCTGGCGGGTAAACAGATACTGCCCCACGCAGCCGGAAACACCCCAGCACATGCCGCCGAACATTGTCAGCAGAGCGCCTTTTACGCTATCCGTCATTCGTTATGATCTCCTATCCCAAAACTTGTTACAGTTCGTTCAGGCAATACTGCGCAGCGGCCAAAACATCCGGCACAACGGGGGCACCGGTGGCACGCAGCTGCTGTGCGCTCTGATGCCCAGCGGTTTGCAGCACACACCGCACGCCCAGCGCCTGGGCAACCTCAAAATCGTGGACAGAATCCCCGATCATAATAGCCTGCGCCGGTACGGCACCGCGCTGCTTCAGTTCAGTCAGATAAGCCAGGCCGACTTCCACTTTGCTGCGGGCGTAAATATTATCCAACCCCAGCAGGCGGTCAAAGTAGGGGCGCACTCCGCGCTCCGTGACCTGCTGTTCCAAAACCGGCAAGTTGGAAGCCGAAAGAATGACCTGCTGCACCCCGGCACCTTTCAAAAGGGAAAGGGCGGGCACAGCACTTTCTGCCAGCGGGCAGGCCCCGGCGCGGGCCAGGTAATCCTGCATGTAATCATCGGCAAGCTCTTTGTAGGAGTTTTTGGAAAAATCGAACCCTGCGCGAATATAATAATCTTCAATCGGGAAGCCAAAAATCTCACGGTACTGGGCAAGGCTGTATTGCTGCGGGTAATGATAGATGCGGAGCAGACGGTTGAGCGCGTCCACACAAAGGGCAACATCATCCAGCAGGGTGCCGTTCCAGTCCCATAAAACAAGGTTCGGTTTCATGGCAGCTCCTTTTAATGAATACAGGGAAAGCGGTTATTATTCTGCAAAAATTTTGTTCAGGGATTCGTTGCTCTCGATCAGCTTGACCAGGGCAACACCCAGCACACAGCAGCTGATGATCTCACCAACGCCAACAGCAACGGCGTTGAATACCGCCATGGTGGCCGTGGGGGCAGAATCCGAGAAGAACACAGTGATTTCAAACGCGCCAACGATCAGTGCATTGGCGATAACAGGAGGGAAAGACGCCGGAATTGCCAGCCCTTTCCAGCGCACATTGCGCAGGGCATAGGTGGCAAGGCAGGCAATCAGGGTGGCGGCGGTGCCAAACACCACATCCACCATGGTGGAACCCAGCAGGTTTGCCAGCAGGCAGCCCAGGGTAACGCCCACAATGTATTCGGCCCCAAACACCGGCAGCAGGCAGAATGCTTCGGCCACGCGCACCTGTACCGCGCCGTAAGAGAACGGCTGCAATACCAGGCAAAGCACGGTGTAAACTGCGGCGATCATGGCGCAGCGTACCAGGGTTTGATCGGACAGTTTGTTTTTGCTAGTAGACATAAAATTACACTCCGGCGGATAGATTTTGACCGTGCCCAAGACCGCCAGGCTTGGGTGGGTTTGCGCCTGAAAACCAGGCGGAGCCTAAAATCCTAAGTTGCTCAACAAATTGTTATTATAACAAATGAAAACGGGGGATACAAGGGGGAAAGGGGCATAATATTGCAGCAAAAGAGCAAAATCCTGCCTTTGCAGACAAAAAACCCCGCACCGGGCGGGCTGCCGGTGCGGGGAAAAATGATAGAGAGGTTTGTTACCAGGGCGCGTTATCCAGCGGGCAGTGCATGTCTGTGCGGGCGGCGCGCATTTCCACATAGCAGCCGCACTGCATGCAGGTCCCGGCGTTAAGGCTGGGGCAGGTGCGGCAATGTTCCAGCCGGGCAGTGTATTCCGCATCCGGGGTGCGCACACGGCGGGGCATGGTGGCGCGGTAGCGCACCACGCTGGCGTAATAGTCGTTTTCGTCCGCCATATCCTGCAATAAGCAGCGGCGGCAGCGCTTGGGCTGGGCTTCCATTACTGGTTCACCACAAAAGCGGCTACGCTGCACGGCGGCAGGGTGGCGGTAAAGCCGTCCGCCGTCAGGCTGGTGTTCAGTTCCGCGGGGACAACCTGCTCCGGCGCGGCAAAGGTGTTGTGGGCGGCGGGGGCACCGGCCAGCACGCGGGCTGTTACACCGGTGGGCTTGGCCCCGCCCAGCATGCAGGTAACAGGGATAGCTGCCGTATCGTTCAGGTTGGCCGCAGTGACCAGAATACTGCCGTCTGCCTGCTGGCTGGCACTGACATGCAGATCGGGCACCGCCTGGTCATCGTGGTTCAGCAGGGTGGTCTCCGCATAGCTTTCCAGCTGCTTGGCACCCTGGTGGCCCTTGTACATTTCAAATACATGATAGGTCGGGGTCAGCACCATCTTGCTGCCTTCGGTCAGGATCATGGCCTGCAGCACGTTGACCATCTGGGCAATGTTGGCCATGCAGACGGTATCACAGTGGTTGTTGAAGATATTCAGGTTGATGGCCGCCACCAGCGCATCGCGCATGGTGTTCTGCTGGTAAAGGAAGCCGGGGTTCGTGTCCGGTTCCACATCGTACCAGGTGCCCCATTCATCCACGGCCAGGCCCACTTTGCGGTCGCCCTGATACTGCTTGATAATGCGGGTGTGGTTCTCCACCAGCTCTTCCATCTGCAGGGTCTTGTGCAGGGTGGTATAGTATTCCTCATCGGTAAAGTCTGTGGCCGAGCCCTTGTGCTGCCAATCCTCATGGGGCACGGTATAGTAATGCAGTGATACCGCATCTACGGCCTGCCCGGCGCGCTCCATCACGGTTTTGGTCCAGTGGTAATCCGCCACGTTGGCGCCGGATGCGATCTTGAAGATTTTGTGCTCCGGCGAGTAGTTGCGCAGGTAGGTGGAATATTGGCGGCACAAATCGGCATAATACTCGGCACGCATACTGCCGCCGCAGCCCCAGGCTTCATTGCCAATGCCCCAGTATTTTACGTTGAACGGTTCGTCCTGCCCGTTGGCGCGGCGCTCTGATGCCATGGGGGAAATGCCGCCCATGTTGCAGTATTCCACCCAGTCCGAAAATTCCTGCACGGTGCCGCTGCCCACATTGCCGCTGAAATATGCTTCGCAGCCAATCTGGCGGCACAGCTCCATAAATTCATGGGTGCCAAAGCTGTTATCCTCGGTCACGCCGCCCCAGTTGGTGTTTACAATGGTTTTGCGGTTCTCCTTGGGGCCAATGCCGTCGCGCCAGTGATAGGTATCAGCAAAGCAGCCGCCCGGCCAACGCAGCACGGGCACATGCAGGGCTTTCAGCGCGGATACAACATCATTGCGCATGCCGTTGGTGTTGGGAATATCAGAAGCCTGACCGACATAAATGCCCTGATAGATGCAGCGGCCCAGATGCTCCGAAAACTGACCGTAAATGTTGGGGTTGATGGTGCCAACCGAACGGTTGACGTTCACAAAAATATATGCCATAAAAACACCTCACAAAAGTAAAAAAATACCATAAAAAGCAACATGAAATAGGAACCTAAAAGCACTATAACAAACTCCGTTCGTTATGTCAATCTCCTATAAAAAATAAACCCTGCATTCCGGCAGAAGCACAAAATGCAGGGCAGATAAAAGCAAACAAAGAAGCAAATAGAAAGCAAGAATAAGCAAATTTACAAGAAAAAGCAGTTACAGGCAGGCTCAGCCTGCATACAATGCTCCGAACTCCGAACTCCGAACTTTATTCCCACTTCTCCCAAACCTCCGGCCGGTACCCCACTGTGGCGGCGCGGCCATTGCGTACAATGGGTTGGCGCAAAAGCTGCTGGTTTTCAAACAGTTTGTCAGCCTGCTGGCTTTCGTCCAGCCAGCGCAGCAGGGCAAGGGTATCCTGGTCTTTGGCAGTTTCGTCCACCAGGGCCTGCCAGCCGCCCACGGCCTGGCACACGCGGTCAAACTCACCGCGGCTCAGGCCCTTTTCTTTCAGGTCCACCATCTGGAACTTGATGCGCCGCTCTTTGAACCAGCGCTGCGCCTTTTTGGTGTCAAAGCTTTTGTTGGTGCCAAAAATCTGGATGTTCATGCGTTTTCCTCCCGCCATCAGTCTGCCTGCGGGACATCCTGGCTGGATGCCACAATGTTATTGACCCACACGCCCTTTTTGACCAGAATAAACCCGATGATGCACTTGAGCAGATCCACCCCGTTCACAAACAGGTAAACGATGGGCAGCGGCAGTGCCGTATAGCGGCTGAGGACAAAGGCAATGGGAAAGTTGATCAGCCAGGTATAGCAGCTGTCAAAAAAGAAGGTGATCAGCGTTTTGCCGCCGGAACGCAGCGTAAAGTAGGCAGCGTTGGCAAAGGCGAACAGCGGCATGCACAGCGCCGCCGTGCGGATCACGCTGGAAGCAAGCTCCCGGATGGCGGGTTCAGTGTTGTAAATGTGGGGGATCAGCGGGCTGAACAGGGCCAGCAGCGTGCCCATCACCGCGCAGCTGGAAACACTCAGGGTGATCATCCGCCATGCGGTGCGGCGTGCACCGGTCATGCGGCTGGCACCAAGCTCCTGCCCAACCAGAATGGCCGTGGCATTGCCCAGCGAAAGGAAAACTTCGTTAAAAATCTGGGTGATGGTGCTGGTAATGTTCATGGCGGCAATGGCCTGGATGCCGCGCACGGAATAGCATTGCAGCAGCATGGCCTGGCTCATGCTCCACAGGCATTCGTTCAGCAGAAGGGGGAAACCCTTGATCGCCACCTGGCGGGCTAGATTGCCGTCAATGTGGAAATTGCGGAACACGCCTTCCATGAACGGGTAGCGCTCGGCACTGCGGTGCGCCCCGCTGACCACGATGACAAACTCCACAAAGCGGCTGAGCGAAGTGGCAATACCGGCACCCACTACGCCCAAAGCAGGAAAGCCGAACAGGCCAAAGATCAACAGGCTGTTGAACACAAAGTTGATGCCCATGGCAATCATGCTGGCGCGCATGGGAAGCGTTGTCTGGCCGGATTCCCGCAGGGTGCTGGCGTAAGCCTGAGTCAGCGCAAAGGGAATCAGCCCCGCCAGCATCACACGCAGGTAGCCCAGGGCATACTCCATCGTGGCGGCGGCATCGGCGGCGGTGGTGTCGGCTGAAATATACAGTTCGATCAGCGGCCGCCCGGCCCCCAGCAGCACTCCGAACGCGATGACCAGCAGGCCGACCGCAATCAGCAGTTTCATGCGCAGGGTCTGGCGCACGCCCTCCATGTTGCCCTGGCCGTAATACTGGGCACCAAAAATGCCCGCCCCGGCCAGCGCACCCCAGATGCACAGGTTGAACACAAACAGCAGCTGATTGATGATGGCAACGGCGCTCATGGGCAGGGTGCCCACCTGGCCAACCATCACATTATCCAGCAGGCTGACCACGTTGGACAGGGTGTTCTGCACAATAATAGGCAGAACCACCACCGCAACATGGCGGTAAAAGGTGCGGTCACCGATCAGGCACTCCCGCAGGGTTAAACTTTTTTGCTCCATACATCCTCCGTTTTACAAGTCTTACACCATAACAAAAATGCTCTTCCCGCACACAGCGGCAGGAAGAGCAGAAAAAAGCAACCCCTTTTTACGGCAGCGGCACCGCGTAATCCACAAGGCGGCGGGGCTTGCCTTCAAATACAATGGCAATACCATCCGGGCCGGTGTTGGCGCTCACAACGCAGCCCAGCTGGAACACCAGCAGCGGCGCATGACCAAACTCTTTTTTGCACAGCTTGACAAGTTCGTCACGCTTGGCGGTGGAGCTGGTGTAAGCAACCATGTAAGGCATTTTCTTCACATCGTCCACGCGGCTCTTGACCCACTTGACCATGGCAGGCGGCACGTTGTTGTCACCACGCACCTTGGCTTCCACCTTGCTGATGCCATCGTTCAGGCTGATGATGGGGCGGATGCCCATCAAATCGCCCACAACGGCAGCGGCGGCGGAAACACGGCCAGATTTTTTCATCTGCTTTAAGCTGTATGCAGCAAGGCAGATTTCCACCCGGGCCAGCTTGTCCTGCATTTCGCGCAGGCAGGCATCCAGCGGCTCACCGGCACGCACCTTGCGGGCGCACTCGCACAGATACCAGCCATACGGCATGGAGTAGGTGTGCGAATCGATCAGATGAATCTTCATCTTGTGGCCGGGGCGCTCGTCTTCCAGCAGTTCGGCAGCCTTTACGGCGTTATTGTATGTGCTGGAACCACCGGCGTTGATGCACAGGTGCACAAGGTCCTGTATACCGGCGTCTACATATTTGGCATAGATATCCACCCATTCCAGCTGGGTGATGGCGGCGGTGGTGGGTACGCTTTTGGACTGGCGCATCATCTCATAGAACTGGTTGTTGGTTATGTCTTTGCGTTCCAGGTATTCCTTGCCGTCCAGCATAATGTGGAACCCAATCACATCAATGCCGTATTTATCGGTCAGTTCCTGCGGAATGTCGGAGCAGGAATCCGTTAAAAAAGCAACTTTCACATCACTCATCTTTGTTCTCACTTCCATTCAAATCGGGTCAGCTGGCCGTGTGTTTCCAGGTCGGCAAAGTCCCACTGGCGCAGAACTTCGTATACCCCCACAGCTACAGCATTGGATAAGTTCAGGCAGCGCTCGCCTTTGCGCATGGGCATGCGCACGCACTGCTGCTGGTTAGCGGCCAGCAGCTCTTCCGGCAGGCCAGCGTCCTCGCGGCCAAACACCAGATAGGAACCATCCGGATAATGGGCATCGGTATGGCGCTGCGGCCCCTTGGAGGTAAAGTAGAAGAACGGGCCGTGATTTGCCGCAAAAAACGCATCCAGATCCTGATAATATGTTATATCAAGCTGGCCCCAATAGTCAAGACCGGCGCGCTTTAATTTTTTATCGTCGATCGTAAAACCCATCGGCCCAACCAGGTGCAGGCGGGCACCGGTCACGGCGCAGGTGCGCGCGATGTTGCCGGTGTTCTGGGGAATCTGCGGTTCAATCAGTACAATATTTACAGTTGGCAAAATTTACACATCCTTATTGTTTCTTATTCCGGGTTCTGCATCAGCTGGGGCAGAACGCTTTCCAGCCACACGCCAAGGCGCTCATCCGCTTCATCAGGGGTGGCTTTCAGGCAGTCGGCCACAAACACGGCAGCAGCCTGTGCAGCGGCGGGCAGTACGTTGCCCTGCAGCAGCCGCCCGACCAGCACCGCGCCGAAAATATCCCCCGTGCCATGGAAGCTCTTGGGTACCATGGGGGTGCGCACCAGACTTTCGCCGGTGGCACGGTCTGCCCCAACGCAGGCAATGCCGCGCCCGGCGGCCACACCGGTGATGAGCACCCGCGGGCAGATGCGCGTTAGGCGCTGCGCCTGGGTCTGCGCGGTATGCAATTCCGCTTCGCCGGTCACACCGGGCATCGGATCGCCCAGCAGCAGGGCGGCTTCGGTGGTGTTGGGCAGAATCAGGCTGGCACGGGAACACAGGGTATACATGGCGGGCACCATTTCCGGCGCAAGGCCGTGGTACATCCGGCCGTGGTCGCCCATCACGGGGTCAACCACCGTCAGGGCGTCCGGCCAAAGGTCCATGGCCTGCTCTACCAGCTTGGCCTGGCTGGCATCGGCCAGGTAGCCGGAATAAATGCAGTCAAACCGCAGGCCAAGGCGGCGGTAATGCTCCAGGGCTGCGGGGCCGTAACCGGGGTTGGCCAGCTTGGCCGGGGTGCCCAGCCCGCCCGTGTGGGTGGAAAGCACTGCTGTTGGTACGGCAACGGCCTGTGCCCCCAGCGCCGAAAGCACAGGCACAATGACCGAAAGCCCAGCCCGCCCAAAGCCGGGTAGATCATGGATGCACAGAACTGTTTTGGGTGCATTGGACATAAGAAAAACGCTCATTTCTATATCGAATTTAGGGCAACACCGCACAATTCCCGCCTTGCGGCTTAAGCACCGCTCCGGCAGCTGCG
>ENA-OPWR01002250-OPWR01002250.1-human-gut-metagenome-genome-assembly--contig:-NODE-2250-length-13417-cov-7.026194_pt1 | contig 13417 bp, 8 predicted proteins | sample MGYA00241507_ERZ502006 | MGnify/ENA primary metagenome ERZ502006 (study PRJEB25962, sample SAMEA2043041) | human gut metagenome | biome: human gut; feature: human-associated habitat; material: faeces...
GCAGCCGCCGGAGCGGTGCTTAAGCCGTCAGGCGGGAATTGTGCGGTGTTGCCTTCACTTTTCCCTGTCGTTACGCGGTCTGCATTCCTGTTTTTGCCCACAAACTGCCCTTGTTCACGCAAAGTTTACCGGAATTTCCAGCTATTTCATGCCTTGTTCATCCGCAGTTCATTTTTATTCTTCATGATAGAATCTATCGGGGGCCCCTATTACCGCCCCCAACTGGAGGAATTGTTATGCACGAAACCCAACAGCCGCGCGACCCCAAAAAGACGACCGGCATTGTATATGCCGTGATCCTTGTGGTGTTGCTGCTGCTCAATTTCTGGGCCTTCCCCGCCATGATGAAAGGCCAGGTCAAACAGGTCGATTACGGCACCTTCCTGAACATGCTCGAAGGCGGCGAACTGAGCACCGTTGAAATTCAGGATCAGCAGATCTATTTTGTGGACAAAAACGATACCACCTACTGCACCAACTCCATTGCGCAGGACCTGCAGCTGGTCAACCGGTTGGAAAGCGCCGGCGTTTCCTTTGGCAAGGTGTACAACCAGACCACCTGGGTGGATACCCTGCTGGGCTGGGTCATCTCGCTGCTGCCCATGATCATCCTGATCGTCTGGTTCAACCGCATGATGCGCAAACGGGTCGGTGAAATGACCGGCGGCGCCAACAGCATGATTTTTGGCGGCGGCAAATCCGGTGCCAAACAGTATGTCGTTGAGGATGGCAAGTCCATCAAATTTGCCGATGTTGCCGGTGAGGACGAAGCCAAAGAGAGCCTGCAGGAAATCGTTGACTTCCTGCATAACCCCAAGCGTTACGAGGATATCGGTGCCAAAATGCCCAAGGGCGTTCTGCTTGTCGGCCCCCCGGGCACCGGTAAAACCCTGCTGGCCCGCGCTGTTGCCGGCGAAGCCGGTGTTCCCTTCTTCTCCATTGCGGGTTCTGAATTTGTCGAGATGTTCGTCGGCATGGGCGCTTCCAAGGTGCGTGATCTCTTCAAACAGGCCAACGAAAAAGCCCCCTGCATTATCTTTATTGATGAGATCGATACCATCGGCAAAAAGCGTGACGGTGCTTCCGGTATGGGCGGCAACGATGAACGCGAACAGACCCTGAACCAGCTGCTGACCGAAATGGACGGGTTTGACGCCGCCAAGGGTGTTATCATTCTGGCCGCCACCAACCGTCCTGAATCCCTTGACCCCGCTTTGACCCGCCCCGGCCGTTTTGACCGTCGTGTGCCCGTGGAGCTGCCCGACCTGAAAGGCCGCGAAAGCATCCTGCGCCTGCACGCTCAAAAGGTCAAAATCGGCCCCGACTGTGACTTTGCCGTGGTTGCCCGCATGACTCCCGGTGCTTCCGGTGCCGAACTGGCCAATATCATCAACGAAGCCGCCCTGGGCGCTGTGCGCCACCACCGCATGGCCGTTACCCAGTACGACCTGCAGGAAGCCGTGGATACCATCCTGGCCGGTGCCCAGAAAAAGAATAAGATCCTGAGCGACAAAGAAAAGTGCATCGTGGCCTACCACGAAGTCGGCCATGCCATGGTTGCCGCCCTGCAGAGCCATTCCGCCCCCGTGCAGAAAATCACCATTGTGCCGCGCACTTCCGGCGCGCTGGGTTTCACCATGCAGGTAGAGGACGGCGACCACACCCTGATGACCAAGGAAGAGATCCTGGCCAAAATTGCCACCATGACCGGTGGCCGTGCCGCCGAAGAAGTGGTGTTCAACTCCATCACTACCGGCGCATCCAACGATATCGAGCAGGCCACCAAGATGGCCCGCGCCATGATTACCCGCTACGGCATGACCGACGACTTTGACATGGTTGCCCTGGAAACCGTGAACAACGCCTACCTGGGCGGCGATGCCAGCCTGGCCTGCAGTGAGCGCACCGCCGCCACAGTGGACGATAAGGTCGTGGAAGTTGTCAAGCAGCAGCATGAAAAAGCCAAACAGATGCTGATTGAAAACCGCGGCAAGCTGGACGAGATCGCCAAGTACCTGTACGAGAAAGAAACCATCACCGGCGAAGAGTTCATGCGCATCCTGACCGCTGTTCCCCAGCTGCCCACCGGTGCCGTGGAACAGTAAAGGCAACACCGCACAATTCCCGCCTGACGGCTTAAGCACCGCTCCGGCGGCTGCGGCACGGCGTATCGGTACTTAGAATTGTACGGTATTGCCTAAAATCTCCGCTCTGCGCGTTTTCTTTGTAAAATAACAGTGCCCCCGCCCTATGCAGTTCATTTACCGCACGGGCGGGGGTGTTTTGTTGTAATTCCGTAGGGGCGCACACCATGCACCCATCCGTTTTATATCATCACACTACAGTGCTTTCTCACAAAGCACACCATGTAATAGCGCCATTTTATGGCCAGCCGTTACCCATTTGTAGGGGCCGCTGCTCACCTCTTTCCGAAAAACGCAATAAAAATGCTGTCTTTCTCCACATCAGGGAAAGGCAGCATTCTTCTTTATCCGTTCAGATCTTCGCCGTTGCTGGCAATCACATTTTTATACCATCCAAAGGACTTTTTCCTGTGCCGTGCCGCCGCCCTGTTCGAGTACCGGGAAAAGCACCAGTGATCCTGCCGGGCTTTATTTTGCCTGTGCGCCCTCTGGGAAGATGATCTTGTTCACAAAGAAGAAGATCACCATGGAAATGCCGCCATTGAGCACGGTGGTGCCAATGTTGTAGATGAAATCCGGCACCAGCAGGCCCGCAACCGCCACCCACACGCAGTTGATGGAGTTGACGATGCAGGTGATCAAGCAGAACGCCACCACATACCAGGCGATCTGCTTGGCCAGGTTGCCCTTGCTGCGGAACACAAAGTTGCGCTGGATGGGAAAGTTTATGCATTCTCCCACCACCATGGCAACCATGTAGGCGCAAAAGTACGGCAGACCGCCATGGGCGGAATCATACCCCAGGATGTTCCACTGGAAGGTTTCGCCAAACAGCGTGACCGGGATGCCCGGCCAGCCAAAATCCACCACCGGCAGGCTGCTGAACGCCGCCGGCAAAAATTGCAGCAGCAGGTATTTGAACACCGTAACCAGGTTGGATACGATCACAAACAGTCCGCCTTCGCGCACCCACTTGGCTGCGGCGGGGTGTTTTGCCGCAAAATTATTCCATAGCTGCATAAATAGCCCCTCTCTTTCCTCAGCTGTTGCGCAGGCGCTGTTCCAGCTGTGCGTTCAGTACCAGGTTTTTCACGGTTTCTATGATCACCCGCACAAGGCCGATGATCCAGAATCCCTGTAATTCCATCACAATGCCATCCACCATGCCCATGCTGATGGCACCGCTGGTCATTTTGGCCAGGGCACGCAGCGGCATGTTGTACTGGAACAGCACATTCAGGTCCGGCTTGCCGCGCTTGTAGCTGGCGTTCAGCAGTGCGGTAAGCACCAGCCAAATCAGCCAGCCCAGCGGGCTGCGGCTGTGGTTCAGCTCGCCCAGGGTCATGTTGCGGTCAATTTTAACTTTTCCCTGCTGCATCGGGCGGCCCAGCAGGGTGGCCCATTCGTCATCCGGCACGCTCTGCACCTTGCCGCTGGTATAGTGCGGCAGATGCTTGCCCGCATAGGGGTTGGGTGCGCCGGTACCGGCCACTTCCACCACGGCGGTCAGGCGGATGTCCGCACTGGACGCGCCGACCCGCAGCTCATAGCTGCCGCCTTCCACTTCCCAGCTGTCGGTCTTGGTGTTCCAGTAGCGGAATGCCTTGTCGTCCAGCGGGATGGTCACGGTCTTGCTTTCGCCGGGCTGCAGCTGCACCTTGGCAAAGCCTTTCAGCTCCTGTGCGGGGCGGAACACTCCTGCCCCGGGTTTTGCCACATACAGCTGCACGATCTCTGCTCCGGCGCGCTTGCCGGTGTTGGTTACGGTCAGGGTCACGCCATTGGACGCGGCCTGCAAATTGCTGTAGGCAAAGCTGGTGTAGCTTAACCCATAGCCAAAGGGGAATGCCACCGGCACACCGGCGGTCTGGTAATAGCGGTAGCCGACATACAGCCCCTCGCGGTACTGCACCATGCGGCCCGCCCCGGCAAAGTTATCCTTGGCGGGGGTATCCGCATAGGCGTTGACCCAGGTTTCGGCCAGCTTGCCGCTGGGGTTCACTTTGCCGGTCAGCACATCCAGCATGGCGCCCGCCCCCGCCTGGCCGCCCAGCGCACCATACACCAGGGTACGGCAGTGTTTGAGCCACGGAGTTTCCAGCGAAGCCCCTGCGCTGAGCACCACAACGGTGTTGGGGTTGGCCTGCTGCACGGCCTTTAACAGTTCGATCTGGTTGTCCGCAAGGCGCATATCGCCGCGGTCCAGACCCTCACTTTCCTTGATTTCATCCAGCCCCAGGCAGAGCAGCACCACTTCGGCCTTTTGGGCCAGGGCTACAGCCTCGGCCTGTTTGGCGGCATCCGGTTTGCCCTGGCGGTCAAAGCCGGGGGCAAAGCCCACGCTGGCCAGGCCGCTCTCTTTCAGGCAGTCCAAAAAGGTATCCACCTTGATGGAGTTGACCGCGCTGGAGCCAGCGCCCTGGTACCGCGGTGTCTGGGCAAAATCGCCGATCACGGCAACTTTTGCGCCCTCGGCCAGCGGCAGCAGGTCGTTCTCGTTTTTCAGCAGCACAATGCTTTCGGCTGCGGCGCGGCGGGCCAGGGCGTGGTGAGCGTCCGCATCAAAGGTGCGGCTGTGGGACTGCACGGCGGCATGGGTATCAAACACCAGCGTCAGCAGCTCGTCCAGCCGGGCGTCCACATCCGCTTCGGTAATTTTGCCGCTCTGCACAGCCTGCATCAGCTCGCGCACCGCGTCCCCGCCGGGGGCGGGCATTTCCAGCGTGGAGCCGTTCTGCACGCCCAGGGCATGGTCATTGCTGCCGCCCCAGTCCGTTACCACAGCGCCGTCAAAGCCCCACTCCCCGCGCAGGATGTCCATTAACAGGTGGCGGTTCTCGTTGGCGTAAGTTCCGTTGATGAGGTTATAGCTGCTCATGATGGTCTTGGGCTTTGCTTCCTTGACCACGATCTCAAACCCGGTCAGGTACAGTTCCCGCAGCGTGCGTTCATCCACCACGGAATCCGACGCCATGCGGCGCAGTTCCTGGCTGTTGACGGCAAAGTGCTTGGGGCAGGCCGAAATACCGTTGGACTGGATGCCCCGCACATAGCTCGCGGCCATTTTGCCGGAAAGATACGGATCCTCGGAGAAATACTCAAAGTTGCGGCCGCAGAGGGGGCTGCGCTTGGTGTTCAGACCCGGCCCCAGCAGCACGGCAACTTCCTGCGCGGCGGCTTCTTCGCCCATGGCCTGGCCGATCTGCTCGCCCAGGGCGGGGTCCCAGCTGTTGGCCACGGTAGCCGAGGTGGGGAAGCAGGTGGCAGGCACACTGGGGTTCAGGCCCAGATGGTCAGCCGCGCCCGCCTGCTTGCGCACGCCGTTGGGGCCGTCCGACAGGGTAATGGCCGGGATGCCCTTGCCCGGCAGCGCCCGGGTGGTGAACACCGTGCCGCCGCTCAGCAGGGCGCATTTTTGTTCCAGATCCAGGCTGTTGATGATATCTGTGTGTTTCATGGGTCTCTCCTGACAATCAAAAAAAGGGGGCGGGCGTTTGCCCGCCGCCCCTTCTGTTCCTATGTGTTGATCAGACGGTTTTTACGTCCTCTTTCTTTTTACGGAAGCGGAGGATCGTCAGAACGACCAGAACTGCGATCAGACCGCCGCAGACACCATCCACTGCGTAGATGACCTTCTGGTAAGGCTCGACCTTTGCCAGATAACGGCTGCCCGGCATACCGCCGTTCATTGCCTTGGAGTTTGCAATGGTGTACAGGATGTTATGGATTGCTTCACGACCGTAGTGGTAGTCTGCAACGTCATCCTTGTTAAAGGTGTACCGTGCGCCGGTGGGCAGGTTCGTCAGCTTGCCGTCTGCACCGGCCTGGATCATCTGGCCAGCGTCCATAAAGACACCGGTGTTTGCGTTGTCGGTGATGATAAAGCCGTGGAAGCCCCACTCGTTGCGCAGCAGGCCGGTGATCATGTTGTAGTTGCCGCCGGCCCAGGTATAGCCAACGCGGTTGAAGGAGGTCATGATGCCGGTGACGGACGGGATCTCGGTGGTGGCATTGCTGTAAGTGCCGTCGCCGTTGTCCTTTGCATAGTTCATCTCGACCTTATCAGACTTGACGCACATCTCAAAGGGCTTGAGGTAGATCTCGCGGGCCGCCTGCTCGTTCAGGAAGGTCGCAATGCTGTACTGGCCTTCACGGTCGCCGCGGTGGTCCTCCTGATCGTTGATGGCGTAATGCTTGACAAAGACATACATACCGCGGGAGGCGACACCCTCACACTCGAGGGAAGCAATGTGACCGCCGATGAACGGATCCTCGGAGTAATACTCGCTGTTGCGGCCGGAGAATGCAGTGCGGTGCATGTTGACTGCCGGTGCATACCAGCCATCGACATCCAGATAGTAGGACTCGTCGCCAATGTTCTCGCCGTAGTGAGTGGCCAGATCATCGTTGTAGGTCTGTGCCAGAACGATCACGCCGCAGTGCGTGATGTTGCCCTTGAAGTAGAGGTTGCCGCTTGCATCAAAGCCGTAGTTGATCAGGCCGGTGGCAGTGTCGCGGTCGGTCGTGGAGGGCTTATCCACCGACTTGATGGCAGCCGTGCCATAGCCGGACTGCGTGATCAGGGTCTGATAATCGCTGGGGGTCAGCTGGTCGAGCAGTGCGTCCCACTTTTCATCATCGTAATCCAGACCGCGCATATCGATCAGACCCAGACCGTTGTCCTTGCCGTAAACGATCTCATCGGTCAGGGTGGAGAAGTCGGTGGGGTTCAGGGAATCAAAAGAATCCAGCTTTGCAAGGTCCTCCTTGCTGATCGTCTTGCGGTAGGTATAGGATGCAGCCTTGCCGCTGGCATCGGTACCATTGATGGGGTTGCCCCAGGTGCTGATCTGGTCGCTGACCTCGCCGTCAACGGTCGGCCAGGTGCCAGTCCAGTCACTGCGGGAGAGATACTGCAGCCCGCCGTTTGCATGGTCGAGCTGATTGGTGATCTCCACACCGGTCGTGGTGTCAAGCTTGTAGGTCGTGGTATCCACGGTGCCGTTTGCCGGGGTGTAGATTTCAACAAAAGCAGTGTCGCCATCCGCGGTCATACCGTCTGCCACGCTCTTTCCCCTGGCCGAGAGGATGTTGTTGACCGCTTCGTGTGCGTTTTTAGCCGCAGTGATATAGTAATCACCTGCGTCCAGAATGTAGGTCTTGGCATTGACGTAGTCGTAGGACTTCAGCTGTTCCTGGTCGAAGGTGACCGTCACGGTCTCGCTTGCACCGGGAGCCAGCTCCGAGGTCTTGGCGTAACCGACCAGTTCAACGGCAGCCTTTTCCACCTTGTTGGCCTTGTCATAATCGGTGTAAGGGCTCTGTGCGTAGACTTCCACAACGTCCTTGCCTGCAACAGAACCGGTGTTGGTGACCTTGACCGTCACGGTGCAGGTATCGCCATCCCAGCTGGTGTTGTAATCCGACCAGTCAAAGGTGGTGTAGGACAGGCCGTAGCCGAAGGGGTACATCACAGCATCGTCGTAGTTGTAATCGCCCGCATTGCCCTGACCGAGGACTTTATCCTCGTAACGGGTCTCGTAGTAGCGGTAGCCAACATAGATGCCCTCTTTGTAGCTGACGTAGTTGTACTTGGTGAGGTTGCCATTCTCATCGTAGTAGGCAAAGTCGCCGAAGTTCTGCGCCGCCGGGCTGTTCATGGCATCCACTTCATAGGTATCCACGGTGCGGCCGGAAGGATTGACCTTGCCGGAGAAGATCTCAGCCAGAGAGCACAGGCCGTAGTCGCCCATGGCAGGAGCCGAGATGACCGTGTGGATGCTGGGATAATCCTCCACCCAGCTCAGATCGACCGCTGCACTGGAGTTGAGCAGCAGCACGACATCGTCAAAGTTGTCGTTCAGATACTGCAGGATCTCCAGTTCCGTAGAATCCGGCTCCAGATAAGTCTTGGTCTTGTCCTCTTCCACATCGGTGTGGTTGTACATGGAGCGGGGCATATCACGGCCTTCGCCCGCCACACGGCTGAACACAAAAACAGGAACCGTATTCTTCATGGAATCGGTCAGACCCGGCTCTGCTTTCATAACAGACAAGGGGCATTCGTTGATGGAAAAGTCCTCGTCATCACCGTAGGAAACGGAACCAACGCCCAGACCGTAATCCTTGCCGTTGCCTTCGGAATAGAATTTCCAGAGGTCCTCGTTGACACCGAACCCGGCATCTTCAAAGGCCGTTTTCATATCGACTTTGTTGCCGCCGATGTAGCTGACTGCCGAATGGCTGACAAAACTGAAGGTGGTATCCGTGCTGTACGGCATTCTGCCTTCATCGTTCTTCAGCAGGACGATGCCCTCTGCTGCAATCTGCTTGTTCAGGGCGATCTCATCCTCAACCAGCGCATCCTCTGTGTCAAAGCCGGGCTTGCCGTATTCCATATTAATGCCTTCGGTCTTTGCCTTGCTGTTGTCGATGCCTCCGCTCTTCAGGCCCAAAATGCTCTGCACGCTGCTGGCGTTGGGCGGGATCAGCACATTGGCCGCAACTATACCGCCCGCCAATGCGACACACAACACACCCGAAACGGCAGTTTTGATGATCTTGCCCATCATCTTACCGTCCTTCTTTTTCTGTGCCATAACTGTTAACTCCTTCTCTTTTGTGTACACGACCCGGTTCATGGCTGTTCTCCGGAGTGCGTCCACTCCTTTGCTTGATGTCATTTTATCATATAAACCGCAAAACGAACCGTTCTTTGCACAATCTGTCGTTTGGGATGCATAATTTGAAAAAAGTTTCAAATTGGTTTCATTTTTTATTGTGCTTATTCACAATTCCACTGCCCCTGATTTTGTGCATATTGCAAAAAGGGCGGGGATCACTCCCCGCCCTCGGTCTGTTGAATCCCCGCCTGCGGCAGAAGCACCCGCAGGGTGAACCAGCCGTCCTCCCAGTGCACGGTCATGCTGCCGCCGTGCTGCTGCGCAGCCGCCCGCAGGCTGCGCAGGTCGTAACCGCCGTGGGCACTGCGCAGCGGCAGACCGTCTGCACCCAGCTCCACCGGCTTTTGGCAGTAGTTCTCCACCCGGAACAGCACAAAGCCGTTCTGGGCATACACCGCCGTGCGGATCAGCCGCTTTTCCGGGTCCTGCTCGGCGGCACAGCTTTCAATGGCGTTGTCCAGCGCGGTGCCCACCAGCGTGCAGATCTCCCGGGTGGACAGATGGTCCAGCAGATGCCCGTCTGCCACGCTGGTCATGCGGATCTGCTTTTCCTGACATTCCATGCTCTTGGCGGTGAGCAGGATGTCCAGCACCGGGTTTCCGGTCTTGTTCTCCGCCTCATACTGCAGAATGCTGTTCTCCATCTTTGCCAGCGCCGCGTCCTGCTTGGCGCGGTCCCGCTGGGCACGGATATCAGCGATCTGGACCTTCAATTCATGGTAGCGGCTGTTGATGAGCTCGATGCCCTCCTTGCTGCGCTTGTACTGTTCGTACTGCCGGTGCAGCACATTGTCCATGGCAGAAAGCTCCTGATGCAGCGCGCTCTCCCGCAGTTGCTCGTGCTGCAGCGTCAGGATCAGCACCCCGCAGAAATCCACCAGCGTGCGGATGCAGAACACGTTCATGGTCGCCGGGCTCTCCCCCAGAAACAGAAGGTTGCTGACCACGAACACCGTGCCCGCCATGACAAATGCCGCCAGCGCAGCCTTGTTGCTGATGTCCAGATGCTTTTCGGGCAGCGGACGGCTGCGCTCCAGCCAGAACATCAGGCCGTAGACCGCGCCGTAAACCGCCGCCAGCAGCGCCAGCGCCAGCGGGTCAAAGCCGCTCCGGTGCGGAAACAGCCAGCAGTGCAGCTGCCATTCTGCGCTGGCAGCAAACTCTGCCAGCAGAAACGCCCGGGCGGTGATGTACAGTGCCTCCAGCCAGTTGACCGCCCGGCTGCCCCACAGGTACCCGTAGAGCAGCAGCACCGCGCAGAGCATACAGGGCACCCACCACGCCAGCGGCACATAGCCGGTCTTGTGCAAAAAGATTCCCAGCACCAGTGCCCACACCACCGTGACCGCAGTCTGCCGGTGGAACCGCCGCGGCAGGTGGCGGGCGTAGAGCAGCACCGCCAACACCTCTGCCAGCGCCGTGTACAGGCGGGGGATGCTCGGCAGCATGGTCATGAGCCCTCACCTCCGATGTAATCGGTCAGTGCGGCAAGAAAGGCCTTGCGCTTGGGGCGGCTGATCTGCAGCTCATAGGGTCCCACCTGCACCGTGTTCTGCTGCACCGCCTGCACCTGCGCCAGATTTACCAGATAGCCGCTGTTGCAGCGGGCAAAGGGGCGGCCCGCCAGCTTTTCCTCCACTGCCTTGAGGGTGCCCGGTGCCGAAAAATCGCCGTCCTCGGTGTAGTAATGCACCCGGTGGCCTTCGCTTTCCAGATAATACAGCCGGGAGCTGTCCAGCCGCCGCAGGCCGCTCTCCACCGGGACCATGAGATAGTGGCTGGCGCGGCGGGCCAAATTTTTCTCGGCCTTTTTCAGCTGCTCGGAAAATGCAAAATACGGCACCGGTTTCAGCACATAGTCCAGCGCCCCCACCGAGTAGCCCCGGATGGCATACTGCGCCATATTGGTGATGAAGATCAGGATGACGTCTGCATCCATCTGCCGGATGCGCTCTGCCGTGGTCATGCCGTCCAGATGCTTCATCTCCACATCCAGAAAAATAATATCGTAGACGGCGCGGTAATTGTCCAGAATGTCCATCCCGTCCGCAAAGACCGATACTTCAAATTCTGTCCCGTACTGCCGGGTATACCGCCGGATGTACTCCTGCAATACCCCCTGCACCTCCGCGTCATCCTCTACGACTGCCACCCGGATCATGACCGCACCTCCCTTACCACACCTTTGTGGAACTGTTATGGCTCTATTATAGCGCAATCACGCCGGGTTTGCCAAGTCCCCGCCCCGACAAGTTTCCACCTGCAAATTTTACGCTATCGGGGTGTTCTTTCCTTGGCGGGTGTGGTATACTCGATTTAGTTCAACAAATTGAAATTTGGAGGCTCGAATCATGTGGAACGAATTAGGCATCAGCGGAGGGACCGCCATCCTTATTTTGATCGCGCTGTATTACGTTATCAAATGGGCAGTGAAAAACGGCATCAAAGAAGCTTACCGTGCTATCACCGGAGAGAAAACCAATGAAGATCTCCAAAACGAAAAAGAGCTGGAAGAACTTGGATCGGGTTCAGAAGATCAATAAATCCGCACGCGCTCCCGGCAAAGAGCAGCGCACAAAAAAGCCACATAAAGGAGATGCTTTTCCATGGAATACAAACGTTTTGGCAATAAGATCATTGTACGCATCGACAAGGACGAAGAGATCCTTGAACAGGTCAAAGAGCTTGCCCTGAAGGAAAACATCCGCCTTGCCGCCGTGCAGGCGCTGGGCGCCACCAACAGCTTTACGGTGGGCGTATACAATGTAGCGGAGAAGAAATACTACGCCAACACCTTCAGCGGCAGTTTTGAGATCGTGTCCCTGACCGGCACCATCAACACCATGAACGGCGCATTCTACACCCACCTGCACATGAGCGCCGGCAACGACAAGGGCGAGGTGTTCGGCGGACATCTGAACCGGGCGGTGGTCAGCGCCACCTGTGAGATGGTGGTGGATGTTCTGGACGGCACAGTAGACCGCCAGTACGACCCCGTTACCGGGCTGAACCTGTTCAAGTTCTGATCTTATCTGTAAAAAGCCAAGGCCGCTGCGCGATGTCTGCGCAGCGGCCTTTTGCTTATAGCTCTTCCTGCCGGGTATAGGGCTCCATGCCGTGGTCGGCAGGGTCATAGTATTCCAGCAGGGTAATGTAGGTTTCCAAAAAGTGACACAGCACTGTTTTCAGGATGCCGCTCAGCTGCCCCTTTACCGTGATGGTGGACAATACAAAGTCTGACACCAGCTGCAGCGTCTCCGGGTCCAATTCAAAGCACAGACCGACTGCCAGCATGGGGATCACGATCTGCTGTGCCTGCAGCGGCACTGCATTGCCCAGCTTTTCCAGCAGCGGGCGGCTCAGGGCAGAGGCCGCCTGCACACAGCGCTCCACCTTTTCCTGCGGGAACTGCTGCATGGGCTCCATGCTGCGCAGCTGCGCCACCACGGCAGCATCGTCCAGAATGACGCCCCGGGTCACCTCTGCTTCCGAGCGGGTGGTCACGCATTGCAGTATACAGCGCATGGCATCCTCGTAGTCCTCGTGATAGGTCTGACGGCTGCCGAACAGGGTCATCATGGACTGCAGCATGGCATCGGTCTCCTCGGTGACGGCCAGCCGCCCGAAATCCAGCGGTGCGCCCTCCATCCCTGCGCTGCGGTCGTTCAGCGCCTGCAGTTCCTCCGGGACAACTGTAGCGGGCAGAAAACGGTCGTTGCCGTTGCGGTAGAAGCCCCACTCTGCGGGCAGCACCCGGGGGACCACATCTCCGCTGGAGATGATGTTGAAGATGTTGCTGGCGCTCCAGTTCTTTTTCAGACTGCCGCTTGCCGTATGGTTGTTGTCAAAGTCCTGCTGCAGCTCGGGGCAGTCTGCCGCCGCCAGCGCAGCCGGGGCGGCAAAGGTATAGATGAAGGTGTTTTTCTTTTCCAGCTGCGGCAGCACGGCGGGCAGACGCGCCGCCACTAAATTCGTTACGCCGCCGGCACGGCTGTAGCCGCCCATCCAGAGCTTCAGGGTACCCAGCGGCTGGCGCTTGGCCGATGCCTGAACATATCCGCGTATTTTTTCAGTCAGCTGCCGCGCCGCTGCTACAAAACCCGTGTGGGCGCTGCCGGAGCCTGCATGAAGGTTGCCGGACCACTCGGCTCCATAACCGGAGCCGCGCACGAACGCCCCGATGATGGTCACCTGTCTGCCGCCGCGCACCAGTGTTTTGCGGGCAACGGCACAGGCCACCGTGTCCGGGGCATCGTTCAGGCTGTGGGTATAGTTGAACAGCTGCACCTCGGCAAAGCCCAGCTTTGCAAAGGCATCCCGGATATGGTCGGCACGGCCGACCTCGCCCGTCATCCAATAGCGCTGGTCGCTCTCCCACGAGCTGTCCGCAGCCGCAGCCATGCCCAAGGTGGCCAGTGCCAGCTTATCGTCGTACTCTGTGGCGGCGTGGTCGAACAGGCTGTCGCTGTAATAGTAATCGTGCCGCAGGTCAGCGCTGCAGCGGTCGCTGCGGTACCACAGGGTATAGTAGTCGTCCGGCACGGCGCGGCCGACCAGCGCCGTAGCCGCCCCGGCCTGCGGCAGCGCCGC
>ENA-OPWR01002254-OPWR01002254.1-human-gut-metagenome-genome-assembly--contig:-NODE-2254-length-13390-cov-12.968129_pt1 | contig 13390 bp, 10 predicted proteins | sample MGYA00241507_ERZ502006 | MGnify/ENA primary metagenome ERZ502006 (study PRJEB25962, sample SAMEA2043041) | human gut metagenome | biome: human gut; feature: human-associated habitat; material: faeces...
GCAGGCGGCGTCCATATCCGCCAAACGTCCGTCAATGAATAGTTCCATAATGCTAAAAGTTTTGGGAAAGCCGGGGAGTCCTGTCCCTGACTGTAAGCGTTATCGTTCCGGGTACACCATTGCGGAACGCATGCGACAGCGGAAAGACATCCGTAGGGACGAAGCCCTCCTCCTCCACACGCCACACCCGCGGCGAAGCCGGAATGAGGGCGAGTCCTTCCATCCACAGACGCGGCAAATATCCCGACGAGAGTTCCGTACGGTCAGCGAGCCGTACGGAGGCAGCCGCATAACCGTCGTGGTTCAGGAAGGCTTCGCGCGAGGCTTCGAGATACCCGGTGTCCGGACGCCCGAACGTGTGGTAATCCAACCCTCCCATACGGTTGAACCAACAGAGGCGCACCGAACCGGGCTCCCGCAGCTCTATCCGGTAGTGTACTTCGGCGACAGACTCTCCCGCCACCCGCACCGTCACCCGCAGAGCGGTAACTCCGTCGGTTTGCACCCCGGCCGCAGCGAGCGTCGTCCAAACCGACGGCATCCCGACGACCAACGTCACGATGCCCCGCGAGGCGATATACTCCGGCGATTCGTACACGTACTCCGCCTCTCCGGACACTCTCCACGAATAAGTCATGCTGCAGCCGGGTACGAGCAGCGAAACCTCGTCGCTCTCGTCCCAGGCAATGGTACGGTGCATGGGAAGTGTAGTGAGCACCTCGTACTCCGAAAGCCGGCGCACGGCCCCCGTAAAGGTTCTGACCGGCGATACCGCACCGCCGCAACCCACCGCGGCAGTGACGAAACGTCCCGCATCCGAAAAGAGGCCGGTACTGTCCGCCGGAAACGGGACGGGCGTCAACAACCGGCGCATGTAGCAGGCGATATTCACCCGCGCCGCATCGCCGCCCGCTATCCGTTTCACGCCGACGGGAGTCTCCGCCCCCACCGTGAAGACCTCCGCATCGACGGTCTCCCCCGACGCGATACCCGTCAGGGTATAGACCAGAGGGCCGAAGACCGAATCGTAATTGTCCGGAACCCCTGAAAACATCACAGCCATACCGTCCTCCCTTCAATCGCAGTAAAACATCTCGGCTTCGAACTCCGCCGCCACGGCCGTCTCGCCCCGCGGCGTCAGAGGTTTCGTTTCGGGCGACACCTTCAGCCCGCGTACCGACCGCACCCGCTCACACGCCCGAACCGCTCCATACAGTGCCGCAGCATCGTCCTCCAGGATGCGCCACACCTCGCGCGAACCGGCATCGTCCGGCACCCCGGCCATCATGAGCCGAAGACGTACCGCATACGTATCGCGCCGTTCCCTCCGCCCCGACACCCTTTTCAACACGGGTACCGTCAGCCATACCGCCGGAAGCACGGTCACTTTCGCTGCCAGCAACGATTCGCTGCCGATATAAAACACATATCCCAAATCTTCCGCGGCACGTCTGAGCACAGCCGTCAAACTCTCCCTCTCCATAACCATATCTCTTGTTCGTTATCAATACAGCGCCCCATACCTTCATCGCCGTCCCTTTCCGGACTGTCAACAGGTTTTCCGATACTTTCACGGCATCGCTCCCTGCCGACGGCACAAAGATAAATAATCAATTAACAATTGTCAATATTTGAATACATGTTTTACTCAAAAAAACAAGGGTATAATTTTAGAATCATTGACAAACAAAAGCTTAAAAACAAGACAAAAGAAGACAGCAACCTACAAATACTTCAAAATATGAATTAACCGACAGACAAGACACCGCTACTCCGCCCTGCACATCTCTCCGCCCCGGAGCCGGATACTGCAGACAGTGCTTCGACAAAGCAAACGAAACGGGAAGCCGCACAAAAGAAGCAAATGAAAACCGCACAAAAACGAAGACTGGCGGGAGCAAAGAGAACGAAAGATTCGGCTGCCGATACGGGCAACAGCGTCAGAACAGCGATAGCTGACCGGGCGCACAATGGAAAGTCAGACGGTGATGAGGTGTCAGGCCGTAACGAAGCACGGCCAACCGATGCTGCCGGGTAGGATACCCCTTGTTCGCATTCCATCCGTACTGCGGGTACTCCTCATGCAGCAGCTTCATTCTGTCGTCGCGGAAAGTCTTGGCCAATACCGATGCGGCTGCAATGGAGGCATAGAGGCCGTCGCCGCCCACGATGCACTCGAACGGGATACCGAGCGTGCTCCGGAATCTGTTGCCGTCTATCAGCAGCAGGCCGGGCCGGAAGGAGAGCCGCTCCACGGCCCGCGACATGCCGGCGAAAGAGGCGTTCAGGATGTTTATCCGGTCTATATCCTCCGGCGAGACCTCGGCGACCGCCCACGCCACGGCATCGCGGAGGATGACATCGCGCATCAGGTAGCGGTTCTTCTCGCTCATCTTTTTGGAGTCGTTCAGCAGGGGATGGGCAAAACCGGGAGGCAGTATCACGGCTGCGGCGAACACCGGCCCCGCCAGACATCCGCGGCCCGCCTCATCGCACCCGGCCTCGGGCACCTCCCGTTGAAAACACTCCTTCAACATGCTCCGCCTCCCAATTGCATTCCCCGCAAAGGTACGAAATTCCCCGCACGGGAATCCCTTCCGAAAGGACAAAACACGGCAGTCCTCCGTTATTCGTCCACAGGGCGGAAGGAATCCAGGGGGGAATCACTAACTTTGCAGGAGTTCCGGCCGAGACCGGAATACGAACCGCATGAACAGACCGGACGTCATCAGGCAACCGTTGGGGGTAGTGGCAGCCACATTCGTGATAATGATGGCATGCGTAGTCATACGTGTGACAACCGCCCCCTACCCCGCGGAAACAGACCTCGCCGCCGACATGCCATTGGGCCGGGCCATCGACTCCCTCTTTCCGACCGGAGCCGCCGCCTGTACCGTCGGTCTCGTGGCAGCCATTTTGAACGCCACCCTCCTGGCCGGAATGATTGTCCGCTACTCGGTCAGCGCGGTGCGCACCTACCTTCCGATGGCCGTCTACGCCATGACCGCCTACGGCATCTGCTTTCCCGCAGGGTCGGTCAGCGCTACGCTGGTTCCGCTACTGTTGATACTCGGCAGCACGCAGATGATAGCCGCCTTCAAACGCTCCTATCAGTTCGAGCATGTCTTCAAATCGGCCTTCTGCATCGGCCTGCTCCCGATGCTCTACGCACCGGCACTCCCCCTTGTTCTCATCGTTCCAGTGACACTCGTCCTCTACCGACGCACGCTGCGCGAGGCGGTCGTCGCAGCGGCAGGCCTGCTCCTCCCCTTCTTCATATGTTCCGTAGTCTGGTGGGGGCTCGGCGACTCTTTCGGCCTCATGGGCCACGAACTTCTCGCCGGTACAACCCTCGGCGAAGACACGGCGCTGCCGGCACTTTTCGGAGAAAAGGGAGTCTGGAGCAAAGTCTATATCGGCCTTTTCGCCGCCCTGACACTCTGTTCCGCCATCATCATCCTGCGCACACTGCCTTCGCTCCGCACAAGGGCCAAAAAAATCCATATCCACTTTCTGTGCCTGATATCGCTCCTCCTGCCCGGCAGCACCATCGCCTCGCTGGGAGTGCTCGCCGTCCCCTGCTGCGTAACGGTCTCCGCATTCTTCATCCGCTACCGGGGTTGGCTGCCCCTCGCAATCTATACCGTTCTGACAGCACTCATGCTGTATATCAACCTCTTTCCGGGCGTGTGACACAGTCGCTGCCTCTTCCTCCGGCACTATCTTCCTCCCCCGTCCGTCGGCCGATTCCGACCCCATACCGCATTCCGAAGACACCATACAAAGACGAATATTAAAAATATTCGGACATAATTTATACTATATTTAGTGCATTCACTATTCAAATAAAAGAAAACAAACATTACAAAACATACACTTCATACCACCAAATTACGATATTGTATTTTTACAATATCACATCGCATTTACAGTCAACAAATTATACCGACAGGCTCCACTACGGACAATGTGTCGGCAACTATCCTGCCCAGAGGCTGAAGGTTTGGGAAAAATATCCTACTTTTGAATTACACAATAAACAGACTGTCATTGAATTGAGGGAATATGCCCTGTACTTCCGAGGCACTTGCCCGCCCGAAGCACTACGGGTTTTCCTTCATGGCCGCAGCCGCAATGACCGGAAAGGAATCCAACACACAATTCCACACACTCCAACCTTCTACGATACGACGATGGACAGCAAAACCCAGCAGACCCGACAGCCGGTTATAACAAAAACCGTTCAGACACAAAGGATAGGCATACAGGTATATGCCATCTCCCGTTACGCGATAGGCTATGTCATGCGCGGCCGGAAGTACATCTACTACGGCGACACCCGCTACGAAGTGAAACAGGGCGACCTGTTCTACCTCGACATCGGCAATCACTATATCGAAGATATCCCGGAAGAGGGCAAACCCTACGAGCAGATAACCTTGTTCTATTCACCCGAAAACCTGCACGAGATACTGACCACGCTCAGCATCAACTATCAGCTCGAAATAGACTCCGCCCACTCCTGTTCCGCATGCGACACCGACCTGTCGCACGTGTCCTACCCGGCATGGAACATGGTAAAACATTTCTTCAGCAACGTCAATCAATACCTCAAGGAAGACCTGTTCAGCGAAGCCCCCACGGCGGAGAAACTGAAAACTACCGAACTCGTCTACCTGATACTCTCCAATCCGGAGTGCTGCATCAAGAGCCGGATACTGAACGACGCCAACATGGCCGCCGAAGGATTCGAACAAATCATCCAGCAGCACATCTTCGACGGGCTGAGTACGGAGGAGCTGGCCGCCTTATGCCATAAGAGCCTGACCTCTTTCAAGAAGGAATTCGTCAAGCATTTCCACGAACCGCCCCACAAATGGTTTCTCAAACGACGGCTGACCCACTCCCGCCTGCTGCTCGTATCGACCAACAAATCCATCGCCGACATCGCTTCGGAATGCAGGTTCACCAATACCTCCCACTACATCAAGCTTTTCAAACAGGAGTACGGCGTCACTCCTGCCGTGTACAGGAACAACCAGCGCGGGACGACGGCCAAACGGCACGAAGAAGCCGAACAGGAACTCGCCTATAACTGACACCCCTGCCGACCGGGAACCGGCTCTTTATGCACCGGTCGGTCATACATACCCTTCCTAACCACGGTATCCGCACATACGGCAGCAGCACTTCCTCACCGGTCTGCTGCTGCCGTATCCATATATCTTTCCCGGAAATATTTAAATTATTTTAATAATACAGCTATGTTTTTTAATAATTAATAAAAATCAACTAACAACAAAGCGGCGGATAAAAAAATAATCCATCCGTATCTTCAATTTTCCGAGCATTTTTTTGGGACATTAGAATTTTAATTTTATTTTTGTTACGATGTTTTACGGAATGAGGTTTCCGTACCTCATTAACCTAACTGACCTAACCTGATGAAATGGGGCAGACGTGAGTCTTCCCCATCTTCATTTTTATGCTCTCCGGGATGCCGGGCCATGCTCTGCCGCATCACCTTTTGAAGCTGAGCGCCCTTATCTTTTTGGAGAGCGTACCGCAAATCTCCCGTTCAGCGATACCCGTGAGCACATCCGGCGCGTCATGCCACCGATTGGTCCGGAAAATACGCCGATAGGAAAGCAGGTCGTGCGCGAACTCCGGCCAACGCGCCACCCAGTCCACAGGCATGCAGATATTCCGGAGTACCGCCGAAGCATTGGAAAGAATACGCGCCTCCTTGTTGGCGCTCTGACAGAACCATCCTATCCGGTGATTGGGGCACAGCCGCGACACGGCCCGCGCAAAGCCGCGCCCACCGTTATTGCTCTCCACCAGCACGTCGCATCCCGGGACCTGTTGCAGCATCGCGGCCACCACTTCTTCGGTCACCTCCATCCCCTCCCGCGAATAGACGACCTCCGTCACATAGATGCGCCGCTGTGCATCCACCGCATAACAGACCGAACAGAGATAATCGTCACCCGTATCGGCCGTATCCGTATAGTTCGCATAACGTACTAGGGTCTCCGGCAGTTGTTCATACAGCATGAACCGGTCGCCGTACAGCAACCCCTGCGCCGCGGAGGGATGTCCCTGATACATGCACTCGAAACGGAGTGGGTCGAGTTTCATCCGTTCGGCGAGCAACCCGGTACTATGACGTTCCCCCCACAGCGGTTCTCCCTCGGACCGAGGGTCTATCTCGGTCGGCGGCGAACGTTTGACGGCTTCGAAATTCAGCAGCAGCCAACCGTTCCCGTTTTCCCGTTCGATTTGGTTCCACGACTTCAGCTCCGTCACCTCCTCTTTGGCGACCAGCCGGCCTATAAGGTCCTCCTCATGCCACCGGGTAAATACGATAAGTTCGCGCGAAGCGTTGTGCATCCTCGTCCTTACCACCGAAGTGTACCACTCCCAACAGTTCTCCCGAATCAGCGGCGAGTTGGCCTCCATGGCATCCTTATACAGGTCGTCCAGAATGAATACATCCACCCGGTTTCCCGTCAGGGAACCTTCCCGGCCGACCGAAAGGAGTTCGCCGCTGCAGCCTATCACTTCCGCCATATCCGCCGTACGCACATAATCCGACCGTTCTCCCGCCCGTTTTATCGACGTTCCGGGAAATAGGGCTCGATACAGGGCCGAATCCATTATCCGCTGCACCCGCTTATTGAACCTGTTGGCCAATGCGGCGCTGTACGATGCAATGGCTATTTTCAGGTCGGGGTCCAGCCCCAGCATATAAGCCGGCAGCAGCGTCGTAGCCCCCAGGGACTTGCCGTGCTGGGGAGGTATCGTGACCATCAGCCGCCTGATGCGCCCTCTCGCAAACGCCTCCAGTACCCGGTAATACGCCGCATGAAACCCTCCTTTCTCAAGTCCCGGAAACACCCTGTCGGCAAACTCCGTAAAAGCGGGCACCTCCGTTCTCTCCTCTGCTCTCTCCATCCCTATATCCCTAAAAAAACGGCAGGACATGATACCGCAGGGCCCCGTACCGGCACATTCGGTACGGGGCCCGCAATCCGGTACGGTTTCCTACTGCATGACAAGTACGGTATCCTTCAGCCGCTTGAAACAGAAATCATTCAACACCTCCCCGGCGCCCGGCACGACGGTAACGAATTCCCACCACACCGGGACCACATCGCTTATATGGCTCACCGTACACCCCTCGGGCATGGTCTCCGCCTCACGGTAGACGATAAACGTCGCCGTCAGCGTGGAGTAAAACCCATCGCCGTCCACATCGATGCTTCCGTTATAGTAATATCCGTCGCCGACCGCCTCCAGCAGAGAAGAAGCCGCCTGGGCATACATCGCCTGCCCTACCTCTATCACACGATTGTCGTCTGCGAATTTAATATCCGCTCCCCCCGAAACAGTTTCTACAAAATCGAATCCTTTCATAACGATTACATTTTTACAAGGCTATCCATACCATTTAAAACACGTCGATTCTATCTTTAACAGTGTTCATAAACTTCCCGTTTCCACGACACTGTGCAAAGTTCACAAATATCACATAACCAATCAAAACAGGTCATTATCGACACCTCTCGACAACACAAAAGAATAGTAAAATAACACAAACCAGCCGAATTTAACGAAATCATTTGGATTATTCCATTAAAGTTCTTAACTTTGCAAGACGAAGGTATAATCAAATATTGAACAAAACAATACTTGAAGCAAAAAATTTCGGATAATGAAAAGCGAACAGGTCGGAGCACGCGTCAAAGAGATGCGTAAAGCGCTCGGAATGAAGCAGGATGAGTTATCGAGTATCCTCGGTATCGGCAAAAGCGCACTCTCCATGATAGAGACGGGAAGAGCGGCCCTTTCCGAACGCAACAAGAACATCCTTATTCAGGAATTGAACCTTAATCCCCAGTGGATAGAGAGCGGCGAGGGGGAGATTTTCAACAGCCCGCTGGAAACGTTCGTCCCTTTCATCCGGCGTACGGACCGGACGCTGCCCATGCAGAGCGTACCTTTATATAATATCGAAGGCACGGCAGGACTTGTCCCGCTCTTCACGGGACAAACCCCCGTCCGCCCGGTGGATTACATCCATATTCCCAACCTGCCCAAGTGCGACGGGGCCATCTACATCGTCGGAGACAGCATGTACCCCTTGCTCAAAAGCGGAGACATCGTACTGTACAAAAAGATGAACAGCATTGACGACATTTTTTGGGGCGACATGTACCTGCTCTCGATAGATATCGACGGAGAGGAGTACATAACGGTGAAATACATCCAGAAATCCGAACACAACGGCTGCATCAAGCTGGTGAGCCAGAACCCGCACCATGCCGACAAGGATGTGAGTATCGACCGCATCAAGGCATTGGCTTTCATCAAAGCCAGCATCCGCATGAACTCCATGAAATAAAAACCCACCCGGGCCCCACCCGAAACGGTACATACCCACACAGCCCGGGAAAGTGCGTCACCATGGCGGACGGTTGCATTATCGGCCTCGGAACCTGAAAATTGACGACAGTACACCTTTCTCCCTGCGTTTTCGGGCCTGCATTCCATCACTCCGCATCCCATCGAAAGAAGCCGTTTCGCATTGAACTGTATGATTCAATGTGAAACGGCCTCTTTCGTCCTCGTATGTTTTCCCTGCTCGGCCAGCTACTGTCCGACCGCTTGTCGTTCTTCTCTGCTCCCACCGTATCCCCTATCCACAAAGACTGCATCGACAACGGACTCCTCCTGTTCCCTGCCACTTCCTATTTTCGCCAGCCCCGTCGGTTAAACCGTTCACGGAATAAAACAGATACCGTTCCATGACCTTTCATCTCTCTGCATGCGGAACTCCGAAAAGATAATTCCAGCCCTGCCGCATTTCCCCGTCTATTCTACACAGGTTCCACATCCACTCAGCGCATACCCTGCGTTAAGGGACAGACCATCACATACTCCGTCTCCCTCTCTTCGACAATCCCGAAGCCTGCGGCAAGATACATCCGTACCGCATAGTTCGCTTTATCCACCGACAGAGAGACCTGCCCGTAACCGCAGGCATGCAGCAAAGCGAGCATTTCCTGCATCATGGCCGTTCCAATCCCTACTCCCCTCCAGGCCTTATGCACGGAAATGGCCAAAGAAGGAGTTGCATCGTTGATATGTCCGTAATCCTCCATGATGCGACACCAGACAGCTCCCACGACTCGCCCTTCCGCAACCAATGCCCTGTCATGTTTCGAAGTACCGAACCCGACATAATATACCTGTAACTCAGCACTATCGACAATTACCTCCGGGGGCACAGCCGCTCCTTCAGGAACAAAAATCGCTTCATACAGAAATCCGCGTAGTAAATGATACTCCGCTTCTTCCATCTTTCTTATCACAATGCCCATCCTGTCGCTTGCACTTTTCGCATAAGTAGTCCCTGGTATCATATCATGCATCGCAAGATAAACAAGCCCTGCCAATTCTCCCACATTTTCTGCCTGCAAGCCACTCCTCGCACGTCCGTGCTATACGCACGACAGCCTATTTCACGATTCAATCTCTCCTGACCCACTGCTCAGCCTGCATGCAACAGCATCCGGAAGCAAAACACCGACACCGCACAAACAAAACAGAAACCTCATATTATTTCTTTCGTGTTTCTCTGTCGGTCATTCCCGCTTCCGGCTGCATACGAAAAATATCCAAAGCAAAGCACTGATACCGAACGCAGATTCTCCTCCCGTTATCCTGCCGGTCAGTCCTTCTTTTCCACTGTTGCAACCAACCGTATCCGACCGCAACAGTCCGGAGCCACAATTCTGCTTTCAGGCCCCTTCGCCAAAAACTTCTCGCCTCCTTCAGCCTCTCCTGTTCAGAGTATTTTCGAGCATGGGAGAGGCGATTGCATGCGAAGACAAGGCCAGACACGATACGAAAAACACAAATAACATCCGTCGGATAAAACGATAGCAAAAATCAATAAACCCTGTTTAGACCAAAGCATTCCTATAAGGAAGAGGAGGCCCAATCCAAAGTTTCCGTATCGGATGGGGGATATGAAGCCGGCACACAACAGGTTTCGGAGACACCCTCTCCAACGGAGATTGGTTTGTTCCAAATGGCCGACCGAGAAAAGAAAAGTCCTACGGCAGAGAAAGAATAGACACAAAAAAGCGCCGTTGAAACCGCTATCCGCTACCAAAGGGCAAAACACAAAAAAAGCGCCGATTGTGAATCGGCGCTTGAAGAGGCGGCTACCTACTCTCCCACAACTAAATGCAGTACCATCGGCGTGAATGGGCTTAACTTCTCTGTTCGGAATGGGAAGAGGTGGGACCCCACTGCTATTACCACCTAAATCTCGTATGTACCTTCATCCTACTGTCGTTCCGAACCGAACCCACGACAAACTACGGTACATCGTCTTTGGAATCCATTGACTTAAAGGATGAGAAAAAGTCTTGTGCAGAAAGTCGTTCGGGTAATTAGTACCGCTCGGCTTTGACATTACTGCCTTTACACCTGCGGCCTATCAACGTAGTAGTCTCCTACGACCCTCAAGGGAAATCTTATCTTGGGGTAGGCTTCGCGCTTAGATGCTTTCAGCGCTTATCCTGTCCGAACGTGGTTACCCGGCGGTACACCTGGCGGCATAACCGGTACACCAGAGGTTCGTCCAACTCGGTCCTCTCGTACTAAAGTCAGGACCCCTCAAATTTCCTGCGCCCACAACAGATAGAGACCGAACTGTCTCACGACGTTCTGAACCCAGCTCGCGTGCCACTTTAATCGGCGAACAGCCGAACCCTTGGGACCTTCTCCAGCCCCAGGATGTGACGAGCCGACATCGAGGTGCCAAACCGCCGCGTCGATATGAGCTCTTGGCGGCGATCAGCCTGTTATCCCCGGAGTACCTTTTATCCTTTGAGCGATGGCCAGTCCACACAGAACCACCGGATCACTATACCCTACTTTCGTACCTGCTCGACTTGTCGGTCTCACAGTCAAGCGCCCTTATGCTATTGCACTCTGCGCACGGTTACCATTCGTGCTGAGGGCACCTTGGGAAGCCTCCGTTACGCTTTTGGAGGCGACCACCCCAGTCAAACTACCCACCAAACGGTGTCCCCCTCGAGGGGTTAGAATCCAAGTACACAAAGGGCCGTATTTCAACGTCGGCTCCACGAACACTGGCGTGCCCGTCTCAATGCCTCCGGCCTATCCTACACATTGTGTACCCAAATTCAGCGTTAAGCTATAGTAAAGGTTCACGGGGTCTTTTCGTCCCGTCGCGGGTACCCGGCATCTTCACCGGGACTACAATTTCACCGAGCTCACGGTTGAGACAGTGTCCAGATCGTTACACCATTCGTGCAGGTCGGAACTTACCCGACAAGGAATTTCGCTACCTTAGGACCGTTATAGTTACGGCCGCCGTTTACTGGGGCTTCGATTCAATGCTTCTCTTGCGATGACATCCCCTCTTAACCTTCCAGCACCGGGCAGGTGTCAGGCCCTATACGTCTTCTTTCGAATTTGCAGAGCCCTGTGTTTTTGATAAACAGTCGCCTGGACCTTTTCGCTGCGCCCTACTTTCATAGGGACCCCTTTTCCCGAAGTTACGGGGTTAATTTGCCTAGTTCCTTAACCGTGATTCACTCGAGCACCTTAGGATACTCTCCTCGACCACCTGTGTCGGTTTACGGTACGGGTAACATACACTATAACTTAGAAGATTTTCTCGGAAGTCTACTTGGGTGCACTATCGGATTGGCCGTAGCCGCTCCGTACTGTCGGGTTTCAGCAGTTGCTAACTCTTAATCTGCTCCTTTACCTACGCCCTTTAACCGCCTATTCCGTCAGGCGGCGACACTTACGTTCCTTCGTCTCTCCATCGAGGTGTATGTTAGTATCGGAATATTAACCGATTGTCCATCGAGATCACCGTTCGGCTTACCCTTAGGACCCGACTAACCCTGATCCGATTAGCGTTGATCAGGAAACCTTGGTCTTGCGGTGTGCGGGTTACTCTCCCGCATTATCGTTACTTATGCCTACATTTGCTTTTCCATAAACTCCACCAATCCTCACGAATCGGCTTCAACGTCGATGGAATGCTCCCCTACCACGCTTTCGCGTCCAGAACTTCGGTGATATGCTTGATGCCCGTTTATTATCCACGCTCTGTCGCTCGACTAGTGAGCTGTTACGCACTCTTTGAATGAATAGCTGCTTCCAAGCTAACATCCTAGCTGTCTCTGCAACAAAACATCGTTAGATCAACTTAGCATATTCTTGGGGACCTTAGTTGCTGGTCTGAGTTGTTCCTCTTTTGTGACCGGACATTAGCACCCGGCCGCTCACTGCTGTAAATCATACTACTGGCATTCGGAGTTTGTCAGGATTTGGTAGGCGGTGAAGCCCCCGCATCCAATCAGTAGCTCTACCTCCAGTAGACTCTTTATTACAACGCTGCCCCTAAAGGCATTTCGGGGAGTACGAGCTATTTCCCAGCTTGATTAGCCTTTCACCCCTACCCTCAAGTCATCGAGAAGCTTTTCAACGCTTATTCGTTCGGACCTCCAGTTGGTGTTACCCAACCTTCATCCTGCTCAAGGGTAGATCGCAAGGTTTCGCGTCTACAACCACTGACTGGCCGCCCTGTTCAGACTCGCTTTCGCTTCGGCTCCGTGCTTCCTAGCACTTAACCTCGCCAGTGATTAGTAACTCGTAGGCTCATTATTCAATAGGCACGCCGTCACGGCACGAAGCCGCTCCGACCGGTTGTAAGCGTATGGTTTCAGGTTCTATTTCACTCCCCTGTTCGGGGTACTTTTCACCTTTCCCTCACGGTACTGGTTCACTATCGGTCTCTTGGGAGTATTTAGCCTTACCGGGTGGTCCCGGCAAATTCTGACAGGATTCCTCGTGTCCCGCCATACTCAGGATACTGCTATCGCACAACTAACTTACCTGTACGGGGCTTTCACCCTCTTTGGCCGAACTTTCCAGTCCGTTCCAGTTCGTCGTTGCTTGAATGTTGCAGTCCTACAACCCCGCACCTGCCGTAACAGATACGGTTTGGGCTGCTTCCCGTTCGCTCGCCGCTACTTAGGAAATCGATGTTTCTTTCTTTTCCTCCTCCTACTAAGATGTTTCAGTTCAGAGGGTTGGCTTCCGTTGCCGGATGACAGGTCTTCTACCTGCCGGGTTGTCCCATTCAGAGATCCTCGGATCAAATCTTGTTTGCAAATCCCCGAGGCTTTTCGCAGCTTACCACGTCTTTCTTCGCCTCCAAGAGCCTAGGCATTCCCCATACGCCCTTTTTTACTTTCTTACAACTTCTCACACAGCCTATTGCCCGTGTGAGAACTCTATCTCATCTCCTCAATAATGTCAAGGAACGTTG
>ENA-OPWR01002258-OPWR01002258.1-human-gut-metagenome-genome-assembly--contig:-NODE-2258-length-13378-cov-3.110636_pt1 | contig 13378 bp, 9 predicted proteins | sample MGYA00241507_ERZ502006 | MGnify/ENA primary metagenome ERZ502006 (study PRJEB25962, sample SAMEA2043041) | human gut metagenome | biome: human gut; feature: human-associated habitat; material: faeces...
GGGATGCAATCTATGACTGTCTGTTCTTCTGCATCAACCAGGATATTTATGAAAGCCTGACACCGGAACAGCAGCAGGTTGTTGATGAGGCAGGCCAGAAGGCTGTTGAGTATGAGCGTTATATCAACCGTTCCGGCGACGAAGAGATCATGAGCCGCTGGGAGAAGAGCAACGGTGTGACCTTTACAAAGAAAGAGGATATGGATATCGATTCCTTCAAGAAAGCAGTAGACGGAATCGACGACTGGTTTGTAAACGAGCTTAAGAGTGCAGGCTATGACGATGCACAGGATCTGGTAGATCTTTTTACAGAGGATTCTGTAGATACCGTGGAGGATTACAGTGATCTTGACTGGCCTGAGACAACCTGGAACTTTGCATGCTCCACAACAGAGACAAGCACCTGGGCTGACGGAGGACGTAAGTTCGGTGAGCTCATGGAAAAAGCTACAGGAGGAAAGGTCAAGGTTAACATTTACGCAGCGGATCAGCTGACAAACGGAAACCAGTCCGAGGGAATCCAGGCACTGATGAACGGAGATCCGGTACAGATCTCCATGCATTCCAATCTGATCTACTCTGCATTTGACCCGAGATTTAATGTGGTATCCCTGCCGTTCATTTATGATTCCTATGATGATGCAGATGCGAAGTTTGACGGCGAGGCCGGAGATAAGCTGAAGGAGATCCTTAACGGCTACGGACTCCACTGCATGGGTATTGCAGAGAACGGTTTCCGTGAGCTGACAAACAGCAAGCATGAGGTAAAATCTGTAGATGATATGAAGAATCTGAAGGTTCGTGTAGCTGGCTCTAATCTTCTTATGGAGTGCTATAAGAGATGGGGCGCAGATGCCACAAATATGAACTGGTCCGAGACTTACACAGCACTTCAGCAGAATACGGTAGAGGGCGAGGAGAATCCGTTGCCTGCCATCGATGCAGCCAGTGTACAGGAGGTACAGCCATATTGCTCCATGTGGGATGCAATCTATGACTGCCTGTTCTTCTGCATCAACCAGGATATTTATGATGCGCTGACACCGGAGCAGCAGGCTGTTGTTGACGAGTGTGGTCAGAAAGCCGTAGAGTATGAGCGTTATATCAACCGTTCCAGCGATGATGAGATCAAAGCACGCTGGGCAGACAAAAACGGTGTGACTTTCACAGAGAAAGCTGACATGGATATCGATTCCTTCAAAGAAGCGGTAGACGGCGTAGATGAGTGGTTTGTTCAGGAGCTGAAAGATCAGGGCTATGACGATGGCCAGGATCTGGTAGATCTGTTTACAAAGTAATCTTCATACATAATCATAAAAGGGTAAAATAGCCGGAAAGAGGCAGTTCTGAGAAGATTTTTCAGGGCCGCCTCTTTTCTTTGTGGGCAAAAGATTATATACTGGTAACAGTCCGGTGTCTGCCGGACAGGAGTATTATTGAGATAAAGTAAAGGAAGAAATATGATAAAAATTGATCTGATAACCGGATTTCTCGGATCCGGGAAGACAACATTTATAAAAAAATATGCCTCCTATCTTCTGAAAAAAGGCATGAACATCGGTATCCTGGAAAATGATTTCGGGGCAGTAAATGTGGATATGATGCTGCTTCAGGATCTGATGGGAGACAACTGTGAGCTGGAGATGGTTTCTGGTGGATGTGACGCGGACTGTCACAGACGTCGATTTAAGACAAAACTGATCGCCATGGGAATGTGCGGTTATGACCGTGTGATCGTGGAACCATCCGGAATCTTTGATGTGGATGAGTTTTTTGACGCCCTCCATGAGGAACCACTGGATAAGTGGTATGAGATCGGAAATGTGATCGCTATTGTGGATGCCAAGCTTGCGGAGGATTTTTCTGCGGAAGCGGATTATCTGCTGGCTTCTGAGGTGGCAGATGCAGGTTGCGTACTTCTGAGCAGGAGTCAGGAAGCTACAGAGGAAGAGATCCACAGCACAAAGGAACATCTCAACCGTGCACTTGGTCAGATCCAGTGTAAGCGCCGTCTGGACAGCGAAATCATGGATAAAAACTGGGATGATTTTACAGACGAAGATTTGGAAAAGATCTTGAACTGCAGGTATGTGGCAGAAGATTATGTGAAAGAATCCTATGCAGAAGGCGGTGGATTTGATTCCCTGTTTTTTATGAATGTTCATAAGAGCGAAGAGGAACTTCGGGAAACAGCAGAAAAGATCTTGAACGACCCGTCCTGCGGAGATGTTTTCCGCGTAAAAGGTTTTCTTAAGAAAGAAGACGGACAGTGGCTGGAGCTGAATGCCACCCGCCATGAGATCTGTATCCAGCCAACGAAACTTGGCCAGGAGATCATGATCGTCATCGGAGAAAAACTGAACAAAGAGGTAATTGATGAATACTGGAAATAATACTGCGGGAAAAACAGCGCCGGAGAGATACGTTTCCGAGAAGGCTTTTGAAGAGTTGCCAGATGCTTTTCAGAAGCTTGCAGAGCTGCTTGGTGAAGATCAGTTTGAGCTGGTTGCAGTAAATGAAAAAGATTCTCAGGATATTTATGTACAGGATGGGGAGATACGTCTTGTGTATCTTATGAACGACGCTGTAGAAAGTTTTCTCGTCTTCGGAAATGCCCGTATGACCGGTGTATACAAGCCAGACTATGAAGAGGAGATCCTGGCAGACTTAAGCCATCAGGGCAGGGAATACATTCTGGTGGTGCACCAGGACGATTCGGTAGTGACACTGTTTTTTGAAACCCTGACTCTGGAAAAACATCTCTACGATTACAGTCAGATCGGACATTTCTGGGTGGAAGGATATGAATATCTGCGGCAGCTGGAGTACCGTCTGGCGATCCTGCGTGACAAATATGATTATATTGGCGGGGACAGCTGCAATGCTCTGGAGGAGAAGCTTTCCTCACTGGTGGAGTTTCCGCCGCTGAATTATTGCTGTTATCCGGCTGTTCCGGAGAAATATATTGTCCCCAGGGAAGATCCGTGGATTCCTTCAGAAAGAGCTGTTTCGGTAATGGAAGAAATTGCACATGAGGCAGGAGACCGCACTTTTGTGAGATGGCTTGGAATCTATCGGAGATTTCCGTTTAAATGGATAGCACGGAAGCTGGCAGGAATGCTTCACCGCACGAAACACATCCAGGTGACAATGTGCCTTTCCGGGAAACTGCAGGAAGCTTCTGCCGGATACGGAGATCGTTCTTTTGGAAAAGAAGCGGATGAACAGTTGAAAGTTCTGGTGGAAAAAGCCCGGGGAAAACAGGCAGAACTGAAAAAACAGGGAACAGAGTCGGAAGTGCTCAGGGAGGAACCTTTTACCATTGCCAGAGATTCTCTTGGATTTAAAGTTTATCTTATGAAATGGAACAAAGGAAGAAAAGACTGTACCGTTGAGATTGAAGAAATGTGACAAAGGAATTTGTTATTTACAGGAAATATCTGTGAAGTGTTTTTGCCCGGCGGGGATTGCTTTTTTAAAAACACTGGGGTATAATCTAACGGAAAGAGTTAAGAACAGCCCTTTAATTAAGAAAGGAGATTTTTAAAATGAAAGTAACACATATTACAGATATTGATAAATTTTTTGAGGTAATTGACAGCTGCAAGGGTAGAGTAGAGCTTGTAACAGGAGAGGGAGACAGACTGAACCTGAAATCCAAGCTTTCCCAGTATGTATCTCTTGCAAACATCTTTTCCGCTGGTGAGATCCCGGAGCTTGAGATCGTTGCAGCAGAGAAAGAGGATATCGACAAGCTTATGAACTTTATGATCAACGGCTGATAAGAGGAACGATTTTCAGGGATGTGAGCTTTTCACATCCCTGTCTTAATCTGGATGCAAAACAGAACATAAATGTCTGTTTTACAAATTGGATATAATGATAGCAGAGAAAGAAACACGAATTTTTCTCTGTCATCATGATCATAACAGGATACAACCAGGGGGTATAAACGCTTCCTGGTCAAACTACGTTAAAAGGAGTGTATACAAAATGGTAAAAATTGATATTATCTCCGGTTTCCTTGGCGCCGGAAAAACAACTCTGATTAAAAAACTTCTGAAAGACGGATTTCAGGGTGAGCAGGTCGTGCTGATCGAGAACGAGTTTGGTGAGATCGGTATTGACGGCGGCTTCCTGAAAGAGGCAGGAATTCAGATCCGTGAGATGAACTCCGGATGTATCTGCTGCTCTCTGGTTGGAGATTTCGGTACTTCCCTGAAAGAAGTTGTTACCAAATACAACCCGGACAGAATCCTCATCGAGCCATCCGGAGTTGGTAAACTTTCTGACGTTATCAAAGCTGTACAGGGTGTTCAGGATGAGGTTGACATCAAACTGAACAGCTATACAACTGTTGTTGATGCCAAGAAATGCAAGATGTACATGAAGAACTTCGGTGAGTTCTTTGACAATCAGATCCAGTATGCAGGCGCCATCATCATGAGCCGTACAGATATCGCAACTGAGAAGAAAGTTCAGGAGTCCCTGGAGCTTCTTCGCAGCCTGAATAAAGATGCAGCCATCATCACAACTCCGATTGAGAACCTTGACGGAAAGAAACTGGTAGAGGTTATGGAGCATCCGGTATCTCTGGAGCAGGAAATGCTTGAGGAAGAGCATGAGCATCATCACCATCATCATGATGACGAGTGTGGCTGCGGCCATGACCATGATCACGAGGAGCATGAGCATCACCATGACCACGACCATGATGAGGAGTGTAGCTATGACCATGATCACGAAGAGCATGAGCACCATCATCACCATGACGAGGAATGCGGCTGCGGCCATGACCACGACCATGACGAGCACGAGCATCATCATCACGACCATGATGAGGAGTGCGGCTGCGGCCATGATCATGACCATGAGCACCATCATCACCACGACGGTGAGTGCGGCTGTGGACATGACCATCATCACCATCATGCAGATGAGGTCTTCACAAGCTGGGGCCGTGAGACAATTAAAAAATTCACACGTGAGGGACTTGAGAAGATCCTTGAGGCACTTTCCGAGTCTGACAAATATGGTATCATCCTCCGTGCAAAAGGAATGCTTCCGGCAGAGGACGGAACATGGATCTATTTTGATATGGTTCCAGAAGAAACCGAGATCCGTGAGGGCGCACCGGAATATACAGGCCGTCTGTGCGTGATCGGTTCCAAACTTGACGAGCATGCTCTGGAAGAGCTTTTTGGAATCGCATAAAAACAGAACATAAGAGAAATTTTTCAGATTTTATATTACAGAAAGGAAATGGATACTGTCCGGATTAACGGATAGTATCTTACAGGATAAATTTATGGAAGAGATCAAAGTTCCCATTTATCTGATCACAGGTTTTCTGGAAAGTGGCAAGACCTCTTTCCTGAGCTTTACCCTGCAGCAGGATTATTTTCAGGTTGAGGGAAAAACACTTCTTATCCTCTGCGAAGAAGGAGAAGAGGAGTATGATGAGGAAGCCCTGAAAAAGAGCAACACCGTTGTGGAGGTTATCGACAGCGAGGAAGAACTGACACCGGAGAGACTTGCGGCAATGGATATCCTGCATCAGCCGGAACGTGTGATTATTGAGTACAATGGCATGTGGCTGGTAAGCAAGTTTGAAGAGATGGAAAAACCGGCGGGCTGGGGTGTGGAACAGCACATTACCTGTGTGGATGCCAGCACATTCCAGGTTTATATGGCCAACATGAAGTCCCTTTTTATGGACATGGTCCGTAATGCAGATATGGTTATCTTTAACCGCTGTCAGGAAGAGGATCCGCTTCCTTCCTACAGAAGAAGCATCAAGGTGGTAAACCAGCGTGCAGAGATCATCTTTGAGGATGAAGAAGGCGAGCTTGGTGATCTTTTTGAAGATGAGATGCCGTTTGATATTGATGCACCGGTGATCGATATCCTTCCAGAGGATTACGGCATCTGGTTTGTAGATTCCATGGATCATCCGGACCGTTACGTCGGAAAAACTGTCCATTTCAAGGCACGTGCCCTGAAACCGCGTGGAATGGGAAGCAAATTCTTTGTTCCAGGAAGAACAGCCATGACATGTTGTGCAGATGATACCACATTCCTGGGATATATCTGCAAAAGCGCTTTTGCCCCGAAGATTGCAGAAGGACAGTGGGTGGAAGTTACCGCGAAGGTTGCTTTTGAGAAGAGAATGGAATATCAGGGAGAGGGTATTGTACTTTATGCAGAGCATGTGGAAGTGTGCGAGCCTCTTGCTGATGAGATGGTATATTTCAACTAACTGAGGAGTTTTTATGTATTTAATTGCAGGTTTGGGAAATCCGGGAAAGCAGTATGAGGCTACCCGCCATAACATGGGATTTGACACCATCGACTGCCTTGTGGAGAAGCATAATATCCCACAGGGCGGCGTAAAATTTAATGCCATGTATGGAAAAAGCATCATCGGCGGTGAAAAAGCCATTCTGATGAAACCGCTTTCCTATATGAATTTAAGCGGCGGTCCGATTCAGGAGATGTCCAGCTATTTCAAGATCGATCCGGAGACAGAGCTGATCGTGATCTACGATGATATCGATCTGGAACCGGGACAGCTTCGTATCCGCAAAAAAGGCAGTGCAGGCGGACATAACGGGATCAAGGATATTATCCGTCGTCTTGGAACTGAGAAGTTTATCCGTATCCGTGTTGGTGTTGGTGCGAAACCGAAAGACTGGGATCTGGCAGATTTTGTGCTGGGTCATTTTTCGGACAGCGACCGCAAGCTTGTGGACGAGGGAATTAATGATGCGGCAGAGGCCGTAGAAATGATCCTGTCCGAGGGCGTGGATGCGGCGATGAATAAGTATAACAGGAAAAAGCCTAAGAATTGAGGTTTGTATGGAAGCATTTTTGCAGCCTCTGCAGGGCCTTGCAGAGTTTGAAGAAATAAAAAAGCGCTGTGGCGCAAACCGCGGAATTCTTAATGTTTCCGGATGTATGGAGTCCCAGAAAGTCCATCTGATGTATGGACTTTCCGGGCTTTTTCCATGTCATCTGATCCTTGCGGATGATGAACGTAACGCAAAGGAAATTTATGAGGATTACCGCTTCTATGACAAAAATGTATATTTTTATCCGGCAAAAGATCTTCTGTTTTTTCAGGCAGACATTCATGGAAATCTTCTGATCCGGCAGCGGATGCGTGTGATCCGGGCACTTCTGGAGCAGGAAGAAGTGACGGTGGTTACCAGCATAGACGGATGCATGGATTTTTTGATGCCTCTGGAAAAGATCAAAAGCAGCCTTCTTCATTTTAAAAGTGACAGTGTGATCGATCTGGATCAGCTGAAAGCAGATCTGGTGGATCTGGGATATGAGCGGGTTGGCCAGGTGGAGCTTCCGGGACAGTTTTCCGTGCGGGGAGGGATCATTGATATCTATCCGCTGACGGAGGAGAATCCATGGCGTATTGAACTCTGGGATGATGAGATCGATTCCATCCGGAGTTTTGATGCAGAAAGCCAGAGATCTCTGGAAAATATAGATGAGATCACCATTTATCCGGCTACAGAAAAGATGGACTGCGAGGATATGGTATCTTTCCTGGATTATTTTCCGGAAGAAAAAACACTGCTGTTTCTGGATGAGCTGAACCATCTGGCAGAAAACGGCGAAGGTGTGGAGGAAGAGTACCGTCAGAGCCGCATGCACAGGGAGGAAAAAGGCGAGGCAAATCTTCCGGAACAGTGGCTCTGTGGTTTTCAGGAAGTGCAGAAGAAACTGAACAGACGGAACTGCGTGGCTGTGTCCGCACTTTCTCCGAGACGTTCCGGCTGGAAGATCAATGAGGAATTTGATCTCACGGTGAAATCTGTGGATTCTTACAACAGCAGTTTTGAACTTCTGGTAAAAGATCTTCTCCAGTATAAAAGCCAGGGGTACCGGATCGCCCTGCTTTCCGGTTCCAGGACAAGGGCAGAGCGTCTGGCAAAGGATCTCTCAGAGGAAGGCCTGAATGCTTTTTACAGCCAGGATACAGACCGTATCATAAGCCCCGGCGAGATCATGGTTGTTTATGGCCATGCGCGCCGTGGTTTCCAGTATCCACTGATCAAATTTGCGGTGATGACGGAAACAGACATTTTCGGCAAAGAGCAGAAGAAGCGCAAAAAGAAGAAAAAGTACAGTGGAAACCGTATCCAGGATTTTGCGGAGCTTTCCATCGGGGATCTTGTTGTCCACGAAAAACATGGACTTGGAATTTATCGTGGAATCGAAAAAGTGGAAGTGGACCGAGTTGTAAAAGATTACATCAAGATTGAGTACCGTGGTGGCAGCAATCTCTACATCCTGGCAACCCAGTTGGATGCTTTGCAGAAATATTCCGGATCTTCCGAAAATGCAAAAACACCCAAGCTGAATAAACTTGGCGGACAGGAGTGGAACAAGACCAAGAGCCGTGTCCGGGGTGCGGTTAAAAATATCGCAAAAGAGTTGGTGGAGCTTTATGCGGTCCGCCAGGAAAAAGAGGGCTATGTCTGTGGCCCGGATACGGTCTGGCAGAAGGAATTTGAAGAAATGTTTCCTTATGAGGAGACAGAGGATCAGCTGGCAGCCATCGAGGATACCAAGAAGGACATGGAAAGTACCAAGATCATGGACCGTCTTGTGTGTGGTGACGTTGGTTACGGTAAGACGGAGGTTGCTTTGAGAGCTGCGTTTAAGGCAGTTCAGGAAAGCCGCCAGGTCGTTTATCTGGTGCCCACTACCATTCTTGCCCAACAGCATTACAACACCTTTGTGCAGCGTATGAAGGAATTTCCGGTGAAAGTGGATCTTCTCTGCCGGTTCCGTACTTCTGCCCAGCAGAAAAAGACCATCGAGGGGATCAAAAAAGGCCAGGTGGACATTGTGATCGGTACTCACAGGGTTCTTTCCAAAGATGTGGAATTTAAGAATCTGGGACTTCTGATCATTGATGAGGAACAGCGTTTCGGTGTCACTCATAAAGAAAAGATCAAGCAGATGAAAAAAGATGTGGATGTGCTGACACTGACTGCAACTCCGATTCCCCGAACTCTTCATATGAGTCTCATTGGTATCCGTGACATGAGTGTTCTGGAAGAGCCGCCTATGGACCGTGTGCCGATCCAGACGTATGTTATGGAATATGATGAGGAGACTGTCCGGGAGGCTATCCGCAGGGAACTTCGACGTGGCGGCCAGGTTTATTATGTATACAATCGGGTTAATGATATTGCGGAGGTAGCTCTTCGCATATCGAAGCTGGTGCCGGAAGCCAGGGTGGATTTTGCCCATGGTCAGATGAGCCAGAGGGAACTGGAGCAGGTGATGTATGATTTTATCAACGGAGATGTGGATGTACTGGTTTCCACTACCATTATTGAGACGGGACTGGATATCTCCAATGTAAATACCATGATCATCCATGATTCCGACCGATATGGTCTTTCTCAGCTGTATCAGCTTCGCGGACGTGTAGGACGTTCTAACCGTACTGCCTATGCGTTTCTGATGTATACGAAGAATAAGATGCTTCAGGAGACAGCGGAAAAGCGACTCAGCGCCATGCGGGAATATTCGGATCTTGGAAGCGGCTTTAAGATCGCCATGAAGGATCTGGAGCTCCGTGGAGCAGGAAATCTTCTTGGAGCTCAGCAGCATGGCCATATGAACGCGGTGGGCTATGACCTTTATTGCAAAATGCTCAGTGAGGCTGTCAAGGAGGCTAAGGGAATCCAGACTATGGATGATTTTGAGACGACCATTGATCTTAATATCGATGCATTTATTCCGGATTCCTACATCAGCAACGAATTTCAGAAACTGGATATTTACAAGCGAATTGCCGGTATTGAGAGTCAGCAGGAGTATGACGATATGCTGGAAGAGCTGATCGACCGTTTTGGTGAGCCGACGAAAGCAGTACTGAATCTTCTTGCCATTGCAAGACTGAAGGCCCTTGCTCATCAGGGATATGTGACGGAGATCAAGCAGCTTGGAAAAGATGTCCGGATCACGCTCTATGAAAAGGCTAAGCTGGATCCCGCAGGTATCCCGGCTATTATGGCGCAGTACCGGAGAGGTTTGCAGTTTAAGGCTGATCATGAGCCGAAATTTATCCTGACACCACAGGGAAGGCTGATCGAAGAGTTGATGAAGTTTGCGGGGGAGTTGGCAAAACTGGCAGAGCCACTGGAGTAAAGGGAAGAATCAGCTAAGCTTAGGGTTATCCACGGGAAAAAACATCCGGTCTGTGGATACCGGATATTTTCCCGGAAAGACTTGTGGATAATTTGTGAAATGTCGTGTAAGTTCGTGAAATTCCTTGCTCTTAAAGGTGAAAACGTTTATAATCAAGTATTATGGAATAAGAGCCGGACCGTGATTTTTATGGACGGATAGATGGAGGATGAAATGAGAAATTTAGTAAAGAAAGCGGCAGTTACTGCTCTTGTCTGCGTTACAGCGTCAGGAATGATGGCAGGCTGCGGAAATAAAAAACTCGACGGCACAAAGACTGCAGTGACAGTGAATAAGCAGGAGATCCCTCTTGGTGTTGTAAGTCTTGCGGCACGTATGCAGCAGGCACAGGCTGAGGCAATGTACAAGATGTATCTTGGCGGCGGAAGCGATATGTCTATCTGGAGTACCAAGATGGGTGATGATTCCGATGAGACTTACGGTGAGAATGCGGTAACAACATCCGTTGAGACTGTTGAGAAAATGTGCCTGGAGAAAGAGCACGCTTCCGAGTATGATGTGGAGATCACTGAGGATGAGCAGAAGGCACTTGAGGAAGCAGCCAAGAACTTTATTGCAGCAAACTCTGATGAGACAATTGCAGAGCTTGCAGTTGATGAAGATATGGTGAAAACTTTCCTGGAGCTTGAGACTTACGATGTGAAAATGAAAGACGCCATTGAGGCCAAGGCAGACGTGAAGCTGGATGAGAAAGAATATCAGCAGATGTCTTTCAGCTATGCAAGCGCGAAGGTCAGCGGAGATGATCTTTCTGATGATGATATCAAGACAAATAAAGAGAATCTCCAGAAATTCTTTGACAAGGTTAAAGAAGATCCTACTGCAGACTTCAATACTCTTGGAGATGAGATTTCTAAAGATATGACAGCAACAACCGGTACCTGTCCGACTTATGAGGAAGGCGATGACAGTGCGGCTAACGGAACTACTTATCCGGATGAGGTCCGTACCGCATTAAGAAAACTGGATGAAGGTGCACTGAACGAGGAGATTATCAAGACAGATTCCGTATGGTATGTGGTAAGACTGGATTCCAAGAATGATGAAACAGCAACAGAGAGTAAGAAAGAGTCTCTGACAAATACCAAGAAGGATGATTTTTATAACGATACTACAGATGGATGGAAGAAAAAAGCCGGCATCAAAGAAGAGAAAAAACTGATCAAGAAGATTAAGATCACAGATAATCACAGCTTTACAATCCAGACTCCGACACCTACACCGGATCCGAATGTGACAGAGACACCGGCAGCTGAGGACTCCGCAGCAGCAGATTCCACAGCAGTAACCGAAACACCGGCAGCATCTGAGGCCGAAACAGAGGCAACGGAGACACCGGCGGCTGAGGAGAGTGAGACTACGGTTGCAGCAGAGGATGAGACTGCAGAGACAGATACTGAGGCGGAGACTACAGCTACACCTGAGGCAGAGAAATAAAATACGGAATATGACAAGATAAAAGAACGGGAAGTGTACGATTTATAGTACACTTCCCGTTTTGCGTTCATGAGCGGGATGTAATTATCAGATCAGATTCAGATGCTCTAATGCATGATAAATGCCATCTTTATCAACTGCGCTTGTCTGCCAGGTGCAGTCTTTTTCGATGCCCCCATAAGCATTTCCCATGGCGACGCTGATACCGGCTGCTTTCAGCATGGGGAGATCGTTTGGGCTGTCTCCGAATGCATAGCAGTTTTCTTTCGGGATGGAAAAACGATCCAGGAGAAATTCCATTCCGGTTGCCTTGCTGGTGCCTTTCTGGGTTACTTCCCAGATGCCATCTTCATGATCAAAAACAGTATAATGATCGTTACAGAATTTACGGAATTTTTCTACGTCAGAGTCCGGCAGCATATGTGCGAGGAATTTATCATAGGAATATGTGCAGGCGTCCTCACGGTTAAATTTGGTGATGTCAGTCATTGGAATCTCTTTTCGCATTCTGGCTCCGAATTCGGACTGTGCGGGAGAGGCTCCGTCATACAGGATCGCAGTGTTGGATTCGAACATTGCCTCGATCTTACATTTTCGGAGAAGATCTACGGTCTCCTTGCACAGAAGGTTGGGGACTGTACGGAAAAAAAGAAGTTTGTTATCCATGTAAATGTGGGTTCCACAGCCATATACATAGCCATCAAAATGGAGTTCGGAAATTTCTTCCGGCATCATGGCTTTGGTGCGGCCGGTGTTGATGAAGAGAAGATGGCCGTTTTCGTGTGCTTTTTTGAGAGCGAGCTTTGTACTTTCCGGAACTGTGAAAGGATGTGGAGTGAGCAGAGTTCCATCTATGTCGAAGAATAAGATTTTTTTATTGTTCATAAGGTCTCCTTTAAAATGGGATTTCTTCTTCGTTGTCACTGTTATTAACGCCATGAGCGGGGATGGATTCTGCGATTATATTTTCGGCAGAATTCAGTGCGCTGACACGGATGCCGTTGAGTTCTACTTCGCTTTCCATGGGGATCACCAGGCATTTGCGGCCGTCGATGATCCGGGTTTCTACCAGGTCTGCGCGGTCCGGTGCTACGTGGATTACCACATCCGGAGTTTTGATCTCGAATTTTCTGGTGTTGGTGATATTGGATGCTACCAGGGAAGATTTTTCGCCTGCGGCAAGTTCGTATTGTTCATCAAAGTTCTGGAGTTTTTCGTCTTCTACGCCGCATTCTTCGAAGAGGCGTTTTACCTCGGATTTGGTGAGGACTACTGGTTCCGGTTCGTCTTTCTGGGATTCGATGAGGTCGTTAAGTTTTTCGTGGATCTCAAGGACGGTATCGTAGGCGCAGTCATCGCCGAGGGTTTCTTCAACCAGAGCGTTGAATGAGTCGCGCTGGGTTGCTGCGGACAGTGGTGTGGTACAGCCGAAGACTTCTTCCATCATGGTGGAGCGGAGGTTTTCGGCGTTTTTTGTGTAGTAGAGGAGGCCATGGATATCGGTGCTGCGGTCATTGAACTGTGGGAAGAGGAAGCCCCAGTCGGGCATTTCTACCAGCCAGTCGCGGATGCGGTCTTCGATGTTGTTGGTCTCTACGTTGTAGTGCAGGCCTGCCTTGGAGAGTTTGACGGGGCAGATGCTGCAGAGGATGTGGTCGTAGATCTCATCGGAGGCGTCGAACATTTCGGCTCCGTC
>ENA-OPWR01002274-OPWR01002274.1-human-gut-metagenome-genome-assembly--contig:-NODE-2274-length-13305-cov-1.623925_pt1 | contig 13305 bp, 8 predicted proteins | sample MGYA00241507_ERZ502006 | MGnify/ENA primary metagenome ERZ502006 (study PRJEB25962, sample SAMEA2043041) | human gut metagenome | biome: human gut; feature: human-associated habitat; material: faeces...
GAATTAAAAGTTGAGAAATAACAGTTAGCCCCTTTTCTGCTCAATATCGAGCCCTTTGAACTTCTTCAATTCTTCGGTCGATACCAGTTTATACAGCTTGTCACTGGGGCGTATCTTATCTGATTTCATAGAGAAGTGCTGGCCTTTCTTCACAGTCTGTACAGATTCCAAGTCAACGCGGGCTTCTTCCAAAGTCATGAATAGAGCACCTGTGGTCGGTCCGGTAATGAGAAGTTTATCGCCTACGCTGACTTCCGCAGCCTCTACCAGGAATTCAGAAACTCCGATGTTAGAGAAGTATTTGATACCTTTACCCACATATATCTTACGTTCCGTAGCTGCCGAGCCATAGTTTCTGGTCCATTCGCCTAAACGTTGTCCCAAGTAATAGCCATCCCAAAAGCCGCGGTTGAATACAGTTTTCAGACGTTCATCCCAAGCTGCAATCTTTTCATCGGTAAATGTACCTTCCAGATAAGCCTTGATAGCCTCTTTGTAACATTCTACCACTGTTCGTACATATTCAGGTCCACGGGCACGGCCTTCAATTTTGAATACACGCACACCGGCATCCAACATCTTATTCATAAAGTGGATGGTCTTCAAATCTTTCGGTGACATGATATATTCGTTATCAATATCCAGTTCCACATCCGTCTCTTTGTCACGGACAGTATAGGAACGGCGGCATACCTGCATACAAGCACCACGGTTGGCAGAATGATTCATCTCATGTAAAGAGAGGTAACATTTACCCGATACAGCCATACAAAGCGCACCGTGACAGAACATTTCAATGCGAATCTGTTCACCGCTCGGACCACAAATATGTTCTTCCTGAATCTGGCGATAGATTTCGGCTACCTGCTCCAGATTCAACTCACGGGCCAATACTACCACATCAGCAAATTGTGCGTAGAATTTCAAAGCCTCTGCATTGGAGATGTTCAGTTGAGTGGAAAGGTGTACCTCCTGCCCTATCTGACGGGCATAATTCATCACCGCCACATCGGCTGCAATCACAGCAGAAATTCCCGCTTCCTTGGCTGCATCGACAATGGTATGCATCAAAGGAATATCTTTATCATAGATAATCGTGTTAACCGTCAGATAACTCTTCATCCCGTGTTCATCACACGTCCGGGCGATCTCCCGCAAATCATCAATCGTAAACGTATTGGCCGAACGGGCACGCATGTTCAGGTTTTCTATACCGAAATAGATAGAATCGGCACCTGCCTGAATAGCCGCAGCAAGAGATTCGCGCGAACCGACAGGAGCCATTATTTCAAAATCTTTTATATTCATCTTATTGTCTGATAATCATTAAATATGATAGAAGTATGCAAAGGTACAAATTTATCCGTATTTTTGCAGAGAATAAAGCAGAAAGAAGATATGGAAAATAAGAAACCAATTGTACTCAACAATTTGGAAGAGTGGGATTTTACCGACTATATAGACTCACTTATACAAAAAGAGGAAGCTGTAGATCTGGAATTCAAAATTGCCAAAGATGGTCTTCCCAATAGTCTATGGGATACTTATTCTTCTTTTGCCAACACAGACGGAGGAGTCATTGTACTTGGAGTGAAAGAGCATAAACAGCAATTTATCATCGAAGGACTGACTAAAGAGCAAATCAGCCAATACAAAAAAGACTTCTGGAATCAGATTAATAACACGGAGTGCGTAAACGAGAATCTACTTTCAGACAATGACTTATATGAAGGTTGTTACAAAGAAAGAAATCTTCTTCTCATCTATGTCCCCAGGGCCAGTCGCACGCAACGCCCTATTTATAGAACAAAAAATCCATTCAGTGGACATACATTTAAACGTAACCACGAAGGAGACTATAAATGTACAGATGCTGAAGTGAAACGTATGATTGCCGATTCGGACGAAAGTCATCCACGGGATTCAAGGATTTTATGCAATTATTCCATGGAAGATATCGACAAGGAAACTTTGACGCAATATAGACAGCTCTTCGCTAATCTGAAACCATCTCATCCTTGGCTTAGTCTGAATAATTTAGAATTCCTCACTAAGCTGGAAGCATACCGCAAAGACCGGCATACAAAAGAAGAAGGATTCACTTTAGCCGGAATACTTATGTTCGGAAAAACAGAAAGTATCACTGATCCTGAATGTGCCCCCAATTATTTTCCCGATTACAGGGAACATTTGGGAGCAGACGATTCTCTTAGATGGTCGGATCGTATTTGTCCGGACGGAACCTGGGAAGCGAATCTCTTTCAGTTTTATCGTAAAGTTTACCCCAAACTAACAGCCATATTACCTAAACCTTTCCAAATAAGAAATGGTATACGTATTGACGAAACTCCCACACACATTGCCATACGCGAAGCATTTATCAATACGCTTATTCATTGCGATTTCTCGGAAGAAGGGAACATTGTTGTCGAACAATGGGTAGATAAATACCGCTTCAAGAATCCCGGCACAATGCTGGTCAGCAAAACGCAATATTATTCAGGCGGAGATAGTGTATGCCGCAATAAGGCATTGCAAAAAATGTTCATGCTCATCGGCTTTTCAGAGAAAGCAGGAAGTGGAGTGAATAAGATTATAAAAGGTTGGAGAGAAGCTAACTGGCAAAAACCGTATGTTGAGGAATTTAATCGTCCGGACAAGGTAGAGTTAACTCTACCGATGATTAGTTTATTACCGGATGACACTGTCATCAAACTAAAAGAGTTGTTTGATGGAAAGATTGAAACCCTGACACAAGATGAATTAACCGTTTTGGTTACTTGCTATAGTGAAAGCGAAATCAATAACACTCAATTACAATATGTCGTTCCACAACATCGTTCGGATATTACAAAGATGCTAAAAAAACTTTGTAATGAAGGATTCTTGATTTCAGCAGGAAATGGTAGGGGAACGAAATACCATATTAATGAATCCGAGGGACAGGTTGACAGCTCGGAGAATAACATGAAGAGTTCCGGTACAAAGGTTGGAACCTCGGAAAATAATATAGAGAATTCCGGTACAAAGGTTGGAACCTCAAAAAGACTCAAGTTTGAAGAACTCCAATCCATAATAATGTCTATTGCGGAGGATTATATCACCATAAATGAAATAGCTAAGAAGGTAGATCGAACGATTGATTATATAGCAAATAAGATTATTCCCAAGATGATAAAAAATGGAACAATCGAACATCTATATCCCGGAATCCCTAACCATCCGAAGCAGAAATATAAAGCAACCAATAAAAGAACAAATAATTAGCAGTAATACTATATATGAAGATAGCTCACATAGATTTAGGTACATACCCTATCCTACTTGCTCCCATGGAGGACGTGACTGATCCGGCTTTCCGCCTGATGTGCAAGAAATTTGGGGCAGACATGGTATACACCGAGTTTGTATCAAGCGACGCACTGATACGTGCAGTCAGCAAGACCGCACAGAAACTAAGTATCAGTGATGCCGAACGTCCGGTTGCCATCCAGATATACGGGAAAGATACGGAAACGATGGTGGAAGCTGCCAAGATTGTGGAACAGGCACAACCTGATATTCTGGATATCAATTTCGGATGCCCGGTAAAAAGAGTAGCTGGAAAAGGAGCAGGAGCAGGTATGTTACAGAATATCCCTAAGATGCTGGAGATCACCCGTGCGGTAGTAGATGCGGTGAAAATCCCCGTAACGGTCAAGACCCGTCTGGGATGGGATGCTAACAACAAAGTAATTGTAGAACTAGCAGAACAACTACAGGATTGTGGCATTGCTGCACTGACTATACATGGCCGCACCCGTGCACAAATGTACACCGGAGAAGCAGACTGGACATTAATAGGCGAAGTGAAGAATAATCCACGGATGCATATTCCTATCATCGGTAATGGTGACGTGACGACGCCCGAACGCTGCAAAGAGTGTTTTGACCGTTATGGAGTAGATGCCGTCATGATTGGTCGTGCCAGCTTTGGTCGTCCATGGATATTCAAAGAGGTGAAACACTATCTGGAAACTGGTGAAGAATTACCACCGCTAAGTTTCGACTGGTGCATGGAAGTGCTTCGCCAGGAAGTGGTCGACAGTGTAAATCTACTTGATGAGCGCAGAGGTATTCTGCACGTACGCCGTCATTTGGCTGCCAGTCCATTATTCAAAGGAATACCTAATTTCCGTAATACGCGTATTGCCATGTTACGGGCAGAAACAAAGGAAGAACTTTTCCGCATATTTGAAGAAATCACTTCCCAGCGTAAAGAGAATCCGGAAATTTAATCCACTATAGATCATAATCTTCATCCGCAAACCCTGACTCCTGCGGATGGAGATTACTTGTTTCAAAATACAGAAGTATGTTCCAATTTTCTACTTAAACATCGGTTGTGCAAACCACTTCTTAAACATCCAGGTCACAACCACATACAATAGGAATGCAGAGAAAAATCCTACAATAGCATCAATCACATAATGCGCCTGAATATATACGGTAGCCCCGCAAAGCAACATATAGAAAGGTATCAGACAAGCAAACAATTTCTTACTGCCACGCCATGCCATAATCATCAAAATAGTAGAAATGCCGACGTGCGAACTGGGGAATGCTGCCGTAGGACGTTCGCCTACCTGCTGCGAACCTTCCACTAAGCTATAAAAGAATCCATGCTGATAACCCGGTCCGGGAAGTAATTCCTGATTATGATTGAAATAGTCACCGATAGCAGGAAAAAAACCTTTAGATACATTATCAATCCCGATGGCAGGGAAATAGAATTGAGGCCCTGCAACAGGAACGAATATATAAATCAGATAATAGATAAAGAAAGAAGTGACGAGAACAAAAGACATCTTCTCGAACCACTCAAACTTATAAATGAAATAAAACAACGCCACAATCAGCATCATAGGATAATAAAAGAAATATCCCATATTAAATGCCTCACTGACAATAAGATGCGGAAACGTATGGCAAAACCAGATAGCAGGCTGACCATTGAAAATAAACTCCTCGGCAGTTGCAAATACATGGTCTAAATTCGGAAAGAAACGATTGAACTCGAAAGTATCCGGATACCAGTAAGACAATAGACTCATCTGGATAACAATCCGTACAAACGCTGAAAACTTACAGGGGGCAAGACGATAAAGATACATCAACAAAAAAGTCATCGCCGCGATCATAGCCCTATCCAGCAACATGTGCCATGGATGATCCATTCGCTGAAACAGGAACAGAATCAATATGGAAGTCAACAGATTATAAATCAGTGTAATCTTTTCCACAGCAAACAACCCTTTCCGGGTTTCTACGCGCTTAAATAAGTCTAAAGCCATCCTTCATTTTTATACCAGGCAATGGTTTCACGAACTCCCTTTTCCAAATCATATTCGGGTACATACCCAAGTTCTTTCATCACCGGGGATATGTCGCATTGCCAGTTGCGTTGTTTCATTATCTTATATTTATCCGAATTCAGGGTACTGCTCCTCCCGGAACGTGTAGCAATGAATTCAGCGAACAAAGATATAACTTTTAGCACAATTAATGGACATTTCAAGTGAAGAACAAACGGATTACCCAATTCTTTTTGTATCAGATCCGAAAAGGCACGACTTTTATAGATTTTCCCATCTGTCAGGAAATACGCCTTTTGAACCACTTTTTTCTCCATTCCCAGAAAAATCGCCTGCACAATGTCCTTCACATAAACAAAAGTCAAGTCCTGACGTCGAAAACCGACCGAAAAGTCAACATGCTTCTGAATGGACTTGGCCATCAGGAAATAGTCTGACTCACGGGGACCATAAACTCCCGTAGGACGATAAATGACATAAGGAAAACCGGGAATGCTCTGAATATATAATTCCGCTTTCAATTTACTTAATCCATAAGCCGTATTAGGCATCGGAGCATCCTCTCCGCTTATCGGAGTATAATCCTTCTCGCGTACAGGTCCGAATACGCTCAACGTACTAATATATATAAACTGCTTCGGAACCATATTCAATTCCTTCAGCGTGTCGATAAAATATTTAGTCTGAAGATAATTCACATAATCAAAGGTCTTTTTATCAGAACACTTTGTCACACCGGCGCAATGAATGATATAATCAAATTTGCTGTAAGTACCTTTATGCCCGGAGAGTTGGGCACGAAGCTCATTAGGATGTGCAAAATCCAATTCCAGAAAGTGAATTTTCCGGTTCTTTAAATACCTCTTGCTACTCGTGGGACGAATTCCGGCCCACACACCAAACTTTCGTTTCAACGCTTCCTCCACGATGAAACTTCCTATAAAACCACTTGCACCTGTAATTAAAACACTCTCCATTATTACTTCCCAAGTTCTACATGAATATTCATTCAAAAAATATGATGCCACAAAGATACGATAAATATAAAATAAAAGCCATTTTGCTTTTCTCAATTATTATTTGTTTATTTGCAACGCGATTTATTTACTATTCAACACTTTTAAAGCACGTGGAAGATAAGGCCGATTTTGATTTTCTTTTTAAGGAGTACTATCCTCAACTTTATTATTACGCATTTCATTTGATTAATAATATGGAGGCTAGTAAGGATATTGTCAGCGACGCCTTCGAATTTATTTGGGCCAATTATGCTAAAATAGATAAAGCCACAGCTAAATCTTATCTATATGTCTATGTCCGCAACAAAAGTATTGACTTTCTGCGACATCAGAGCACACATGAACAGTACGTACAAATCTATTCCGAACTGACCAAAAGTTATGTTGAGACGGAGTATCAGGAGCAGGACGAAAGAATGATGCATATCAGCAAGGCTATGGAAAAACTGACTCCACATACCAAACATATTCTTGAAGAATGCTATATTCAACGTAAGAAATATCAGGAAGTGGCAGAGGAGTTAAATATTAGTGTCAGTGCAGTCAGGAAGCATATTGTGAAAGCATTACAGGTGATACGTGAAGAATGTGCAAAAAAATCATAAAGCAGGTGTCTTTATTTTATGATTAAACGTAATATAAATAAGTATGATACAGTCAAACAGTGATGAATAAAGATATTGACAATATAGATAATACAGATAAATCTGTAGAGAAGGCCCTCGACATTATGGAGAGCTCTTCAGAAATAAACGTCGAACAACTGCAGGAAATGCTTAAAGATGAAGAAACCCTGCAGGCTTGTCGCGACATCATGGATAGTAGCCTCTTCCTACAACAAAAAAGCGGAATGGAACTACCCAATATAGAGATGGAGCTAGAACGATTCAAGAAAAAACAATACACGACAAGAATGCGTTCCAACTTCTGGAAAGTAAGTATGGGAATAGCCGCCATGATTGCCGTTCTATTTGGAACTTACTATCTTATCAATACCCTGACGACCCCTACTCTTGAACCAATCACTGTATTTACTGCTGATGCTGCCCCTCAACATATCACTCTGCAAAAAGATAACGGAGAAAAGATTATATTAGACGAACCACAATCAAGCAATCAAACCTTGCCACAGAAAGTGATCTCAAAGTCCGAGAAAAAAGAACTGGATTACAGGCAAGTCATTTCAACGACCACTCAAACACATGTACTCACTGTTCCACGCGGTGAAAGTTTCAAGGTAGTGTTATGTGACGGCACGGAGGTCTGGCTCAATGCTAATAGTAACTTTGTCTATCCAACGGCCTTTATTGGCGACGAACGTATCGTCACTTTAGAAGGTGAGGCTTATTTTAAAGTGACCAAAGATCCGGAGCGACCTTTCATCGTAAAAACCAAAACTGTGCAAACCCGTGTTCTCGGTACTGAATTTAACATACGCAGCTATACTCCAGAAGATACTCATGTAGTGCTTATTAATGGAAAAGTAGAAGTCAGCAACACCAAAGGAGGATCATATACCAGACTCTACCCGGGAGAAGATGCACATCTGCAATCTGATGGCAACTTTATCTTGGCAGAAGTAGATCTAGACTCTTATGTTTATTGGAAAGACGGCTATTTCTACTTTGACAATGTCACATTGAAAGATATTATGCAAAATTTGGGACGTTGGTACAATGTAAACATAGAGTTCAGAAACAAAGAAGCGATGGAATATAAAATGCACTTTATATCCGATCGTACCAAAGACTTGGAACATACGATCTCATTACTTAATAGAATGAAAAAAGTGACAGTCACCTTGCAAGGCAATACGCTTACTGTAGACTAGATTTTTATTGCATAAGTATAACTAATCTATGCAAAACACAACAAAATATCACTTTTATCAAAAAATAAATCGCAAAAGGGGTATCCATTTTCTTTTCTCATACGCACTAGTTATATAAACATGTTCAAATAGTGTTATTAAAGACAAACGTATGAGAAATAATTGGAACCTACTTATTGTGTGTTTTCTATGCGTATTATGTTTCCGACCCTACCAAGTAAATGCTCAGGTGCAATCGCAAAAGAAAATCACGATTGAAATTAGCAACGAACGGTTGCCGTCCGTACTAAAACGTTTAGAAAAACTATCCGGATACAAGATCCTGTTTACGTATGACGATGTCAAGAAATTCACCGTTTCTGGCTCCGTCAAGGATAAGAGTATAGAGCAGACTCTCGATATAATCTTAGCCAATAAGCCACTGGAATATCATATTGAAGACCAATTTATCACAATTACTACCAAAGGTCCTTCCAAACAAGCGAAAGTATTCAATGTAAAAGGAGTGGTAATTTCCGGTGATGACGGACAGCCGCTCATTGGTGCAACCGTTGTCATCAAAGGAAGTAAGTCCGGTGTATTAACAGATATAGATGGAAAATTTTCGATAGAAAATGTATCCAATAAATCCCTGTTACAATTTTCCTATATAGGAATGAAACCGCAAGACCTGACTCCTGCTCCAAATATGAATGTTACACTAATGCCTGATGTACAAACATTATCTGAAGTAGTAGTAACAGGTATGCAGAAAATGGATAAACGTTTGTTTACTGGAGCAACCAAACAATTGTCCGCAGATGAGGTCAAACTAGATGGTTTGCCTGATATTAGCCGAGGACTTGAAGGACGTGCCGCAGGCGTATCTGTACAAAATGTTTCCGGTACATTTGGTACCGCCCCAAAAATCCGGGTACGTGGTGCTACATCTATTTTCGGTAGTTCAAAGCCACTATGGGTGGTAGATGGAGTCATCATGGAAGATGCTATTGACGTAGGTCCGGATGACCTATCCTCAGGAGATGCCGAAACATTGATTAGTTCAGCTATTGCCGGATTAAATTCAGATGATATCGAAAGCTTTCAAATATTGAAAGACGGATCAGCAACCTCTATCTATGGTGCGCGAGCCATGGCAGGGGTTATTGTAGTAACCACCAAAAAGGGAAAAGCCGGCGTCAGCAAAATCAGCTATACCGGTGAATTTACAACTCGTATGATTCCCAGTTATAAAGAATTCAATATCATGAATTCACAGGAACAAATGGGAATCTATAAAGAGATGGAACAAAAAGGATGGCTCAACAATAGCGATACTTACCGTGCAAAAGATAGCGGAGTGTATGGACGTATGTATCAGTTAATCAATCAATACAATCCGGTTACAGGACAATTCGGACTTGCCAACACTCCGGAAGCACGTAATGCTTACCTGCGTGAAGCGGAAATGAGAAATACCGATTGGTTTAATACTTTATTTTCTAACAATATCACACAAAATCATTCTGTCAGCATCACTTCCGGAACAGAAAAGTCTTCATTCTATGCTTCATTAAGTGCTATGTCCGACCCGGGCTGGTACAAGCAAAGTGAAGTAAAACGCTATACAGCTAATTTAAATACAACATATAATATATATAAGAATTTATCTATAAATTTAATATCCAGTGCTTCCTACCGTAAGCAGAAAGCGCCCGGAACACTAAGCTCTGAAGTGAATGCAGCTAGTGGAGAAGTCACCCGTCAATTTGACATCAATCCATATTCGTACGCACTAAACACATCACGCGCATTGGATCCGGCAGTCAACTATACAGCTAACTACGCACCATTCAATATCCTTCATGAATTGGATAACAATTATATGGACTTAAACGTAGTTGACGTTAAATTCCAAGGAGAAGTAAAATGGAAAGCACTTCCTGAATTAGAGCTTAGCGCATTAGGAGCAGTCAGATATCAAGCTTCTTCACAAGAACATAATATTAAAGACCACTCGAATCAGGCAACAGCATATCGCACAGGAATGGATGACGCCACTATTCGTGATAACAATAATTTACTCTACACCAACCCCGACAATCCTTATGCTTTACCCATCAGCATACTGCCGGAAGGCGGTATTTACCAGCGTAAGGACTATCGCATGCTGGGAGTAGACTTTCGTGCCACAGCATCCTGGAATCATTTATTTGCAGAAAAGCATATAACCAATCTTTTCGCTGGTATGGAGGTGAATGATTTAAAACGCATGCAGAATTATTTTCAAGGATGGGGAATGCAATATACAATGGGCGAAATTCCATCGTACGTATATGAATTTTTCAAGAAAGGTATTGAGTCCGGTGAAAATTATTATGGATTAAACCATACCACAACAAGGAGTGTAGCAGGTTTTGCCAATGCAACCTATTCGTATGATGGCCGTTATACAGTAAACGGAACATTCCGCTATGAAGGCACCAACCGCATGGGAAAAAGCCGCTCTTCCCGCTGGTTACCTACATGGAATATTTCAGGAGCATGGAATGTACATGAAGAAAATTTCTTCGAAACACTCAAGTCTGTGCTGTCACATTTGACATTCAAAGCATCTTACTCTTTAACAGCTGACAGAGGTCCGGAATATGTAACAAATTCACATGCCATAATCACCAGCTATTCACCATTTCGCCCTTTCACCAGCGGACAGGAAACCGGACTTTATGTATCCGACCCCGAAAATAGCGAATTGACTTACGAAAAGAAGCATGAATTAAACATCGGTGCTGACATGGGATTCTTAGACAACCGGATCAATTTCTCAATCGACTGGTATAAACGCAACAACTATGACCTGATTGGTATAACTCCGACACAAGGAGTAGGTGGTTCTATTTATAAATATGCCAATATAGCCTCTATGAAGTCACATGGTATTGAATTCACCATCTCAAGCAAGAATATCCAATCGAAAGACTTCTCATGGAACACAGATTTCATCTTTTCCAAAGCAAAAAATGAAGTGACCGAGCTTAACGCCCGTTCCAGCGTGATGGATCTGGTTTCAGGCTATGGTTTTGCGCGTCAGGGCTACCCGGTACGTGGTTTGTTCTCTATCCCATTTGTCGGTCTAAGTTCAAATGGTATCCCAATGTATAATATCAATGGAAAAATAACCAGTACTGATATTGATTTCCAAACACGTGACAATATAGACTATCTAAAATATGAAGGTCCCACTGATCCTACTATAACAGGTAGCTTTGGTAATATCTTCACCTATAAAGCATTCAAGCTAAATGTATTTATCACCTATTCATTTGGTAATGTAGTACGTTTAAATCCGTGCTTCAACTATCAATACAGTGACTTATCCTCTATGCCCCGTGAATTCAAAAATCGCTGGACAGTTCCGGGTGATGAGAAACATACCAATATTCCTGCCATCATTTCCAAACGTCAATATGAAGATAATAAAGATTTGATGTATGCATATAATGCCTATAATTACTCTACAGAACGAATTGCCAAAGGAGACTTTATTCGTATGAAAGAAATTTCCTTGTCCTATGATTTTCCAAAATCATGGATTACATCAGCAAAGATATCCAATTTATCTTTGAAACTTCAGGCTACCAATTTATTCCTAATCTACGCAGATAAGAAGCTAAACGGACAGGACCCGGAATTCTTCAATACCGGTGGAGTTGCCTCCCCTGTACCCCGTCAGTTCACATTAACTCTTAGATTAGGATTTTAACCATTCAGATAATTATAAAAATGATGAAATATAAAAACGTATTATATACAGCAGCCATTTCAACCTTATGCCTGGGAATAACCTCCTGTAGCGATTTTTTGGATGAAATGCCGGACAACCGAACTGAACTAACTACCGAAGAGAGCATTACCAAAGTATTGGTATCTGCATACCCAATGACCACCAACTGTCACATAGGCGAATTCTACAGTGACAACATTGATGAAAATAGTAAAGCATACAGCTATCTTTTCCGGTTAAACGAACACTTGTATCGCTGGCAGCAAACCACTGAAGAGAATCAAGACTCACCTCATGCCTTATGGAATGATTGTTATAACTCGATTGCATCGGCCAACCAAGCCCTGGCAGCCATCGAGCAAATGGGAAACCCTCAATCATTGTCAGCACAAAGAGGTGAAGCTCTATTATGTCGCGCATATAATCATTTCGTACTAGCTACCACATTCTGCAAAGCATATAGTACAAATGCAGATAAAGACCTAGGTATACCTTACATAAAGGAACCGGAAACATCTGTAAATCCACAATACTCACGCGGAACTGTTGCTGAAGTCTACCAAAATATCGCAGCCGATTTAGAAGAAGGATTGCCTCTAATCGACGACAATATTTACTCACGAGTGAAATACCATTTTAATAAAAAGGCTGCCTATGCATTTGCTGCCCGCTTTTATCTATATTACACACAGCCGGATTTTTCTAACTGCCAGAAGGTTATCAATTATGCCAATATAGTACTCGGCAATAATGCGCCCCAATATTTACGTGACTGGGCTGCATTAGGAGCTTTATCTCCCAACAAGAACATACAGCCGAACGCTTATGTAGATGCAGATAATCGGGCAAATCTACTGGTAATATCAGCAGCTTCATATTGGCCATTGGTTTCCGATCCGGGTTATGCCAACTGTGAAAGATACTGCATGAATAATATTACTGCCTCGGAAAGTTGTAAATCCGAAGGTCCATGGGGAGACCAGTCAAGCTACCACCAGATCCCATTTGCGCCCGGTGGCTCTATCAAGAACGGATTCCGCCGTTTAGTCATCTATCAGCAGTTCACATCAGGCAACAGCTGGGTCGGTTATATGCTGTATCCTGCTTTCACTACCGATGAAGCATTACTTTGCCGGGCTGAAGCTTACACATTACTAAAACGCTACGACGAAGCTGCTGCCGATATAGATGCCTGGCAGAAAGCCTTTACGAAAAATACGCGGACCCTGACCAAAGAAACCATCAATGATTTTTATGCTCAACTAAAATATTACAAGCCGGAAGCTCCGACGGTAAAGAAGGAACTACATCCGGATTTTGTAATAGAAAAAGGCATGC
>ENA-OPWR01002279-OPWR01002279.1-human-gut-metagenome-genome-assembly--contig:-NODE-2279-length-13282-cov-2.115748_pt1 | contig 13282 bp, 10 predicted proteins | sample MGYA00241507_ERZ502006 | MGnify/ENA primary metagenome ERZ502006 (study PRJEB25962, sample SAMEA2043041) | human gut metagenome | biome: human gut; feature: human-associated habitat; material: faeces...
GGCGGCGGCCGCCCAGCCAATCGTGGCAGAAGGTACATGGGATTTTCGACTCCTTTCGAGGTGGTTTGTATATATGGATGTTCTATTTGTCCATTTACTCAACACTAAAAATGAACAATTTTTTAGATAAAAAAAGCCATGGGTTTACATCCATAGCTCGTAAAATTCTTGGTTTGTGCCGTCCTATAGATTAGGAAGAATTGTCTTCTTTTGAGGCAAATGGTATAATGAATCTACTATTATTCCAGAGGGGTATTTTCTCTATGCTATGTTATTGAGTTGTGGTATGCAGTAAAAAATCCCCATTGATGCTAAACAGGAGGTGAGCCAATGGAGCTAGATTCCATTAAACAGATAATCCAAGATTTTTTTCAGGAAAATACTTTGACAGTTGTTGGTTCAGGCCTCTCTGCTGCAGAAGGAATTCCTGGAATGTCTGCATTGTCTAATGAATTACAAAGTAAAATTCCTCATTTTCTTAGTGATCCTATAGATATAAAACTTTGGGATAAAATCAATAAAGATCTTCTTGCTGGAGTAGGATTAGAACAAGCACTGCATAATACTAAACCAAGTCCGCATATTGAAGATAATATTAGAACAATTACCGCTAACTTTATTGGAAATGCAGAGAAAAAGGTTCTTTATGAGATAATTAATGGAAGAAAAATATTGCGGTTTGCGGATTATCTTGGACATTTTACCATCCGCAACGATGGACTTGTAGTTGTCACCACAAATTACGACAGATTAATTGAGTACGCCTGCGAATATAAAGACATACGAATTGATACTCTTTTTATTGGTAGATTCCTAGCACACTTTGCGCCAGAAAAAAGTAAATACTCTTTCTGCGAGGGACTTACTAAACGGCCCGGAAAACAAAGGACAGCCGTTTTTGCTCCAAAAGTAACTGTCTTAAAACCTCACGGGTGTCTCAGTTGGCATATGATTAACGGTGAGCCATATTCTATCCCCAATTATCCGTTAGATGATTGCTTAATTATTACACCCGGTGTCAATAAATATAAAGAAGGATATAGCGTTCCATTTGATACCCATAGAACCAAAGCAAACGCTGCGATTGATCGAGCACAAAGGTATATTATTATTGGCTATGGTTTCGGAGATGGGCATTTAGAGACTCATTTGATTCAGCAATTAAATGCGGGAAAACCTGCTCTGTTACTTACCCATTCTTTGTCTCCTAGAGCGTTAGAGCTAACTAGGAAATGTAAACACATAACTGCAATTTGTAGCGATGGTGCAGATGGATCAACAATAGTTACCGCTACATCCGAGATATCAATTCCACACATCAACTTATGGGATTTAAAATCAATGCTAAAGGAGGTTTTTTAATGTCACAGCTACTTTGCTTTACAGATAATGATTTACTTGGTAACGTGACCTATGTAGATACAGAACAAATTATTATAGAAATTTCCAACATAAACATTATGGGCCAAATTTGTGTCGGCAATCTTGTTGCTATAGAAACCGGAAAGCAGCATGAACATCTTATTGCACTAATTGATAAAGTTACCCGAAAATACATTGACGACTTTGACGATGACACTGCTCAAGAAAATGAGATGATGGTATCATCTGCAGACTATGTAAAAGTAAGTATCATAGGAACATACCATTCGGTTTTGGGAAACTCGCATGACGTTTTTAAGCGCGGGGTTGATATGTTCCCACAAATTGAGAGTAAATGCTACTGTGTTTCTGGAGTCAACCTTCAGAACTTCATGAACATCCTGAGCAAAGACATAGCAACCAAAAAGCGTTTAAAAATTGGGTCTTTTATGATGGATTCTAATGCTGACGCTATACTTGATGGGAACAAATTTTTCCAACGACATGCTGCAATATTAGGTAGTACTGGTTCAGGAAAGAGCTGGTGTGTTGCTAATATACTCGAAAAAGCTAGCGAATTAAAGTACACAAATATCATTGTGTTTGACATGCATGGCGAATACACCAAGCTTGCAGAGGGACCAAATAAAATTGCAGAAAGATTTCGCATAGCAGGTCCGGGCGATTTAGAAAATCCAAAATCAGATGTACTGTTTCTTCCTTATTGGCTCTTAAACAGAGAAGAACTCTTATCAATGGTGCTTGATCGAAGTGACTCCAATGCACCGAACCAAGCCTCAAGATTTACTCTGCACATAAGGGGATTGAAAGCTCAATCATTAATTAACGAAAAAAAGGAAGATACATTAAAAACGTTTACTGTAGATTCTCCAATTCCTTTCTGCATGACGGATCTTCTTGATCGGCTTAAAGATGATGACACACGAAAAGGAATCGGTTCATCAGGAAAGCCAGTGAAAGGCGACTGGGAAGGAAAGTTAACTCGCTTCATTGCACGTCTGGAAAGCAAATTAGAGGATAAAACTTATGGTTTTATGTTCCAGCCTTCTCCGGAATCTAAAAATTATGGTTGGCTTAGTGATGTGTTATGTAAATTACTAGGTTATACGGACGGCTGTGCTGGCATTAAAATTGTAGATTTTTCTGAAGTACCTTCCGATGTGTTGCCGGTTGTCACAGGTACATTAGCAAGACTTCTGTACAATGTTCAATTCTGGATGACGCCAGATAAACGAACCCCATTTACGCTGATCTGTGATGAAGCGCATCTGTATCTTCCCGTTAAAGACGAAGCAGATACTGTTCAAAAGCAGGCACTTTATAATTTCGAACGCATTGCAAAAGAGGGACGCAAATATGGAGTATCTATCATTGCCGTCAGTCAGCGACCTGCAGATGTGAGCAAAACGATTCTTAGCCAATGCAACAACTTTATTGTATTAAGGCTGACCAATGAAAAAGACAAGGGTGTCATAAAAAATCTTTTGCCGGACTCCTTAAAAAGTACGATTGAGTTTTTGCCTTTGTTAGATGTTGGTGAAGCGCTTGTGGTTGGGGATGCTATATTATTGCCTAGCAAATTGCTGTTGGATAAACCATCTCCAGATCACCAACCCATCAGTGCAACTAAGAACTTTTGGGATGAGTGGGATAGCATCAAACCTGATAAGGATGCAATTATAAATGCGGTAGAGGCATTGCGTAGCCAAAGTAGGTAAAATAGGAGCGCCACAGGTTTCAAGTCTATGGCGCTCCTACCTATTAGTCTATTTCGTCGTCCAGCCCCTCCGCCTTCAGCCAATCCGCAAAGGACTTCCTGGAGATGCGGATCATATTGCCGATGCGAATCATCTTGAACAATCCTGAGTTTGCGAGTTTATAGGCCGTAGCACGGCCGATACCGAGAATGGCTGCGATGTCACTCACGGTGTATGTTCTGCTTTGGTGCGTTCCTTTTTCGTTGGGTGTGTTGGTGCTCATAAGATTATCCTCCATCTGTGCTAACAGCATTTTGAAATGCCCCCTGGAAGCCCTCTGTCACAAGGGGTTCCTGCTAATACCTTGCTAATACGACATTTGAAAAGCCGTTGTAAGGCAGCATATTTCAGGGGAATTTGTGCAAATTGACCTGCCTCCAGGCGACACAATTTGCAAAGAAACAACACGGGAAGATATGATATGAACAATTTACGAAATGGTACGCCGTACTCCCGGAGCACAGTTTGTTGAGTCTGTGCTCCGGGATTGTTTTGCTGCAAAGCGGTTCGGAGTTAATCGTTTTTGGATATATGCAAAGGCAGAACAGGAGTAGAACAAAGGTAGAACAACTTGGAATCAAACGGTGATTGTCAAGAGAATCTTTCGGGTGTATAATAGTACTATCGAAAAGTGGATAAAGTGGCTCTGCTGTCGCAAAAAGATGCGATAGTGGAGCTTTTTGTATATCAAAAAAGTTAAGAGAAAGACCAATAAGTAAATTTCTTATTGGTCATTTTTTATACCATTTTTCGAGAGTATATACACGAAAAGAGTGAGAATAGTGGGGAGAAAATGCAAAAATTCGCCTAATGTGAAGGTGCATGGAGTACCTTTCCGTGTGACAGAAATGGGGATGACGACTAAAGGGCAGGCTAGATGCTATATCAGTATGAGGCAGCCAGATGGGAGTATACTGCATGGGGAGGGCGTAAGTAAACTGGTTACGGCAAAGAGTATGAAGGCTGAGGCTGTCATAAAAGCTGCAGAAAACATTATATGGAAGAATCGTGGACAGGTGCTTGAGTGGTTACGAGCTGGTCGACTGCAGAAAGCGACACCGACGCTGTTGCTTCTGGTGCTGCCGGAAGAAAGCGTAACAAGTATATATGGTAAGAACGATGAAAGGCGCAGAGAACTGGTGCGGTGCGCAGCGAAATTGCTTCCGCCATTGCCTGAGTTACAGGAAAAGATGGAAGCTGTAACTTTTCGTGCTGTAGAAAAAGTAGCAGTTAACAGAGGGGAAGACGATGCTTTAAAGCGAGCGCTGAACCGGCTGTATGATGAAGCGGTTGCGCAAGGAATCTTACAAGAAAATAATGTTAAAAAATTGCTCGTAACTGTTCGTAGCGAGGGAGAAAAGGCAGACAAAAATCTTAACCAACGTGCCCTTAGTCTGGAAGAGATGCGGATGCTGACGGCCTTATGCATAGAGGGGATGCAGACCGATATACGGTATGCAACCGTACTGCTTCATCTGACCACGGGTGTAAAGACAGGAGAGCTGTGTGGACTAAATATTGGCGATTTGATGCGATATAAAGATGTGATATATATCGAAATTGGTGCAAAATCCGTACAAAAGCGAGGTAAAGTTGCGGAGTGGAAGCCATATGAGCGTGAAAGCGGAAAGCTGCGGCGCATACCGTGTACCCCTTTAGCACAAGCAGCACTAAGTGTGCTTTTGAAGTCGCGGTTGGAAGCGGGTGCAAAGGTGGATGCTCCGCTGATTGTAGACGAAAATCGACGTCGATGGGATGTGTTGAAACTGCGCGCTTTTGAAAAAGAGCTGCTGCAAAAAGTAGTACCGGAATATGCGAAAATATCACGAACTGACGTAATTCGTACAAGTTTTGAGTATTACTGCCGGGCTGTATGCGGTATGCCAGATGGTCAAGTACAGAAGATATTGGGGTGTAAGGCAGGTCAGACGTACGAAGAGTGGTATGCGGACTACAATTCTAGGGTTGCGCTGATAACGCTATGTGCACAGCTTACAAGATTCCATAATTTGTTAGCGGAAAAGGGGGATAGATGGAAAGTGGCCATGCACCTGCATCTGCGGGTGAAACGTGGGGCAAGTGTCAAAATTCAAACTGAACATGGCATTAAAATTGAAAAATGGTAATGTGTGAGCCGAGAGGCTCTTTTCTTATGCCTGTAGATAAGGACTTATTGTATCTTGCAATAGGTCCTTATGTTGCATAATGAAATTTGAGTTAATTATATTGACGTTTATTTACTAAAATGTCATTATATAAATATAAAGCAGCAGAATAAGGAGTGAAATAAATGGCATTTTTCACAACTCAACGAAAAGAAACCGGTAGTTATAGCACTAAGCGAACCAAGCCGTGCCGCAGCAGACGCAAGGGCAAGATATATGACGAAAAAACGAAAGATGGTAAATTAACCGTTTGGGGTGCTTATGAGCGGGTGATTTTGGATATACAAAATGCCAGAAAATGGGCTGATAGCACATGCAGGGCATATGACAGCGTATTTTATCATTATATTGCTGAGATTTATAATGACATTGAGTATGCTTCGCTGACAGAAGAAACGGCGGAGCAGATTTGGTCGTCTAAAATTGACATTTTTGAAGGCAGTGATGCCCAGGATCAAAGAGCACGGAGTATTTTCGTGAGCTTTGTAGAGCAGGCGTGTAGAGCGGGACTGTCTCTGATGCGGTTCAGAGACACGGTCCCATTTGTGATTCCGGAAGATCTTAGTCAGCTGACTACGGAGCAGCTGTTGGAGGTACGTAGAGCTGCTGATCGTTGCCAGTGGCGGCCGAAGTCGCTGACAATTGAAGCGGAAATTAAAATTTATAACGAGTTGATAAAGCGAGCATCGACACAGGGCGAGTGCATTGCTTTGCTGGTCATGCTTCTGCTGGGCTGCCGTACATCAGAAGCAGCGGGTTTGTCATTTGGAAATATTCGCAAAATGGCGGATGGTTTGTACTCTATAGAGCGACGGGAAGTGGAAGAGCAAAGCTCGAGGACCGTCAAAACCGGCAGTAAAACCGCAAGCGGTTATAGACTTTTGCCGCTGCTGCCGCAGTTTTATGAGCTGCTGGAAGAGCGCAAGCGTATGGTGCAGGAGTACATGGAGAAAAACGGCTATACCGACTTAGATATTAATGACATGCCGCTTGCTTGTCAGGGTACGAATTTGCTGACACGGTGTACAGCAAAGGAAATGAACCGTATTTTTAAGGATATTTGCATTGATGCAGGTGTCGAAGAAGGCTTTTTCTTTGAAGCTGAGGCAATGATGGCTATTGATAAAGAGGCAGGAGCAGAGTACGAGAATGTGGTAGTAGCCTATATTCTGCGGCATCAAGCTGCAACGGAGCTGGTAGCGACTGATGCTTCTCGGGCTGCAATTTCTGTGCTGATGGGTCATAAAATTGAAGACCCTAATGTAAAAGCATTTGACTATGCCAATGCAGATGGTCAGCGTGAACTGCTGCATATTTTAATGCAGCGTCCGTTATATCGGTACATTTGTGGTGCGACAGATATGGAGCAGATTACTCTTGAAAAAGGGCAATCGGCAGTATGCGGAGGATCGACTCGTTTGGTCGCACAAGAGGACGAGGAGTTTGATCTTTATATTGACACGCTGGAACCATATGACACAATGAAGATTCAGCTTGAGGGAGATGCCCGGTTAATGAAGAAGGATGCAAGAAAGACAACCGCATTGCCATATCAAAAACCGAGCGGGCTTAGTATGGTGAATGCAGTGACTCAGGTTGTAACAGAGGCCGAAGAGAATGTAAGAGCTGGAAAGCTGGCGGATAAGCCAGTTATGATCGCGCAGTGTGATGATCCTCTGAGCGAATTGATGACCATTGACGATCTGCAGATCAATTGGAAGCCTCAAATCACCAATGGGGATGGAGAGCCGATTGCAGATTCTTCGGAAGAAGTGAAGATGGCGGTTTGCGAAGATGCATTGATTGCAGTTTTGCCAGGCGGTGTCTTAAAAGAAGTGCCGAAAAAGGAGTTCGTTTATAACTGGACAAAGAGGGCACGCCGTGATGAGAAGATTTTTGCGGATAAGACCATAGACCGCGTTAAAACGATATGGCCGTTTTCACAATCTGCGGATAAAATTGTAATTAGCAGAGAAGGAACGGCGTGGTATTTACTGGTCGAGGTCAGCGCAGAAGAATTTTTACAGGCAGATGCGTGGGAAGAATGCCGCAGAGCGTTGGCAGCGGGCGGTATCATGATTCCATGTGAAAAGGATGCAGATTCGCTGATTTGTGGAGCGCAGAATGGCGATATGGTACGATTACCAGCAGAAAAACTGCATGCATGGCAAGGACAGCAGCAGATCGTACGTATAGGCGAGGCACCTCTGGCAGCAGCTTGCTTCTGTAAGGCTACTGATGATATTCTGCTGATTAGCGAAAAGGGACAGGCACTACGTACGCATGTTTCGGATTTGTACAAGCGCGTAGACATTGGCGGTGGACTGACCAAAGGTATGCGTATGAAAACAGGTACAGACGATAGATTATGCTGCTGTTTGGTTTATCAGCCAAAGCGTAGTTTAACAGCTGTTTCTCAACAGAGGAAGCTGCTTGTGCTGCGTGCGGACAGTGAAGAAAAGGCGCAGCTCAGAGCGCAAGGACATGTCGGAGAAGGCGTTTGCCTGGTGTATGTGGAAGGTTCGGATCGCTTGGCGGAGGTGTTGTATACAGATCAGGCAGTGTTACTGTTGTCAGACTCCGGATATGCGCAGTGTCGTGACGTTAGTGTGCTGAGAGAGAAGGGACGCGGTGCAAAAGGCATTGAGGGCATGAAGCGCGGTCAGATTATAAGAGCGGTATGTGCGAAAGTTAAATAAATAGTAAAGGCGCGGCTTTTGAGCAGATATCTCAAAAGCTGCGCCTTTAGGTTTGTACGAGTGTAGTTAGATTTACTATTTTAAAGAAAATATAAAAAATAAAACGAAGAAAAAGTTTATAAAAAACCTTTTCTTCGCTTTTGATACCCTGCTGATGCAGGGAGAATTGATGTGTAGGCAACTGTTTAGGATTAACATAAGAATCACCCCCGCTTATGCGGGGAAATAAGTTGTCTACACTACCCGATACTTACGATAAATTGCATTATGGAAATAACAACTTTTCGCTGTCGGGTCACCCCCGCCTATGCGGGGAACAATATTTATTGATAATAGTATAGCATAAATCTTTTATCTTTGCAACTTTAAATTGCAAAGATAAAAATTAGATATCTGGATTTAATAATTAATGTTTTTGTAACCAGGGAAAAAACGTGCATCAGGGATATCAGTTAAGTTATATGTTTGGTAGACAGTACGATTTATATAAATATCTTTTGGAGGGTATTCAATCATTTGTTTGATATAATTTGCGCAAGATATTTTATTTCCTAAATATTTATAGTCATCTGAAATATCTTGTATATTAATAGATTTAAACTGGCTACTTATTGTGATGCGCCCATGTTCTTCGCTAAGAATTTCCTTCAATGTTTTGCGAGGATCTCGTGCTACACATAGGTTGCTGTGGAATATTGGGTTTGAGCATGACGGATCTAAACTTCCAGTATATTTATTTCCCGATGAGCCAGTAATAGTGACTGTTCTAGGTAGTTGCTTCATACCAGTGGCGGTTACGCGCGGGCAATCGTATGCAATTATTCGAAATTCATTTTCGATATCAGTAAATCGATCATCCTGTTCACGACATAGAAGAGGAAAGGCTAATGTATTATAAAGGTTGAGAGGGAAAATAATATCGGTTTGGTTAGGAAATAGATGTTCTAATGAACACATACAAGCTGCATAAAACGGACTTGACCCATCTTGTCTGATATCTCGAATACTATTTGCGTATGTCATTTTTGTCCCAAAATATTCATGACCAATAGCTGCTTGTGTAATTTTGTCTATTTTTACATTAAGCGCAATAAAATAATATTCATCATCAAAATTGTTGAGCCACTCCAGAGAGTTTTCATTAAGTACATGAAAATATGTCAGATAAATGTGAGGGATAAAGTAATCATTTAATATTGAGTATAAAACTTGCGGGGTATGGAAGTCATCTACGGGGAAAATTTGTAATAGAGCTTTGACTAAATTTTTCTCATAATAGTCTGAAAATGCATATCCTGTTATAGGGGGCTTTAAGAGAGCGGATAAAATATCTCGGCAATCAACGATGCCACGTTGTATTTTACGAGCGTATGCTTCGTTTTTAATTCCGCGAATTAAGATCATTATAGTGTTTCCTTTCTGATTAAAATGTGAATTATCTGGATTGGGATGATTTGCAGAGACTGGAAATGGTGGCTCCGATGTGTTAAAACGAAGCGCATTAAATACGCTTCGTTTTAACTATATTGGCCAATCCAACTTTTGCCCGCACCGACTACAAAATGCTATATGTTCACGTTCGATAGTAATTTTACAGCGAGGGCAAAGAGGGTATGATGAATACCGCCCGAGCGAATAGAACGACATAGATTTTGTTATGCTCATAGGTACTCGATATTTTAGTTCACATAAGAGAAAGAGTATATTAAAAATATTTTGACATAGAGATTATTTGTAGTATCCATAACTGCCGATAGAAGATCCTGTTTCGAGTAAGGTATTACCACTGTAAGCTTCTAATTCAACATAGATACGGTATGAATATCCATGTTCAACAGCCCAGTGTTTTTTGCTAACTGCAGCATAATGCATATTTGCTGTGTCAGTCCATGTTTTTAATGTAATCCATTTTTGATTTTTTAATTGCTGTAGGTGAAGTTTACATACGGTTTTAGTTACTTTAGGTGATGCTGCACTACCAGCTCCAGATACTGTTGCAATACCTAAAGATGAAATGTCAATATCACCACTTACGGTTGAAACATAGGTCCAACACGGTTGTACAGTCGCACTGGAGCAAGTGAATACAGCAGCCATTATCAAAATAATGGCAACTATTGATTTGGTAAATCTATTCCTCATAAAGGTTACCTCCTGTATGTCGTTCTATATAATTAAACGAGTCCTTTGCAGAAAATCTGACAAAAAATTAGCGAAAAAAATGTTCCCATAGGTTAACTACGGGAACATAATGATCGTATTCATGGAATACTTTCTAATATTTTAATAATCACATCTTTGGTAATGTTACCAGAGATTGAATAGAAGACATTATTAATGGTATATATGGCGATAATACGATCTTTGCGTTCGGATATAGTAACGTATGCATTCTTAATTTTTAACTCTGTAATCTGTCCGTTTTCAGTATCTATTGATAAATGGGAAGAATGCAACTCGCACTGTACTTCGTAATATGTACCATTCCCATTTGTAAGTTGGATATAAATATTTTCTTTTGGTATTTCACGGATAGAGTCTATAGCAAATCCTTGTGGAATATATGTTGGCAGATATTTATCAAAAGTATCTGAAATAGAAGGAGAGACATCATTAAAAGTAAAAGTTGAACTTTTTTCGCCAGAGTTAAATATAAAATTAATAATTGATGTTCTAAATGCGCTCACACTGAACATCATTGTGGCACAGACTAGAATAGCAGCGAGAATTGCAATACGAATCCTAGAACGAAATTTTTTTCGGTATGTAGTAAACTGCTGTTTTTGATTTTCTCGAATTAATTTTTTCATTTGCTTTTCAAAAGCAGGGGAGAATTCATGCGCAGAGCCACCTTCGGAACGTAGTTCTGCATCGGTTTTGAGTTCGACGTTATCGTCATCAGAAATTTGTGATATTGCAACACTAATGAGTTTATCGAAATCTTTATCGGATATTTTCACTGTAAGACACCTTCTTTCGTTAGAATTACTTTAAGTAACTTTTTGGCACGACTGATGCGCTTGTGAACAGTATTAGTAGAAAGATTTAGAGCAATGCCAATTTCTTCAGTGGTGTGATCATATAGGTAGCTTAATTTCAAGACATCTCTATATTTATCCGGTAACTCGCTGATAGCTTGCACAATTGCTTCAACGGTAATCCTGTCGATGATGATATCTTCGGGTCCAGATGAATTATCTGATAAATCCAGTGGTATTTCATAGACGGTATCGGTTGGATGTATACTCCGGTAATAATCGATGCAGATATTTCGAATAATCATTTTCAGATAGCTACGATGTTTATCTGCAGGTATTTCAGCAATTCGATTGATATTCTTGGCTACTCGGATGTAGGTTTCAGCAACCATATCTTCGGCGTGCTGAACATCATGAAGAATGCCGTAAGCTATTTGGAACATACCTTGAGAATAGGTTCTGTAAAGAAATTCGAATAAGCATAATTGGGATTGGCGTTCGACTAATGCGAATGAAATCATGTGTAGGACTCCGTAAATTGTATTGGTATATATATTGTATCAGAAAATCGACAATTTGTCGAAAAGGCTTTGTGCCTGTGCAGTTGGGTATTAAGATAAGAGTGTATCATCAAGAGTGTATAAAGAAGATAAGCCAAGTTGATTGCATGACCTATGTTCAGGATTATATCTCTTGTACGTTAAAGATTGATTTGTTTTCACAATTTGTGGATTATCACCAAATATGTCATATTATATTGGAACAGGCACGCTTTTGTGGTAAAATATTATGAAGACTTTTACAAAGGAACATTATAGATGCGAGAGATACCATGAAATGTTCGTCAAAGGCATTTGCAATAAGAAAAATACTGATATTAATACCAGATTTGCATATGATTTCAGATGCTTGAGCAGACTTCTAAACTGTATTTTATAGACATATTGCATATTGAATGTCTAAATTGGAGATTAACATTAAAGATAAGGTAGAATAAATTCATGTCAAAAACACAGCAGGAGTTCTCTACCAGAGAACTAAAGAAGATTTTTTCGATTGTTTTCGTCGCGTACATTGTGCTTGCGGTAGCGTTTTATTTTCTCGCCGGAGAGCAGCTTCGTTATCGCGACTCGCGTGGCAATATTGAAATGCCAGTGGCGAATGCCGCAACCGTAGAGCTGACAGCTGGCTCGGTCGTGGAACAACAGTTCACACCGAAAATCCAGATTTTTGAGCGTATTTCCGTGCAGTGGGGCGTGTTCAACCGCATCAACCACGGCACGGTGAATGTGCAGCTTGTGAACTTGGTAACGCAGGAAGTCCTGCTTGATCAGAATTTGCAGGCGGATCAGATTACGGAAGGTCAGGTTACGACGTTTGATTTCCCGGCACTGGAAACGGTCTGCGATGCGCCGCTTGCGTTGCGTATTACTTCGCCCGATGCAGTGGCAGGTGACGCACTTACGCCAGTTATGAAAACCGATGCTTCACTGGAAAATGGCCAGATGTACATCAACGGACAGGCTGTTGCAGGTGAACTCTCCTTCTCAGCAACTGGTCGAGACTATATCTGGACCGGTCTGCATTATTGGCAGTTCGCGGCCGTCGGCGCGGCAATCCTCGCGGCGCTACTGATGATGTTGCTTCACAAGCACAAGACCGGTAAGAAAAGCTTTATTCTCAATGCGATGATCGCGCTAAGGCGATATCGTTTTCTTATCAAGCAGTTGGTTGACCGTGATTTCAAGGCAAAGTATAAGCGTTCAATTCTTGGCGTGTTCTGGAGCTTTCTCAATCCTCTTCTGAACATGATCGTGCAGTATGTTGTGTTCTCCAATATGTTTAAGTTTGATATTCCATACTTTCCGGTTTATCTGCTTTGCGGTAACGTTGTCTTCAATTACTTCTCTGAGGCATGCGGCATGGCGCTTACATCTATTGTAGGTAACGCTGACCTCATTAAAAAAGTATATGTGCCGAAGTATATTTATCCGCTGACGCGCATTATGTCGTCGCTTATCAATATGCTGATTTCGCTCATCCCGCTCGCAGCGGTGGCGATTTTTTCGGGTCTGCTGCCGAATAAAACGTATTTTCTTTTGCCGTTCCCGCTGCTCTGCCTGGCACTGTTCTGTCTGGGATTGGGCATGCTGCTCGCATCGGCAATGGTGTTCTTCCGGGATATTCAGTTTCTTTGGGGTGTATTGACGACGATTTGGATGTATTTGACCCCGATTTTTTATCCGATCACAGCACTGCCCGAAACAATTCAGTCGGTTGTTAAAATGAATCCGCTGTGC
>ENA-OPWR01002285-OPWR01002285.1-human-gut-metagenome-genome-assembly--contig:-NODE-2285-length-13247-cov-1.734839_pt1 | contig 13247 bp, 12 predicted proteins | sample MGYA00241507_ERZ502006 | MGnify/ENA primary metagenome ERZ502006 (study PRJEB25962, sample SAMEA2043041) | human gut metagenome | biome: human gut; feature: human-associated habitat; material: faeces...
CTTTCCCTAAGCAATCGCACCATAATTCCAGTAAACATATCTCTGTTTTTCCGGATAAAGTAAGATAATTGTCGATAAGTCCCTGTCTCGGATCTGATTCCATGGCAAGTCGCTGGTTTTCTTTTGCCAGACATTCAATATCTTTTTCAAGAAATAGAGGTTCGCCCTGTTTATAATATGTTATTGCTTCGGCCCAGAGTTGTTTGATTTCATCCTCATTTATATCCCATGGTTTTTTGTGGCCTTTTCCGGAAACATTTACCGGCCAGAACCGGCGGTTGCCAGTAATATCACGTAAAAATCCATCGGTTGTATTGGTAGTACCGACAATAATTGAACTTCGTGGATGTGTTGAGACATGAATTTCATAGGGAGCACGATACTGGTCATCCATTCTTGATAAAAATGATTTTACAGTTTCTACTTCCACTTTTCGAATGCCTGCCAATTCGCTGAGTTCCATAATCCATATGCCTTGTAACTTTTCCGCTGCAGATTTATCTTTCATGTCTGCAATTGTCATGGAATCGGAATACCACGCTTGTCCCATCTTTTTAAATAAAGTACTTTTACCAATTCCTTGTTCACCACATAAAACTAAAATGGTATCGAATTTTATTCCGGGTCTGAAAATGCGTGCAACGGCAGCTACAAATGTTTTGCGTGAGATAGCACGGACATAAGGAGTATCTTCTGCACCTAAGTAATCAATTAAGATAGTATCCAATCGGTTTGTTCCATCCCAATTCAAAGATTTTAAGTAGTTTTTTATTGGATGATATCTTTTTTCTGAACTTAGTGTAGCATAAAGTGCATCTTTACATTTTCTGGGAGCATATATGTGGTAATTATCTTCCAGATACATTTGTAGACAGGGAAAATCCGTAGTATCCCATCCGGAAGCCTCGGTTTTCCATGGAACTGCCCCAATAATATCAAGTGTTTTTTTCATTTCATTAAAAACAATGTTTTTGAGGTTTGGATCAGATTTCAAAATGAGGGCAATGTTAGGCATTGTACATAAAGCCTCACCATTCATATTACGGGTTAGCCTGTTTTGCCACACATTGTTATTAGGCAAATTCATAACCATCACCTCCCTGTGGTGTGACGTTTTGACTAATTGGGGTAAATTCCTCGTCTGCTGAAACGTGTCCATTTAATCCCGGGCCATCTTTAATCTTTTGAATGTTCCCAAGCAAAGAAGCAATTCCCTTGTTTCCTCCGACATTATAGCCATAAAATACGATGCTGACATTTCCATAGCATCCGGAATAAAAATCATTCGGATTTGTAATTGGTTGCACATTTTGGTCGACGATTTGTGGAGGCTGCTTAGACTTTGCAGCAATATAGTAACAACCACGGAAAATAGGATTATCAGGTTTTTCTACATCGCCATCGTGGAGTGGAGATTTGCAATTAGCAGGAATGCTACCGCCCCATTTTGCTACAGACTTGTTTTTTACATATTCTAGAGCTTCGTTAATCATTTCCAGAGTATGTAAATCTTTTTTGTCAATGATAGCAATTAATGAATATTTTTTTCCTCCGAATAAAGTGCAAGGTTCCCAACAGTTCAAATATGCGATTCTACATGGAATAATAATTCTGCTTTTTTTTGCCATATCATTTTTCCTCCTTTGATTCATAGTTTTTGCTTTGGATAAATTTGTTTTCTTCGACAGCTACACAATAATATTGTAGTATGCAGCTTAGTGCATCAGACAAATTGGAAATACTGTCGATTACTTCTTCTAAAAACATTTTGACGAGTTCATCAGGCATCAAATTCCCCCTTTTTCATTTGATTTACCTTTTGTTTGAGTGGACCTTCAATTAAATTTCGTAAAAAAGGACTTTTTTTCCAGTCTTTTCTTTGATGCAGCTCAGAAATACTTTTGCCGTATCGAAAAAACTCGTGCGCTTTCTTTCGATAACGGATATAATATAAATAGTAAGTTTTGTCGTGTGCTTTGAAGTAAAACTGGAGAATACCTCTTCTTTTGCAAGGTATTGAGTAAATAACATTTTTCCGCATATTTTGTTCACCTCCTTTGTGCTGAACTAACGAGTGAATATCTTGTGTGATAAATATAATAAAAAATAGTAACCAAAAAGTAACGAAAATACGAAAGGGGCAAATGGATGAAAACAATTTTAAAATTAACGGAACATTTATTGATTGATTTATCTACTGGGGAGTGTTATGACCAAGAGGGATATAGTAATTCACAGTTTAGAGAACGCCTTACATCAGGTCAATTAAAACTGCTGAATTATTTTGTGGAGAACAGGGAGTTGCTATGTTCTTTCAGTCAGTTAGAAGGATTATTTGATGATGAATTGGGCGATTATAAAATGCCGGGAATTAAACAGCAGATATGGAGGATTAAGCAAAAGTTAAATAATATAGATATTAATTTTGGAGCGGATGAATCCAAACGGGTATTTCAATCTGTATCTGGACGTGGTTACATATTTCATATGCCAATCCATGGAAGAATTTATCAACGTAATGCACCTAGTGATTATTTATGGCACATTACGCCGGAGTTTTGTGCAAATTTATTTCTTCATAATGATGAGGACAAAGAAAAATTACGACATCAATTTTTTTCAGGGGAAGCAGATTGCAAAGTTACAATGCAAGCGGTGTGTAATGAGATGCACTTTATGAATTTGCAATACATGAATATTTTACAGAGTGTAATGGCGCGGATTCCTAAATCGGATACAATTGCGCCGATTATGCTAATGGGTGATAAAGGGAGTGGAGTATCTACGCTTACATGTGCTTTAGGAAAATATTTGTCAGAAGAAAAACCCAATTGGAATGTATACTATTGTGATTTATCGAGAATCCAATTTAAAGGAAAACAGACACTTAATGAGATATTTATGTACTTAGACGAAAATCATATCGGCAAAGTAAGGAAAAATGTGATTATAATTGACAATCCACAAGATAATGCAGAAATATTTGAATCTATTTATTCGTTCTTTATGCAAAATAATTTTGAGAATATTCATTTTGTTATAACAGGTTATAAAGCATCGTTGCTTCCGTTTTTGAAAGATAGTTCCCTTTTGTCAAATAATATTTTTCCTTATGCATTTTATATTAGTAATCAGGAAAGAAAAACAATCCTATCGTCATCTATACAATTTCAAACGCTGGAATATTATGATTTTCCAACGGAAGTTAAAGTTCAGGCGGTTAATGGAATGGCAGATAGTTATTTAATTATGAAACCTATAGAGAAAGACATTGTTACAAAAATTCTGTCCGATTTAGAATATGAAGTTAAGAATATAAAAGAGTTGTTTTTGGAGTTTGTATATCAATATAATAGTATTTTATTTGAGAGGGGTATTTCACAGAAATGCATATATATTCCGAATATGGAAATGGAATGGAGTGAGTGGGAAGTGAAGTGCGAGACTCTCGATGCATACTGCAATAAAATATTGTTATCGGAATTGTTTCCATATATTGCGGTGCTGAACATATTAGATATTCCCGTGACTTTTGAATTAGTTCGTAAAATGACTGGCTATTCCTACCAAAATCGATTATTGCGTCTGTTTTATAAAAAATACGGAAATATATGGTTTGAAAATGGCGAGTTTATATTTCGCAATGAAAGTATTCCCTTTATATTCTTTTCCATGTTTTCTGAATATAAGCCGATGTTTTTTATTCAGGAATTAATTGCCCATGATTATATGGATTGTTCAACATTGCTTCTTTTTATAAAGCACGTTATATGGTATCCGCTTAAATGCTATAAGGATACTTCATGGCATCCGTATGTTGAAAAATTAATAGAAATGCTTCAAAAAAATAATGCTTATCAAAGGATATGTAATGATTATTTAAAAGATAATAATTTGAAAAATCTTACTGATGTATGGGAGCAGGAGTCTAAACCGGTTATTGATTATGTACATGCACTGAAATTTTTTAATTATTGTCAGTCACAATAGTTGTTGCCAATGTTGCCGATAAAACTGCAAACCTCTTTTTGCTTAGTGTATTCTTCTTTCTGGTTTTATCGGCAACATGATAATGTATTTGTATTACTTTATTAAAAGAAATAGTATTTTTGTTATTTGCTTACAAAGTAAATGTATGGTAATATAGCATTTGAAAGAGTAAGAGAAAGTACATAGAGTAGTCGATAAAAAGGGGGGCATTATGAAATAGTGAGTAGAAAAAGGTTTTTTCCAATGTTTGGAAATCAGGATTTAGCGATAGTAACTTATTAGCACATTGAAAATTAAAAAGGAGGGTTTTCTATGAATAAGAAAACACACAAAAAATATGTAGCTTTATTAACACTGTTAGCAATGGTTATTTGTACAATGTTTTGTACAAACACAGTTAAAGCAGATACCAACTTACCATGGGATGAATCTGAAGTAGTAGAAACATCCACATGTATAGTTAATGGTGTAGAACGGAATTTGATTATTCTTGACGATGCATCTGTATATTTAAGAATAGGAGAATCCGCCCCTCTCTTGATTTATGTTGGCTTTAATAACGTATCAGCTAAGTTTGATCAATATGGAACAATTTGGGTGATGGATTCTTGTGATGATGCTATACGTTGGTGGAATTATGACTTATCTCCTACTGAACTTGACTTCTATGCAATTAATAAGCCAACTGCAGAAAACCCAGATGCTTTTGTTGATGACGTTGAATCATTCATACTTGATGAAAATAACAAATTCATTGTTGGATACAAAACTTTTTCTGGTCAAACTTATTCAATATTGACATTGGATGAGATGAAATCATATTTTCCAAACACTTCAACACCTACACCAACACCTACACCATCAAACATTCCTACCCCTACTCCAACTGTTCCTGCAACTACCCCTAATGTTCCTACTCCTCCTGCTCCAACAGTTAGCCCTGTTGCTACTCCCCCAACCACAAATACTCCTGCTGTTACCCCAAAAACAACCGTAGCACCAAAAGTATCTGTGAAAAAGAAAGCTGGTTATTCCTGTCTTTCTATTGGAAATAAAGTAACTAGCAAGTACAAACTTGCAAAGGGTAAACTTACTTGGAAAGGAAGCAGCAAGAGTAAGAAATATTCTGGAATTAAGTCAGCTGCCTTCATAAAGAAGAGTGGTAACCTTGTCTTCTTAACTAAGAAAGGTAAAGCATACACTTTATCTCCTAAGGGAAAGAAAAAGTGTATTGTTAAGAAGAAGGCCAAAAAACTTATCTTAAAAAATAAGTTTGCAGTAAAGGTTCAAGTAGGTAAGAAGTTTATTAATCTAGCTAATAAGTAATGCTAACCGCTAAATTTTGATAAGCAGATAAAATCGAGAATGATGATAAAAAGGAGGAAGAGTTGTATGAAAAAAAGTGTAAGTATTAATTCGGATGAAAAGGATGAAAGCCGTTTGTTAGATATGGTGGAACGGAAAGAATAAAGTATGGAGGAAAAAATATGGCGAATGAATTAGCAACATCAAAAGACATAACGAATTACCTTAAGCATGTATTTGATTTAGAAAAAATGTTATACCAACAGAATGAGATTTTAGAACATTTACGAGATTCTATTGGTAGTGTGAATTATCAAATGAAGTTGGAACCAGAAATTTATCAAGAAAAAAGACCAAGTGTGGTGGGAGGAATTATAACAGCAATTGCATGTGCTTTTTTTGCAATTTTAGTTTATTTTGGTTATGTTTTTTTGAAATCACCAGAAGGTGGAGCTCCAGGATGGTTTTTAAACATTATGCTTGGAATTATTGGTATATTTGTTTGTTTTGTGGTAGGTGGAATTATTTTGGTTGTGTCTAATGTGGTTCAGACGCAATCATATAATCAGCAGGTGCGTATTACAAATCAGGAAAATATTGAGGAAATTCAGCGTTATAGAAAAAATTTACTGGAAAAGGGAAAGACACTAAACGATGAATATGCTCTTTTGGCAGATGAAAGAAAGAAGACAAAAGCAGTACTTAATAAATTTTATTCCACCAATGTAATATATCCCAAATATCGTTCTTTACCAGCTATAGCATCGTTGTTTGAATATATGCTATCGGAAAGGTGTTATGGGTTGACAGGACATGAGGGGGCATACAATTTATATGAAAGTGAACTTCGTTTGGGACATATTATTAGCACATTAGATTCCATTTCGAGTGACATAAAAGAAATAAAACAGAATCAAAGAATGTTGTATGATGTTATGTCAGAATCTCAAAAAATGACTAAAAGTATGTTTGAGCAGCAAGTTATCAATGGTCAGGTTTTATGCGATATACGAAAAAGCAATCAGATTATGCAGTACAATCAAAGTCAAATTGCGAATCGCATGGAACATATGCACTGGCTGGAAGAACAAAAATATTTGTGGGGATAGTAAAAACAAATTGTATGTAATAAAAGTAGAATTAGAAACTGAAAGGAAGTTGGAAAAATGAAAAAGAAAATAGTTGCTATCGTTTTAGCAATGGTGTTGCTAGTATCACATCAGATAACAAATAAACCGACAACAAGTAAAGCTCAGCAGGATGCGGTCAGTTTGGCACAGAATTTGAGTTTTACAGGAACTTGGAGCAGTGATAAGTGGCTTATGTCAGAGGAACAGGAGGACTGGTATAAACTGGTTATTTCATCAGATGGACGTGTTGAGTTAAAAGTGATGTCATATATTGATGGATTTACATATTTTCAGTTGTATACATCTGATTTTTCCGAAGAATTATACAGGGATAATGCATATGATGGAAATATAACACAACCGGATACAGCGGTAGCAAATTATTCATTATCAAAGGGAACCTATTATTTAAAAGTTGATAATGGGTCATATATAGGTAAATATCGTTTAAATGCATCGTTTACCAGTTATGGAGTAAACGATAATAATGCGCACTCTTATGATTCGCCGCAAACGTATACTTTAGGAACTACGATTACGGGTGCAATTACAGCAACAGATGACCAGGATTGGTTTAAGGTAGTGATTCCGAAAAATGCTTACTATGTGTTTTCACTTTCGTCCTATGCAGCTCCGTACACAAATTTTTGGATATATAATAAAGACCTTTCTGAAACAGAAGAAAATGGAGATGCTTATCAGGGAAGTTTATCAAAACCGGCTGTAACAAAGAAAGAATGTGTTTTAGCAAAAGGAACTCATTATATTAAAATCTCAGGTGATGAAGGAAAATACATTTTTACGATGCGTGCCTTGAATCAGTCAAATTGTGAGCATGAATATGAAAATACGTGGGTAAATGAAACTTATTTACAGAATGGTTACACACTTCACAAATGCAAAAAGCGTGGTAAGACATATAAAGATGAATATATCAAAAAGAAAACGTTAAACCAAAATTATTTTTGGAGTATTGGTGGTGTGGTTGCAGGCAAGAAAAAGGTAAAACTTGGTTGGTCTACTACATACGACAGTGACGGCTATCAAATTCAGTATGCGCAGAACAAAAAGATGAAAAAAGCGAAAGTAATAAAAGTTAAGAATGGATACCGTTCAACAAAGACAATTAAGAAATTAAAAAAGAAGAAAAGATATTATTTCCGTATTCGTGCTTATAAGAAGGTACAGGGAAAAACAGTATATGCGAAATGGTCGAAAAAGAGAAGTGCAAAGGTAAAATAGAAACTAAAAATATGAGGAGCAAAAAAATGGAGAGATTATTATTTGAATCAAAAGGTGCGCCGACAAAGGCAGTTGTTATGTCAGGTGTAGGTGGTGGAATACTTGCTGTTTTGGGAATCGTTATTATTGTGATTTCACAGATGAAACATGCAACACATTCGGTGTATAGTGGAGTTTATGGTGGTGCGATGTCATACTCCGGCAGTTATGGAGGCGGATATTTAGTTGGTGAAGGGGCAAGGACGATGCTTATTGTATTTGGTGTCGTTAGTATTTTAGCGGCAATAGCATCTTTGTGTAGTTTGTTTGGAATTGCAAAAACCAGACTTATGGTATATGATTATCATTTAGAAGGAAGTTATTATATACCAATATTAGGTTTAACAATCCGTCGAGATTATTATGTAAAATATCAGGATATTGCTGGAATTACTAGAAATCAAAATGTTTTGATTATTCATATGGTGGGAACCCAGCAAAGAATTGCGGTAAAAAATAATCAGATGGCAGAAACGGCACATCAAATGATTCAGCAATGTATTGATTACATGAAGTATTCACAACAAAATCAGGGGACGGTGAATTAAGATGGCAATGAAAAAAACAATGATGGTATTGTTAATGGTTGTTTTATTAGCTGGAATATTGTATCCACAAGGTGTTCATGCTAAATTAAAGAAGGGCATATATGTTAGTGGTTTAACTGGGAAAAGAAAAGACTTATATTCCGATATTAATATTAAGAAACTTTCAATGAAGGCAAATCGCTTAATTGTATATGGTAAGTTTCAGTATTCAAAGTCAATGAAGAATTTTTGGGCAGGTAAAAGAGTTAACCTCAAATACAAAAAAACAGTTTTTCCTTTAAAGAAAAAATGTAAAATGATATCCAGCGGAGGAGAAGGGCGTCCAGATAAATTGACTAAAAAAAGTTTCTTAAAACTGGCAAAACTCTACAATGGATTAGGGTTGAGCATAGTGGTAGATAAAAATGGAAAAGTAACAAAATTAGATATTTCATCATGATATCAATTCTGAAAAAGGAGTTTTATTTTATGAAACAATACAAAAAAATCCTATGTGTATTTATGTTGATTTTTGGCGTGATAGCAGGTCAGATATATAGTCCTGCGTCAAGTGCAAAAATAAGCAAGAAAAAGCAGCACAAAATGTATCATAGTCTTATCAAAAAGTATGATTCACGTATGAAGAAATTAAGTTCCAAAGTAGAGAATTATACGGAAAAACCACGTACATTTTATGTATTTGCAGATATTGATAAGAATGGTGTGGATGAGTGCATTTTGCGCTATGTTGATGCATCCAAATGCAATACGGCAGACATATATAGTTTTGGTGAAACAACAGCAGTATATTCCATTGTAAAGGGAAAAGTGAAACCGGTTATTAAGATGCCACAATATTTCAATCCATATGAACATGATGATTATTGTGCAATATACAAAAAAAGCAATTATATTGACAGAGGTTTTAGTCATGGCTCTTTGGACCGGATGTTTTACAAGTACAAAAATGGAAAACTTTCTTCAAAAGGTGTCTCATATACATCAACTGTAGATGAGAACAATAAGAGACATACAGAAATTAATGGCGTAAAAGTAAGCTATAAAGTTTATAAGAAAAAATTAAAAGCACTTATTGGCAATAAAAAAGGTTATAAGATGAAACGTTTCTAGATATGTCTGTACAAAAGGAGGTAGATAGTATGAAAAGAATGAAATGCATGGTAGTATTTCTTTTGGTTGTTGGGCTTGCAGTTTCAGCGCCGAAATCAAATGCAATGTCAAAGAAGGTAAAAAAACAATATACTAAGGTTTTGCAGAAGTATGTAGGAAAAGGTAACGATACATATTCGATACCTAAGTTTGCTCTTGTTGACATAGACCGAAATGGAATTCCGGAACTTATGATTCAAAAAGAAGGTCATATAACAGGGGAAATGCTTTATTATACTTGCAAAAAGAGCAATAAGAAACTGGTGAAAATAAAAGGACCTAGTTCAAAAGATAATTATCCGTGTTTTGGTGGACTTTCACGGATGCCTTCCAAAAAAAGCTATGCATTTTACAGAGGCGGCCCCGGATATACGGATGATAATGGAAATAACATTATGCCTCATCTTTATGCGGAATATAAAATCAAGAAAAAAGAGTACATGGACAAAAATAAGGTTGAGTACAGTGGAACATATTTAGGGAAAAAGAAGGTTACAAAGGCAGATTATAACAGAATAGAAAAAGCGTGCCGAGGCGAAATAAAATTTAAAAATATTACAAATAAAAATATTGCTAACATGAAATAGAAAAAAGAGCTGTTTGTAACGCAGATAGAGAAGTTTATCGCGTACAGGCAGCTTTTTTATTGCTCGCCGTTAAAAATTAGGAAAAAGGTTGAATACATGGCGTGATAAAATGGAGCGAGAAAAAATGAAAGTGCCAGACTGGAATGATAGTAAAGGAGTTATAGATGAAAAAAACAAGTTATGAAATTTCCTATGCTGTTATAACAAGCATCGGGGAACGAAAAACGAATGAAGATGCTTATGGAATCCTCGAACTGCCGGACAAAAAATACTTTCTTGTATGTGATGGGCTTGGAGGACACGGTGATGGTGAAGTGGCGTCCTCTTTTGTTGTAGAGACCATGAAACAGTGTTTGGCAGAGGGACTTTCGGTAGAAGACAGTATTATGAAAAGTCAGAACCAATTACTGGAAAAGCAGCGGCAGGAACATAAAGAAAGCGGCATGAAAACGACACTAACTTGTCTGGAAATCAAGGATGAAAAAGCAAAGTTTTCTTATGTGGGAGATTCCAGAATCTACTGGTTTGAAAAAAATAAATATAAGCTGCGTACAAAAGACCACAGCGTTCCACAAATGTTAGTAAACAGCGGTGCAATAAAAGAGAAAGATATTCGCCACCATGAGGATAGAAGCCGGCTTTTGCGGGTAATGGGAACACAATGGAATACGCCCAAATATCAAATTATGGATGAATTTGATATATCAGCAAAAAGCAGTTTTTTATTGTGTACCGATGGATTTTGGGAATTGATTGAGGAAAAAGAGATGGGGATGTGTTTGAAAAAATCCCGTTCGCCAAAGGAATGGCTGTCTTCCATGGAGCAGATTATCAGGCAGAACGGAAAAGGAACCAACATGGATAATTACACGGCAATTGCTGTTTTTGTTCGGTAAATAAACGGCAGAGAAAGGAGAAAACATGGCTGTTAAATGTAAAAATGGACATTGGTATGACCCGAATGTATTTCGGAGCTGTCCACATTGTAAGAAAAAGAATGAAACACTGAGTTTGATGGTTGACAATGTTGAGGAGGACGATAAAACGGTATCCATCATGGATGCAGATTTATCACTTGGCGAACAGTTAGGGGAAATTGTGCAGGAAAACATCGGGGGTGAAATACCGATGGATGCACTTGGTGAATTTTCGGATGATGACAAAACCGTTTCCTTTGGATTCTTTGGCATGGCAGGTGTTCAGCCGGTGACCGGATGGCTGGTATGTCAGACGGGGGAGGAGAGAGGAAAAGATTACAGACTTCATGCCGGAAAAAATTTTATTGGAAGAAGCAATACGATGGATGTTGTGTTGATTGATGATAAAACGATTGCAAGGAACAAGCATGCATCGGTTACCTATGACCCGAAAGGAAATGCCTTTTATGTGACGCCGGAGGGAGGAAATACCGTCTATGTGGCAGGTGAGTTAGCCGGGGAAGCAGTCAAACTTTCGGCAGGTGATGTTATTACAATTGGAAAAACGGAATTGGTATTCATTCCATATTGTGAGGAGGAGAGAAAATGGCAGGAGTAAAGAAAATATTACAAAACAGTTGTCTGATTTTTGCAGTGTGTCTGATTTGCTGCACAATCAAAGTGCAGGCAAAATATTTTAAAACACCGTATTTGTTGGAAATGGCAAAAAGTGATGCAGCACCCTATGTAACCAGTTACATTGTTGGAGCAAAGGCTTCTGACAGCATGGTTTTTAATGGAACAATCGGAAATACCATTTCTTTAAAACAGAGTGATTTGGCAGTCTCCTTTAAAGAGAGTAAAGAAGGACTCCATACCATTATTCTTGTGGATAACTCCGGGTCTGTAGATAAGGGGCAGTTTTCAGAGGCCAAAAAACAAATTGCAGCACTGCGAAAGTCCATGAAAGCACAGGACAAAATGACATTATATACAGTGGGAACCTTGCGTGCGAGCGGTCAAAAGAGTAATGTGCTAAGAAATGGAAATCAGGCAGTGTCGGGAAATGAAACAAAGACGCTCAAATCAGATATCAAGAAAATAAACAAGATTCCGTATCATAAAGAAGCCAAAAGTAGAACGGTACTGTATCGTTCTTTAAATGAAGTGTTGACAGCATATGCCGGTGCACAGCCAAGCCAGCGGACCGTTGTTTTATTGGTGACAGACGGGGAAGATGACTCTTTGGGAAAAGATAATTCCAAAGAAAGCACACTCGAAAATGTAAAAAAATCGATGGTTCCGGTGTATGGAATTCTATTAAAGAATAAAGCAAAAAAGCCAAACAAGAAAAAAATGAATGCGACCTATCAAATTTTAGAAGAAAAGAACAGTCGTGGCTACAATTTTGATAAGTGTCACTGGAATACGTCAAAAAAACAGGTAAAAGAAGGATTTAAAACATTTTCAGATATTGTGTGGAATCATACGTATGTTGTGAAAATGGAAGCACCAAACAATAAAAAACTGGATGGTATCAGTGCAATTACCTTAAGTGAAAAACGCGGCAGTGGTAATGTGAGCGGACGTATTGACTACAGTCGTTCGACACCGGATAAAGAAGCACCGGTTATTCGTAACATAAAAAAGAGTAAAAGCAATGCGATTACGTTTGAATTGACGGACAATTCGGGCAGTGTAGTTGGCGCGGACAAAGTTTCCAATTATGTTGTGAAATCAAAAAGAAAAAATGACAATGGCAGGGTATGGGCAATTAACAATGTAAATTACAATAGCGTGGATAACACAGTTGTGCTTACGTTTAAGGAAGATTTGTATACGGGTGAATATACCCTGATATGTTCCAATATTCATGATGACACACAAGAGGCAAATCCGATTAATCAGGAATACAATTTTAAATTTACCGGTTTAGATGAAAAGTCTGAACAGACGAAACAGTTTGTCCGTTCGTATTGGTGGATTGCCCTTATTGCACTGGTTCTTATTATCGGTGTTATCGTAATTATCATTACAAAGCGAAAACCGGAAAAAGTTGTTGAAATAAATCCGGATGATTTATTAAAAGCAGATTCCAAACTAATTCGGCTTACCATTACCGACCGTGCCGGAAAAATTCAGGATGTGGAATGGAATGTCGAGGGCAGTTTGTTTATTGGGCGTTCGGATATATGTAATATTTATTTTGATGATGAGCGCCTTTCGAAACAGCATTTTGTGATAGAAGTAACGAAAATGGCATGCTACATTGAAGATTTGGAATCTACGAACGGAACATTTGTCAATGGTGTGAAAATGACGAACCGCCGGATGCTCTTG
>ENA-OPWR01002287-OPWR01002287.1-human-gut-metagenome-genome-assembly--contig:-NODE-2287-length-13244-cov-3.429449_pt1 | contig 13244 bp, 16 predicted proteins | sample MGYA00241507_ERZ502006 | MGnify/ENA primary metagenome ERZ502006 (study PRJEB25962, sample SAMEA2043041) | human gut metagenome | biome: human gut; feature: human-associated habitat; material: faeces...
GTTAGCATTTATTACTTAAACTCGAAAAGTTCGAGTTTCCTATCAATCTGGAGCGATAGTTGTAGATATTTACAACTAAGATTCAAAGATAAATTGATATATAGAATTTCAATCACTAAATATATTTTAACACATAAATAATAAAAATAATATATCTAAAATAAAAAATATATGTTAAAATGTAATTATAGAAGGAGGATATTATGGGAAATGAAAATCTAAAACATTTAAAAAGTTTAATTAAATATTCTGATTTATTAACTACTACTTTAATGTCATTAATTATTCCAATAATTGGTTTAATAATATGGGGTATTATTTTATTTTTATATCGTGAAACAGGTAGTGGAGATTTATTGAGTCCATTATCAGGAACAATTTTGATTATAACACCACTTTGTATTCTTGCTATATTAGGAATTTATTATGCAATACGATTTTCTTTAGCTAAAAATAAATTATCTCAACAAGATTATTCTAATTTAAATGTTGATAGTAATCAAATTAATGATAATATGAATAAAGCAAATTCAATTAACACAATTCATTATATGTCGGATATTTTAAAAGTAGATAAAACAAATATTGGATTAGCTTTAAATTCATTAACCTTTATAAGTGCTATTTCACTATTTTCAAAAAATAATAAAATATTAAAGGAACATAATGAAATATTTGATAGTAAAGAAAAAAAATTAAATAATATTACAAAAATTTCAATTATAATCATCATATTGATTTTTAGTGTTTTACTTAATGGATTTGAAGTAATAAGTTCTCAAAATAATAAAGAAATGATTCAAAATAATATTAATTCTTTGAATGAAATACTTAAAAACAATTTTAATGATTATCAAATTCATGGGTTTAATGGACAATCGGTAATAAGTACTAAAAATTTTGACACTTTCGGAAGAAAATATTATATTCAAAATAATAATTATAAAATTAATTTTGAATTAAATAATAAAGCATTAATAAAAGAGTTTTCTTTTGATATTATGTATAATAATGATGATGTTTTAAATGAAGTTGAGATAAGTAATAAGCTAAATAATTTAAAAGATAAATTTGATAGTTCATTTTCAAGTTATTATTCATTAAAAGAGTATGAAAGTTCAGAAATTATATTAAATAATGAATGTTCTAATATTATAAATAATAAAACAATTGATACTATAAGTATTGATAAAGTTGATGTGAATAAACCATTAAGATATTTTTCAATTCACAATACAAACGAGAGACTAAAGGTATCTTATAGTTTTAGAAGTTATGTTGATTAAAAAAATAAAGGTGATTATAGGCTGTAATCATCTTTTTCTTTTTGTTTATTCTCTATATTTTTACCATTAATATAGGTGTTATTTATATCTTTAATTGATTCTAAATCTAGAGCACCATGAGTATATAATTCTTTTGAAAATTCGAAATATTTATCTCTATCTTTATGAAACATTTTAGATTTTAAGAACTTAATTAGATTTGTAAATAGATTAAGATATTGAGATAATTGTTGTTTTAAAGAAGTATTTTCTTGTTTTAATTTAGTTATTTCTTTATCTTTTTTAGAGATGTTTTCTTTGAGATTATCTATTCTAATATTTAAAGCATTATTGCTTTCAGTTAGATATTTAATCTTATTTTTATTTTCAGTAAGTTCATCATTTACATTATTTAAAGTGATAGATAATTCATTGATATTTTGATATTCAATATTAGTTTTATCAACTTTATCAAGATAATTTATCAATTTATCTTTATCTTCTTCTTTAAGAATATAATTATCTTTTCTTAAAGGAGTAGTCTTTAAATTATTAATAATAGATTTAATATCATTAGTATTACTAGATAATTCTTTTGATTTATTATTAGCATTTTCTAACTTCTCTTTATTAGATTCTAATTGCTTTTTCATAACAGAATAGTTATCCATATCTTTAACATTAATATCTCTATTTCTACCTTTTTGTTTTTCTTTTAGATAGTAAGATAAGTTATATTCTTGATTAAATTCTTCTATACAAAGTATTCTCATTTTATCTTGCAATTTAATTAAAGATTCTTTAGTAAAGACATCAGATTTACCAACTTGTTTAGACATACCATTTTTATTTTTCTCCTTAATAGGTACACCAACAATATGCATATGTGGACTTGTTTCATCATAATGAATAATTGCACTTGCTATTTTAAAATCAGGAACTAACTCTTGTAAATCATTAAGTTGTTCTTTAAAGACATTAGTCATTTTATGTTTAAATTTATCATCTTTAGTGTCCCAGTATTTTTTATCTCCAAGTTCTATAATAATCTCACAAGCAAGATCGTTTTTAGTATTATCACTTATCTTTTTAAAGTAATCAGTAATCTTTCTATCATTTCTACCTTTATTTTCTTGCTCTTTGTTATATTCAAGTCTTGCTTCTTCAAATTCTTCTAAATAGAGATTTTTAACATCTTCATAAAGAGAAGTAGTACCTTTGATTATTTCTATCAATTCGCTATTGTTATCATACTTACGATAGTTATGTTTATCTACTCTTGATAATTGCTTTGCATTTTGGATAGCATTATTAGATAGAGAGGTAGAACCAGAAGTATTGTTCTTTGCCATATTTTTTGATGATGGCTTTCTATTTTTATCACTACTTAAATGTAGTGAGTAAGACAATTCGCTCATAAACTATCAACCCCCTTATTTATCATTAAAATATTTTCTTGCATCTTCTAAAGTAGGGAAGAACTCTTGATTCATCATTGCATTAGAATTTGGTTCAATATAGGTACAAACGATATAGTGATTAAAACAATTATCAGCATAGATTAAATACAAGTTTTCTTTCTCATCAATTAGATGGCATTTACCATATTTTAAATTATAAAATTCTCGTTTATATTCAAAGTCCATATATAAAATCACACTCCTTATTTTAAACTTATTTTGGCTTTGTCAAAATGTTTAACCCCCTAGGTATTTTGACGTACCATCAAAATTACCTCGTGGGCTAGGGCTTCCCTAGAACCCTTTTGACTTATTCCATAATGTTTTAAAGCTAACGCAATAAAACAAAATTACATAAGTCTTGGTAACAAACTATCGCCACTTTCATTGAACTTCGTTCAACAAAACGTGCCACGTTTGTTATAACTTTTTTCATTAAAAAGTTAGCAAAAAATCTTTTATGATAGATAAGTCTAAAACAAGAAAAGTAAACTTTTTTGTTTTAAACTTGCTCCATTATTTATTTAATTATTTCTAGTCAAGGGTTTCACGAGTAAATAAATTTACCCTTGACTAGAAGTATCATTTTTCATTGTTTCCATATTTACTGGTTTAACACCTATTTCTATTGGTATTGGTTCTTTCATATAGATAACACTATCATTGGTTTCATCAGGTATATAGTTAAATGCAGAATTTATATCTTGCATTTGAAATTCATCTTTACCACGAATATAGATAATTCCATACTTATACTCTTTCATTTTTATATCAGGGTCTATCTTGCAATAATCTTCAAGTGGGAATACTCTTATTATTGCTCGGTCATCTCTTATAAAGTTAAAATAGAAAACTCTATCTTCTACAAAATACGTTGCTTCTTCATAACCGACATCATAGTATTGCCTTAATCTCATTATGTGTTTACCAACTTCTTCTTCAGGTAGATAATTACTGAATCGGAGTTCACCAACTAAATTACCAAATAAAGCAGGGGTTTTAACATCAATATAACCTTTATCAAATAACTCATTACAAGGTTTGCAAATACTTTCTCTAAATAGTATTTCATCAACGTATATTAGACTATTCCTTTGTTTTAATTTTATCTCATCTACATATCTCATAATTAAATCAGATTTTTCTTCTCTAGTATAGTCTTTCCAAGTTTTAGTTCTTTTCTTATATTCATCTTTTAACTTAACTCGGTTAATATAATCAATATCTCGTTTTAAAAGTATATCTTGTGGAGTAAAGTTAAGTTCTTCACAACTATTGGTATCAGTTAGTTCATCATTTAATTTTGTGATAGCATCTTCAACAATTTTCTTTTCTTCATTATAAACTTTTAAATCAAATGCACCCTCAATATATGCTTTTCTAATACGTTCTAGTTTATCATTTTGTTTTGAAAGTTCCTTTTCTAATTGTTCTCTAGGTTCATCAAATTTTTGTTTAATCATTGGTAGGAAGAATTGATTAACAACACTATCATATTCTACTAACTCCTGTACGAAATTATCAAAATATTCATTTATAACATTTTCTTTTAAATTAACTTTGCAGTCAGTACAATAGTAGTAATAGTAAACATTACCATTTTTCTTTTTTGTGGCTTTTCCACCCATTAAGCGACCACATTTAGGACAAGTTAGTTTCTGTAAATATAGATAAGTTAAAGTTCTTTGATAACTACGTGAGTTCTTTTTCTTTTGCACTTGGCATTCTTCCCATAATTCTTTAGATACAATAGGTTCTACAACATCAAAGTAATAAGTAGGATGCTTTGTTCTTTTACCATGAACGAAATCACCTTTATATATTTCGTTTTCAAGTATTGCAGTGATAGAAGAATCTCGCCAGTTGTTCTTACCTAATACCTTTTCTTCATTTAGTAAATTAGATATAGTTTGATAAGAATTACCCTCATAATATAGATTAAATATTCTTTTTACAATATCTTTAGTAGAGTAGTCAATTACTAACTTCTTATCTTCGTGTTTATAACCTAGTGGTGCTTGACTTGGAATATGTCCTTGCTTAATCGCACCTGCTAAACCTATCTTTGTTCTCTCACTTGTTCTTTCTATTTCATTTTGACTAACACTCATTAAAAGTCTTGAAATCATCTTACCATTAGCATTAGTAGTATTTATTTCATCATTAGCACAGTCTAGGTAAGCATCATTTTCTTCTAAAAATGTCATTAACTTTTCCCAGTCAAAGATACTTCTAGTTATTCTATCTAGTTTTAAAGCAACTATGGTGTTGATTTTCTTACTTTTAATATCTTCTTTAAGTCTTTCAAATTCAGGTCTTAAATTGCCTGTTTTAGCACTTATACCAGCATCTTCGTAATAATCTACTATCTCATAATCTTTAAACTTACAAAATTGTTCTAGTCGTTCTTTTTGCTCTGGTAAACTAAAACCCTCACGTGCTTGATCTTCCGTGCTTACTCTCAAATATAGTCCACATAATTTCTTTTCTTCGTTCATAATTATTCCACATCCTTTCTAAAAAAATAAGAGATAAAAGCCCATAGATACATCTACTACCTTTATCTCTTTAACTTATGTTTTTAAATTGTGTACTTCCAAATCATAACCCCATTAAAAAGATTTGGTATGTAAATTCCCCTTGTTTTCGCTTTATATGATAAGGTTTTAAAGAGAAAAAGTCAATATCATTTGCAAAACTCATTAGTGTTTAAGCCATATTCTTTATGTAATCTTCAAGTTCTACTAATTTAATCTTTTTACTTAAATTACCTACATAAATATCAGTAGAATAGTTAAATGCTAGAAAAGTAGTATTGTTTATAATGATTTTATGTGGTTCTAGGTAGTTCAAGTTAGTATTGTTTATTCGTTTGATACTACCATTGATAATCTTTGGTGTAGTATGGCAAAACTCACAAATAAACTCAATACGTTGTTTAAGATTACTTTCCATTTCTAACTCTTGTGTAGTAAACTTTATCATAAAAATCACATCCTTTCCTTATTAATTCTTTTGTAAACACAAAAAAATCAACCCGAACGGATTGATATGTATCTCAAGTTCAAACTATAAAAGTTCGAACAGAAACGTCACTGGAGTAGGCAACGGGAATCGAACCCGCATCCTAAGCTTGGGAAGCTTACATTCTACCACTAAACTATGCCTACAAAATTTTATAATCACTTTTTTATCACAATAACATTGTAACACAAATAATTAATGTTGTAACCATTTATTTACAAATACAAAAAAACTAATTCAAAAAGAACTAGTTTATGAAAACTCAAACATATCGAGTATTTATTTTTATGGAGGGCCTAGTCGGATTTGAACCAACGCTCAGGGAGTTGCAGTCCCATGCCTTACCACTTGGCTATAGACCCATATATTATCACCAAACTCATTAATATTATATAATTATTATGAATTTGTGTCAATTATTTTCAAAATAAATTTAGAAATATTGACAATTTTATTGAATTTTATATAATATTTATAAACATCTCTAAAAGAATTAAGGTGATAATGTGGAAATATTAAATAGAAAAGCTCGTTATGATTATTTTGTTGAAGAAGAAATCGAAGCAGGAATTGTTTTAACAGGAACAGAAATAAAATCCATTCGTATGGGTAAAGTAAATTTAAAAGACAGTTATGCAATTATACGAAATGAAGAAATCTTTTTACTAAATACACATATTTCTAGTTATGAAAAAGGAAATATTTTTAATCATGAAGAAGATAGAACAAGAAAACTATTACTTCATAAGTCCCAAATTAAAAAATTACAAAATAAAATCACATTAGAAGGGTATACATTAATTCCCTTAAAAATATATTTTGTTAATGGAAAAGCAAAAGTATTAGTAGGATTATGTAAAGGAAAAAAGAATTACGATAAAAGACAAACGATAAAAGAAAGAGATATCAAAAGAGAAATCGCCAAAGGATACAAATCATATTAAAAATAGAGAGAAAAATTAAAAATAAGTACTTTATTTTTATTAATATTTATAGTATAATGAATTTGGTTCTTGATTTATGCCAACCTGGCGGAATGGTAGACGCGATAGACTCAAAATCTATTATCAGAAATGGTGTGTGGGTTCAAGTCCCATGGTTGGTACCAAATATAAATTAAAAACCTTATCAAAAAGGTTTTTTTATTTTACAAAAAAATGTATAAATGGAGGAATAATATGAAATTATCAAGAAATGACTCGAGAGTCTTAGCAATGGCAATTCTATATCAAGTAGATTTATTTGAAAAAAAAGATATTGATTATGAATTAGAAGAAGTTATTCAAAAAAATATTGTAGGTATTGAAGGTGATGTATCTTTTATTCGTGAATTAGTAACAGGAGTAATTGAACATAATGAAGAATTGATAAGTATTGCTAATAAATACTTAAATAACTGGAATATATCTAGATTAGGAATTACAGATGGTGCAATTTTAAAGATTGCAATTTATGAATTACTTTATACAACAACCCCACATAAAGTTTGCATCGATGAAGCAATAGAACTTGCAAAATGCTTTTCAGATGAACCAGTAATTGGAATGATTAACGGAGTACTTGATAAAGTTTATCATGAGAAAGTTCAAGAAAAATAATGAAAGAACAATACTTAACTATAACTCAACTAAGTAGATATCTAAAATATAAGTTTGATCAAGATACTAATTTAAGTACAGTATACTTAAAAGGAGAAATTTCTAACTTTAAAGCTCATACCAGAGGACATTATTATTTTACCCTAAAAGATGAAGGAAGTCGTATTAATGCAATTATGTTTGCAAGTAATACTTCTAAGTGCAAATTTATGCCGACCGATGGAATGAAAGTAATGGTAACAGGAAGAGTTACTGTTTATGAAGCAACAGGTGGCTATCAAATATATGTCAATGAAATGATAGAAGATGGCATAGGAAACCTTTATATTGCTTATGAACAACTAAAACAAAAATTAGAATTAGAAGGTTTATTTGCTAAGGAGAAAAAGAAAAAAATTCCTCGCATGCCAAAAAGAATAGGAATTGTAACTGCCCCAACAGGAGCAGCAATAAGAGATATTTTGACGACAATAAAAAGAAGATATCCTATTGCAGAAACTATTCTTTTTCCAGCGCTAGTCCAAGGAGTAGATGCAGGAAAAGATATTGCAAAGAAAATAGAAATTGCTAATACCTACGATTTAGATACATTAATTGTTGGTCGTGGTGGTGGTTCTATTGAGGATTTATGGCCCTTTAATGAAGAAATTGTAGCCAGAGCAATTTATAACTCCAAAATTCCTATTATTAGTGCCGTTGGCCATGAAGTAGATTTTACTATTGCTGATTTTGTTGCCGATTTAAGAGCACCAACACCAACAGCAGCAGCAGAACTTGCGGCAGTAGATATGAATACAGTACTGGAGTATTTAACAACAGCCAAATCAAGAAGTTATAATGCAATATTAAAGAAAATCCAAACCGAAAAAGCAAAATTAGATAATTTAAAAGAAAGTTATGGCTTAAAAAGACCAAATACTATTTATGAAATAAAAGAACAAAAATTAGATGCTTTAGTAGAAAGAATAAATAGTTTAATCAAAAATAAAATAGAAAATACAAAGATAAGATTGTATAAGAGTACTTCTAGTTATATTTTAAATAATCCTAATATATTATATTTACAAAAACAAGAAACATTTAAAAATATTTATATGAGATTAAATAAAGAAATAAATATTATTTTAACCAATAAAAAAACAGAACTATTTAAATTAGAAAATAGTTATGTTCTAAACAATCCTGAAATATTATATAAATTTCATCAACAAAATCTAAATTCCCTAATTGAAAAATTAACTGTATTAAATCCCATGAATACATTAAAAAGAGGATATGCAATAGTAAAAGAAAATAATCATGTTATCAGCACTACAAAAGAAATTAAACAAAATCAAAAAATTAACATCAGTTTAAAAGATGGAGAATTAACTGCGAAAGTATTGGAAGTGAGGAAAGAAAATGACAAAAACTGAAACAACAGAATTATCATTTGAAGAAAAAATCAAAAAATTAGAAACAATAGTTTCTGAATTAGAAAGTGGAGATGTTGCATTAGAAGAAGCTATCAATAAGTATTCTGAAGCAATGAAATTATCCAAAGAATGTACAGAAAAATTAACTGAAGTAACAGAAAAAGTAAATAAAATTTTAACTGAAAATGGTACTTTAGAAAATTTTGAAGTAAAAGAATAAGAACCAAATTACAATAAATTATCGAAAAAGAATTGACAGAAAAATAAATAAGAACTAAAATATTATTAAATTGAAAAAGAAAAATGCGAAGATATGGAGTGGCGTCCATGGAGCAATATGAGAAGAGAGATTCTATAACAGAATAAATAAGGTGGAACCGCGGGGGAACTCGTCCTTATATAGAATCTCTCTTTTTGTATTTTTAAGGAGGAAATATGGAAAAGTTAACAATGGAAAAAATGGTAAACTATTGTAAACAATATGGATTTGTTTATCAAGGAAGTGAAATTTATGGAGGTCTTGCGAATACTTGGGATTATGGCCCATTAGGCAGTCGATTAAAAAATAACGTAAAAGACTTATGGAGAAAAAGATTCATTCAAGAAAATAAAAATAGTTATGAAATAGATGCTGATATTTTAATGCACCCAAAAGTATGGGAAGCAAGTGGACATACAACAAGTTTTTCTGATCCATTAGTAGATTGCAAAAACTGTAAATCAAGATATCGTGCAGATAATTTAATTTCTGATTATACAAAAGATATTAATCCTGATACCCTAACGGATGAAGAAATGATTTCTTATATCAAAGAAAATCAAATAAAATGTCCAAAATGTGGAAAAAGTGACTTTACAGATATAAGAGAATTTAATTTAATGTTTGAAACATATAGAGGAGTAATTAAAGGAGATAAAAGTGGTCTTGTTTATTTAAGACCAGAAACAGCACAAGGAGAGTTCGTTAATTTCTTAAATGTTCAAAGAACAATGAGAGCAAAAGTGCCTTTTGGAATAGGACAAATAGGAAAATCTTTCCGTAATGAAATTACACCAGGAAATTTCACTTTTAGAACAATCGAATTTGAGCAAATGGAACACCAATTCTTCTGCAAAGAAGGAACAGATAGTGGTTTCTATAAGTTCTATAAAGAGTACGCTATGAACTTTTGTCGTGATCTTGGGATTGATACGGATAAATTAAGATATCATGATCACGATAAATTAGCGCATTATGCTAAAGAAGCTTGTGATATTGAGTATTTATTCCCGATGGGTTGGGGAGAACTATGGGGAACACATAACAGAACAAATTATGATTTATCTAGGCACCAAGAATTTTCTAAAGTTTCTCAAGAATATTTAGATCCAGAAGATAATACCAAATATATTCCTTATGTTATAGAATCATCAGTAGGATGTGACAGACTAACATTAGCTCTAATGTGTGATAGTTATAGAGAAGAAGAATTAGGAGATGGAACAACAAGAGAAGTTATGGGATTTATTCCAGCGTTGGCTCCATATAAAGTAGCAATCTTACCCTTAGTAAAAAAATATCACAGCGAATATGCAAGTGAATTAAAAGAAAAATTAAGTAAACATTTTATGTGTAGTTATGATGAAACAGGAAGTATTGGAAAAAGATATAGAAGACAAGATGCTATTGGAACACCATATTGTATTACGGTAGATGATGAAACATTAAACAATAATACTGTTACATTAAGAGATAGAGATACAATGGAACAAATTACACTTCCTATTGAAGAAGTAGAAAATTATATCAATCAAAGGATTCAATTTTAATGATTCATTTAAGAACATTAAATTTAGAAAAAGTTTCTGAAATAGAACATTATGATTTAATTAAAAACTTAGAAAGAGATTCAAAAGTCCAACAATACATTTCTAAAAACTTATCTAGATGGCTTTCTAAGCATCAAGCAGAAAGTGAAGATAAAATAGAAATTGGAAAATCATATGTTATTGAAAAAGATAATCACTATATTGGAATAGTAGGTAGTTTATCCTTTTCCAATGAAGGAATATTAGAAGTATGGTATGCAATTAAGAAAAATTTTCGAGAAAAAGGATACGGAGAAAAAATTTTAGCAGAAATCACTCCTTATCTAATTGAGCATGTTCAAGGATTAAACGATATTGAACTAAAAATAGATAAAAATAACAAAGTAAGCAAAAAAATAGCCGAAAGAAATGGCTATTTACTAGAAGAAAGTGATAAGGATTTAGGAATAGACATTTATCACTATTTTGGAAGAAAAAGATAAACTGTTCTTTTTCTTCTTTTTGTTACTTATAAGTAAAATAAAAGATTTATTTCGCAAAATACAAGTATTTCATTTGACAGATAAAAAATATTATGATACAATTTTAATGTTTTAAGAACCTCGAGTTGTTAACTCAACCGCACTAAAAGGGTATTGAAGTGTTTTTGCACACCCCAAAGGCGAGTCTTAATCCAAATATATTTTAAGGAGGGAAACGAATGAAGGCAATTATTGAAACTGGAGGAAAGCAATATTCCGTTGAAGAAGGATCAACTATCTATGTGGAAAAGATGGATGTTGAAGAAGGAAAAAAAGTTGTTTTTGACAAAGTACTTATGGCAAATGGTGTTATAGGAAATCCTTTTGTTGCAGGATCTAGTGTTGAAGGAAAGGTTGTTAAAAATGGTAAAGGAAAAAAACTTAGAATCTTTACTTATAAGCCAAATAAAACTAGTACTAGAAAAACTCAAGGTCATCGTCAACCATATACAAAAGTAGAAATTACAAAAATAAAATAAGACTATGATTAGGATTAAAGTAAAAGAACAAAACAATAACATAAAAGAAATCAATTTTACTGGTCATGCAGCATATGACAATTTAGGAAAAGATATCGTATGTGCATCAGTAAGTTCCATTTTCTATTGTAGTATTAACGCATGCTATCTATTTGAAGAAAATTCTCTAGAAGTATTTTCTAGTGAAAACGAACAAAAAATAGTCGTGCAATCAGAAAATGAAAATATTCAAAAAATACTGATTAATATGTTAAATTGTTTAAAAAGTTTAGAAAAAAGTTATCCTAAAAACATCAGAATAGATAAGGAGGAAAAAGAATGATCAAATTTTTAGAATTAAATATCCAGTTATTTGCTCATAAAAAAGGTCAATCATCTACAAGTAATGGTAGAGATTCAGCTGGTAGAAGATTAGGAGCAAAAGCTGCAGATGGTGAATATATTACAGCAGGTTCTATTATCTATCGTCAAAGAGGTACTAAAATTCATCCAGGTAAAAATGTAGGAAGAGGTACTGATGATACTTTATTTGCTAAAATTAGTGGATATGTAAAGTATGAGGTAGTAGAAGGCGACAAGAAACAAGCTAGTGTTTATGAAACTAGAGCATAAAGATATTTATGATAGACAAATTATGTTTATCATGGGTATCTTTTTTTTATCTTTTAGTATATAATAATAGCGTATTAAGGGGGAATATATATGTTAATAGGATATCTAATTACAGCAATTATCTTATTTTTGATGATTAACTATTTAGAACAAAATTTAAAAATCAAATTTTTACATGAAGTAATATTAGTAAGTATTTACTTCTTAACTATAGCAGGAATTTTTTATGAGATGAATATTTCTACTTATTATTTATATGCTATTATGCTTATTGTTTCTATGGTAGAAATCTTTCTTCTATACTATAAAGAACTTTCTACTAGTAGAAATCCTTATTCCTTTTATAAATATATCTTTTTAGTTGCAGTAGTCTATTTAATTAACCGATTATTCATTGATAAAGTAAAAGGGACTTTCTTAACTTTAGAAGAATTAAAATCCTTTATCTGGATTTTAGTATTCTTATATCTTTATTGGTATTTACGCAAATTTTTACGAGAAAAATCAAATAAAATAATGCTTTCTAAAATTAAAGATGATTATTTAATGATTCAATATGTTCATCTTAAAAATGAATACTACCAAATCATTAAATCCAAAAATAAAAATTTAACACCTTTAATCTATTCAATAATCTTATACGAAAATATCAAAAGACCCTTCATTTTAAGAAAAATAGATATTATTTTATATCGCTTAGATGGTATTCCTAGAAAATTTGGAATTATGCAAATAAAAAATAAAACTGTACTAAGTGATGTTGATAGTATTAAAAGAGGAATAAAAAGAATAGAAATCATAAATAAACAACTTTCTCCGAATTTAAAGAATATTCAAAAAAATATAAAAATATTAGAAAAATACCATTATCAAAAAGAAGAAGTTAAAGATATTATAAATATTTATCAAAAAATTAATTTATTTGAATCAAAATAAAATACTTACTTAGAATTATCTTTCAAAAAATGATAAAACTAAATAAGTATTTTTTGTCGCTTGTAAGTCTGATGAAGTAAAGTAAATGTTGGAAAATTTTAAGAGAAAATACAAGTTATATAATT
>ENA-OPWR01002294-OPWR01002294.1-human-gut-metagenome-genome-assembly--contig:-NODE-2294-length-13225-cov-2.507213_pt1 | contig 13225 bp, 15 predicted proteins | sample MGYA00241507_ERZ502006 | MGnify/ENA primary metagenome ERZ502006 (study PRJEB25962, sample SAMEA2043041) | human gut metagenome | biome: human gut; feature: human-associated habitat; material: faeces...
ACCCGGGGCATGCGGCTGATTGCCCAAACAATCAGAGACATACAAAAAGACTACCCCGCCATTCGCTGTCATCTCTACAGCGGCAACGCCGAAAACGTAACCGAACGCCTGGATAAAGGGTTGCTCGACTTCGGAATACTGATTCAGCCGACAGACATCACCAAATACAATTCGGTTTCTCTGCCGACTAAAGATGTCTGGGGTGTTATCATGCCGAAAAAATGCCTGCTCGCCCGCAAAAAAAAGATATCCAGAAACGATTTAACCGGCCTGCCGCTGATTTGCTCGCAGCAGGCCATAGGCCAAACCTCAGCCTATAACGAATTCCGGGAATGGTTCGGCAAAGACTTTGAAAAATTGAATATTGTCGCAACCTATAATCTGCTGTTCAACGCGGCACTTCTTGCCGAACAAGGCGTCGGTTATATTCTGAGTCTGGACGGACTGATTAACAATATGAATTCTGATTTATGCTTCCGCCCCCTTTCGCCCGCACTGGAATCCGGCCTGAATATCGTCTGGAAAAAATATCAGGTCTTTTCCCCGGCCGCCCAAATCTTTTTAAAAAGAATACAACGGGGATTTGCCTCGTGATTTGCCCGAAACGCTTTGGTAAACTTCCTTTTAACCGCCGGTTTCCCTGCCGGCGGTTATTGTCTGTTTGTTCAATAATAACGAACAAAAAAAGATTGATTTTTGCCCAACGAAAAGTATAAACTGTCACAAAATTTACAATTATGTTTAACAATTAAAATATTAGTTTATGAAAAAGTTCGGTTTAAGCTTTTATGCTTTAGCGCCCGCGCTGATGCTTTTGGGAGGGAGTTCCGTTCTGTCGCTGCTCACGGCAATAAAATGGATAAACATTGTAATTTTCGCCGTTGTCTGTACGGTTATCCAGATTGCGGTTTATAAAAAAAATCCCGCAAATTTCATCATAAACACCCTATGGCTGGGATTTATGGTTGAATTTATGCTTATCGCACTGGTCGTCCCGGAAAACCTCGGAATAAGAGAAGTCATTGACAACGTCATATTGTGCCTGAACGCCTCTTATGTTTTCCTGATATTGTTTCCGATGCTGTTTCCCCGGCGATTTCGGCCGATATTCCCGTCATTGTTGGCAAGAACTAAAGTCTGATTAATTAAAATATAACGCTTATGGAACAGCTACAACTCGCCGTAATGCTCTGGAGCAGTATCGGCATTGCCGCCTGCATTGCGGTTTTGTGCCTTCTGGGCTGGAACAAAAAACGCAATCCCGATTTTCTGACCTCTCGGGCCTCGCCCCGTGATATGCTGAAAGCCCGGAAAATTATTATCGGCTTTCTCGGTTCTTTTATCATCTACGCCTTGTTGTTCATGTTTGTCATCGCTCACCTGGCTTATGCAAAGATCCCCATGGCTCTGATTTTTCTCGGAACCGTTTTCATCGGCAGCGTTATCATAATGACATTGTCTGCCTTGAAAAAAAAGTAATAAGACAACCGTTAAAATAACCGCCGGTTTGAAAACCGACGGTTATTTTTTTACAGCCTCAATACGCCTCCTCAAATCGGAAAATAAGTTAAATACAAACTCCCTCCCAGCAAAAAAACAATCGGCAAAACCACCTTTTCAAAAGGGAAATGAGCATGCCCGCCGTTCCCGGCTTTCATCCGCTGATAAAGTTTTTGCGAACCGATATAAATCAGCATCCCGAGCAAAGAACTGAACAAAATCGTATCCATATAAAAGATTTTCCAAATAACAACCGGAGTATAATCAACTTCAGCAACATAAATAAAACCGATCATCCCCACCGAAAGCAACAGCAGCAAAAAATCACGCCCACGAAAATGCCAGTTTCTTTTATCAAAAAACATTATGGACCAATATCCCAGCAAAGTTAACAACGCGCCGGCCCATAAACCGACAATCGAATCTTCAACCCCCATCTTCCGCGCAACGCTGAGAGAAGCGCCGATTGCAACCGTACAAACGGCACAGGCTGGGTTTGCTAAAGCCTTAACAGGCAACGCGGCCGCCATAACCATAATCAATAAAAAACTTTTCACATACCACCTCCAACACATATAAAACAATATATGTATTGTAATTATTACATATAATAAATGTCAAATAAAAAAATACGGAATCATCTGCTATATATGGAAAGCAACCGTTAATTAGAGTCGTAAAATCAGCCCTTCTGTTAACCGGACTTCCTCCGGCAACTTTCAAGCGGACACAGTACAACCTTTAAAACAAAAAAAAAATCGCCGTAACGGCGATTTTCTATTCTATGGTCGGAGTGACTGGACTCGAACCAGCGACCTCTACGTCCCGAACGTAGCGTTCTACCAGGCTGAACTACACTCCGTTAACCTGACTTGCCTATGTTTATCACAAAAAATAAATTTAACAAGTCTTTTTTATGCAAAAAACTCACAAATTTTCATTTTTTTTATTTTTTATTGCTGCCTTTTACCGTCTCTGAACTTTAATCCTTTGAAAAAACGCTTATATATAAAAAAAACAATCTTTTTTATAAACAAAAATTGACAAATTAAATTTTTATGTTTATATTAGCGTTAACCTTTTGTTAATAACTTTAATTAAGTCAGAGAAAAATCATGAAAAAGTTACTCGTATTAACCGCTTTAATGTTTATTTCCGCTTGCGCTTCCGGCCCGATTTACAGCAGCAATACCGATGCTGACTACACTCATTACAATTGCACCAGCCGCCGCGTCCGCAAGGCCCGGCCGGTCCAGAAAGCCGTCGTAAAGAAAGCGCCGCAACCGATTATCGTCTATGAAAATCCTCAGCCGGCTCCGGTTATGCCGTGCACCACCTGCAATACGGTTGTCAGCCGGCCGGTCGCTCCGAAACCCTGCGGATCCTGCAGCACCTGCAATTCCTGCACCCCAAGCGTAAAAGTTGTTAAAGAACCGGTTGAAATCGTTTATAAAAAAACAACGACAACAACCGTATATGAACCCAAAACCACAACTGACGTTTCCTTTGAAAAAGAAGCTATCGTTTCTCAGCCGGTAAGCAAAACCGTTGTTACCACCACAACAACGACCCAGCCGGCTCCGGCCACCGAAACAATCTCTTATACGATTGATTCCACCACAACTGAAACAGCAGCACCGGTTATGGCTGCAGAAGAAATCAAATAATTCAGTCTTAACTTCTTATACAACCCCGCTTCGGCGGGGTTTTTTCTTACCGACCTCCAAATTTCTCCGATACGGATTATATAGAGCACGGAGGTTCCATGAAAATCATCGTTAATGATAAAATGCAAAAAAATTATACCTATGAAACCAGCGAACCGATCGGACAAAACTTCGCTCCGGACTTTCTTCCGGAACTGACACCTGCCGAAATGCTGCACATGGGAGTCTTTGAAGGAAAATATCTGAACGACTGCCGAAACGAATTCCCGGCCGACTGGTTTCGCAATGCCGCCTTAGCGCCGCAGACTGCCAATGCCGGCATAAACTTCTTTCGTCTGAAATCACGCCTGTCCCTGCAGGAATGGCAAAAACGCGGCTGGATTTACGGCCCGGATCCCCGCGGCTGGTTTCAATGGTATTGCCGCTATTATCTCGGTCGCCGCCTGCCGGAAATTGACCGCATCCAAATCCGGCGCTGGAAATCATTCAAACGCCACAAAATCCAAATTGAAAAAAACTGCTGGCCCGGCGATCTGGGATGCCGTCCCCGTCAACGTCAGGCACTGCTGCAATGGGCCTATAACCCTTTTATCTAAACGGAGCTCCTGAAATGCAATGGACAAACAAACATAAAATATTTTTCGCAATAACTGTTGTTATTGTCATTTTAGCACTTAGCTTATTCAACTGAAAAAGGAGAAAAATATGAAATGGTGGCATTGGACTGTTGTTTTGGTATTTATTTTTGCCGTTATTATCACCCTCTTCTTCTGAGCGGCAAAAAAATACTATTTAGGTATTGACAAGCGCCCGAAAAAGGCGTATTTATACGCTGTCTTTTGAGACAGACATATCGCGGGGTGGAGCAGCCCGGTAGCTCGTCAGGCTCATAACCTGAAGGCCGCAGGTTCAAATCCTGCCCCCGCAACCAGTAAAATCAATGAGTTAGATGCTTTCTAGCTCATTTTTTTATGCCTAAAATCTCTCGGTTCAACTACGGTTCAACCACGCAGAAAAGTTAAGCCCCTCAGTTCAAATCCACATAATTTTTCATCTAGTGCATTGATTTTCAATATCAATGCGTGTGAAATTCATCCATAAAATTCCAGATTTGTCAATATTATTTTTTACAAAAACAGCCGTAACATTTATTCATTTGCTACTAAATTCTGTCATTTTTCAAATCCAGATAAGTTTTCTATTTATGATCGTTATGTCGCTTATTTATTAAAGGACTATATGATAAAATGGAAAGATAAATTTACTTCTGCTTTTATTAAATATAATGAAACATCTAAAGAAAATAAGATTAAGATTGATAAACCGACAGCAAGTGCACTTTTAACCGCTATGAGAGATTATACATTTTTTATGAATGTTATTGAGTTGTTTATGAGTAATTGCAAAATTTCTAAACAAAATTCAAGAGCAAAAGTAGATAACTACCTTTGGTTAGCCGGAATGATGAAATATCGTGAAGGAAGTAACGTTGCACAAGATTATAAAAATTAAATTATAGAGAGTTATATAGAGGTTTAAATTAAGACGCTCTATGTAAAACTCTAAGGTTTCCAATGCCTTTAGAGGGATAGAGGTTTAATTAAGGGTGATATATACATAAGAATCAAAACAAATATTATTAATTCTAAATAATACATATAAGGTTATTTTATGAAATGTAAAAAAATATATATTATATATACTTTTGATTGCTTTTGTTTGGACTTTTGATTTGTTATAATATATACTGTAACCTATTTTAGCACTCTATCTCTCTAAGGAATACAGTTTCCTTGATGTTTTTATAGAGAGACTAAAGATTTAACGCTCTAACCTTGTTAAAAACACTCTATATGAATATTAGGTAGTGAAAGGACATGATATGACAACGTCTATAAGTGTAAACAAAGTAAGTGTTCAAGATTTATTAAAAAGCGGTAAAGAACACAAATTTATCATTCCTGAATATCAACGTCCTTATGCTTGGGGAGTAGAAGAAGCTGAAACACTTTTTAATGATTTATGGGATTTTACAGAAAAACAAGAATCTACATATTTCTTGGGTAGTATTGTTTCTTATTTGAACGAACAAGGTGAACAGGAAATAATTGATGGACAACAAAGAATAACATCATTATTTCTACTTCTTCGTGCTATTTATACAAATTTGCAGCAGCCTGAAGAAAAAACAAAAGAAGCAATGAATTTTATACAAAAAATCGAGCCAACTATTTGGATCGAAGATAGTATTAGCGGTGATATCGACTACAGCAAAATTTTAATAGAATCCAAGGTCATCAACAATGCAGGGAATGAGATTTTAAGAAGAATCTTAGAAACAGGTAAGGCTGATGAAAATGCTACTGATAATTATTCCGTAAATTATAGAAAGTTTCAAGAGCTATATAACAATAAAGCTCAGCAAAACCCCATGCAAATATATTATTTTATTTTAGCTGTACTATCGAAAGCGATTTTACTTCCAATTACGGCAGATAGTTTCTTCCTCCGTTAATGAATAAAAAAAATCCGAAGAATTTAATCTTCGGATTTTAGGCACACTTTCCCTAAAGTGGCTCTTTACTTATAAAAAAATCAAGCACAGTTTTCAATGTATTATCGTGACATATCAACAACTTTTAATTTAATGTTTAGCATTCATGCGCAAACATTATGGTTAACACTCGATTGGTACATTCTTCATTTGCCGGATTGATGCTATAAAACAAGTACTCGGTATCATAATAATCAATTTTCCAAAAAATCCGGTTTCCCTTAAAGTCAAATACCCCAAAATCGTGTTCTCCATAAGGGTCATTGTTTTTATTAAAAGAATTAAAACTTTGTACCTGTTTAACAATGTTATTCCCATCTTCAGATAGTAATAGGGATATACCTCTGGTTATCATTACTTTGCCACCTGATAAGCTTGTGCGAAAAGAATCGTTTAATTTTTGTATTTTGAGGTGTTCATTATTCATTGCTTACTCCTTAATTATTTAAATCCATTAAAATTTGCCTCTTGCTGAAATTTCTATGGGTCTTCGGCTTCTGCCGCTTTCTTTACTTTTTCGAGTTCATCAGGAATATAGCGCTCAAAGGTATCCAGAAAAGAAGAATATCTATAATGGTTTACATTTTTGCCACATTCATTTTTCTGAAAAGTGCTTATTTTGCATTCTTTAAGCAGGAATGCCAGCTTATGTGGAGTTAATGGCTTTCCTTTACTGATTTCTGACCGTGGTGAGCTTCTATTGCAACAAGCTCTTCAATGAGATTAGCTGAAAAACATCGCAGAAAGAATACTTTTGGAAGATATGTAAAATATCTTTAAGCAGAATATTTTTAATACTTTCGCTGTCTGTGGAAGTATCCTGAGAGAGTTTAATTGCAGCTTTTACGATACGCTCTTTATCTCCCAGCAAGTCAGCAATGGATATCATTCCTTCCCATACATCACAGGCTCTGTCGTTCAAACCAGGTAGGTCTTCAATAATGTTTTCAGCTGCAGGTGTTCCGATTTCTAACATTAATTTTCGGCATTTGCTTCTTATCTTGAGAATTATTCATTTTCTTCTCCTTGTCCTTCACGAAGTCTGGTTTCCAAGAACTCAATAACAACCTCTGTTGGATATCCAACTTTTCTCTTACCAAAAGTGAATACAGTTGTAGACTGTACATCCTTAAGCCCTCTAATAATAATTTAGCTTCATCGCTTGTCAAGAAGCGCAGCCGCCTATTATCAAATTTAATTTTATTTAATTGATGAGTTATTATGTCTTCTTGGATAAATTTTAATTTTTTAGCGTAACACAGAATTTGGTTTAATATTGCAAATATATAATTTATGGTCTTAGTTGTTCCAGAAGCTTAGTTTTCAGATTTTCCAAATCAATAATTATGATGCCTTTGATGATTTTAGAGCCTAATTCTGGAAGCAACCACTTTTTGTAATAACTATATTCCGAAGCAAAAGTTTTAGATGATTTATTATTTTTAGCAAAATTTATAAAATAATTATTATAAAATTCTTCTAAAGTAATATTTAATCGGCTTTCTTCTTACAATCGAAGGTTTTCAGCTTCTTTTTCTTTATTATGCTTTATGCGTTGTTCTTCTAAGGTAATGCAACCAGAACCTGTTCAATAGGCTTCTCTTAACTCAGCTCTTTTTAATCCGGCTTTTCTTCAGTCCAACCTCCTGATGCCCAGCCTAAACCTTCTTCTTTTAACACACCATTGACTCTGTAACGAATAGTGAAGTAGCGATCTTTTTTGACTGCTCCGTTTTTTCTTGTTGGGTGTTCTCTGTATCTAATCTCTGTTATTTTTGTTGTTATCCATGTATATCCCATTTTAGTCCCACACATTATGGTAATTTTAAATTATTATTTGGTATGTATTAACATGGGATTATAGTTGCAACATACTAAAAATAAACGATTTTTTTATTATATATTATTTTAAGGTATTTCACTTATAATAGGCTTATAACCTGAAGGTCGTAGGTTCAAATCCTGCCCCCGCAACCAAAAACAAAAAAACCGCCCGTTAGGGTGGTTTTTTTTGCTTTTAAACTGTTCGACCGGATTTGAACCTGCGAAACACAAACGAAAACCAGACGAAAGTATGGCGGTCCGCCAAAGCTGATAAGCATAATGGAACGACTGAGCGATAGCGAATGGGGAACCAATCCAGCTCTCCTCATAACCCAAACCGTCCGCTGAGACGGTTTTTGTTTTTTAATCGCTTGTTTTAAATAAAAGAGGCGGATAACATAATAAACACAACAATCGGATAAAAAAAGAATATCGGGAACCCCTAAATATGATGAAAAAACTTTATACTTCACTGTTTTTGCTTCTCTTGGCCTCTTGTTCGGAAAACAACCGACCACAGGAAATTTGGATAAAAAACGCAGACAACGAATCAATTTATTTACAGCTCAGCGGCAACAAAGACACCGATTCTCCTCATTTGGCCATTATCCAACACGGGCTGGCTTCAAATATGGAACATCCGGCTGTTCAAACGGCCAAACAGGCCTTTCTGGATAAAGGCTATCTGGTCATCACTTTTGACAGCAGGCATTCTTTGGGAAAAAGCGACGGCAAAGTAATTAACGTCCGGCTGGAAACATTTGAAAACGACTTGGAAACAGTTATCAACTGGGCCAAAAAACAAAAATTTTACCGTGAACCGCTTACTTTGGCCGGACATTCTCTGGGCGGAGCATCTGTCTTGCAATATGCCGCCGGACACCCTTCCGGCATTAACCGTATCATTCCGATAACGCCGGTTGTCAGCGGAAACAGATGGGAAAAAAGCTGTATGACAAACATGACCGATTTTTGCCAAAACTGGAAACAAAACGGCGTCTATAATTATCAGACTGAAATTATTCCCTATGCCGTTGTCGAAGATGCCAAAGCATACGACGCTTTTCAGCTGACAAACAATATCAAAGCCCGTACACTGTTAATCACCGTAAAGGATGACAATATTATCGCACCTCACGACGTCAAAGAACTTTATGACGCCTTTGCCGCACCCAAATCCTTCGGCTCAGTCTCCGACGGAGGGCATAATTTTGCCACCGAACAAAGCCGCCGTGAACTCTATGACTTAATCATCGGTTTTCTGCCGTAGAAAACTTACACAAAATCCCCGCAGAACAGAATTCCTGACTGCGGGGATTAAACTTCAGAGCTTTTGACGGCAGCTAAATTATTGAAATATGGTTTGCGGCCGGACGTCCCTTATCATCAAAAATATCAAACGAAACCATTTGACCATCCGACAACTTGCGAATACCGGACTGTTGCAAAGACGTTACGTGAACAAAAATGTCTTTTGACGCAGCATCAGACTGAATGAATCCATAACCCTTTTTAACATTAAACCATTTCACGGTACCTTTATGCATCTTTCTTAATCCCTCTAGTTAAAACAATTATTACAAAGTCAAGACTGCAACCAATAAGAATTGTTTTTATCAATCTCAACACTAAAGATGATAGTGCAAATATCAGAAAAACACAATACGCTAAATTTAGCACCGAGATAACTAAAAATTAGTACACTCTGATATTCAATTTTAAGCCTAAAGGCTTGCTGACATTACGTTTCCTATAATCTTCATGCCCTTTGATTTAGCTGTGAATTTCAAATTTTCAAGAAAAATCAAAACTAAACTTTAGTCTAGGTTTTAAATTTTCCGCCTTCTGTTTCTGCCGGCCAAAGCCTTTTCCGCTTAAAAATAAAAGTTGCCACCCGGAAAATTTTTCACTAAACTGGCACTAAATTTCTTAATCGGAGAAACGCAATGGCTGATGAACGGAATTGGACTTCATTTAATGCAGGCAAAATGTTCTATCACATTGACCGCTGGAAATCTATTGTTCCCGGCCGTCCCTGCCCGCCGCCCGCACTGATAACCGTTGACCCTTCCAATACCTGCAATCTGGCTTGTGAATGGTGCAATGCCTGGAAAGTGCGCAAAAATATGCGCCAGCTTTCACGACAAGCCCTCATTAACGCTGCCGATTTCTTCGCCGGCTGGAAAAGTTTCGATAAAAAATACGGAGTCGGTGCCGTCTGCATCGCCGGCGGCGGTGAACCTCTGACTAATCCTCATGTCGGTGAATTCATTGAGCGGCTCCATGCCGACAACATCAAATCAGCCACGGTCAGCAACGGATTACTGCTTGACCGTTTTTTTGAACCCCTGCTTCATAATGAATACGTTGCTCTTTCCGTTGATGCCGGAACCTCCAAAACTTTCAATAAATATAAAGGCTTGCCGCAGGATTCAAAAGCATTTGATAAAATTATCGGCAACATAGAACAGTTATGCCGTCTCTCCCGCTCCCGAAACTGCCGCCTGAATGCAGACAGTCCGTCAAACGGCGTCAACTACCGTATGCTGATTTATAAAGACAATATCGGCGAAATTTATGAAGCAGCCAAAATCGTCCGGGAACTGGGCTGCAAAAATTTTCACATCCGTCCGGCTTCCGTACCGTTCGACGGACAAATTTCTTTTTCCTACACCAAAGATGAACTGGACGAATTTCGCCATCAGATTGATTTGGTTAACCGAATGCCCGAACGCCGTTTCGGTTTTTATTATACCTTAGGCAAATTTGATGAAAATTTTAATAAAAAAAACGATTTCTGTCACTGTTACGGCATTTTTATGACCGCCACCCTGATGCCCCCCAACCAAGAAGGACATCCGGACGGATATTGTCTCAACGTTTGCTGCGACCGCCGCAGCGATCCGCTTGTCCGCCTCTTAACCAATGCCGATGACATCAGCGAAATTGCCCGGGCATGGGGCAGCAAAAAACATTGGGATATTTTCCGCGCCCTCACTCAAAACGAAATTCAAAACCGCTGTCCGCGTTGCACTTATTATACGCACAACAAAATTTATGAAAACTGTATTGAAGACAACAAAGACAATCTGTTGCTGGACTTTATCTGAAAATGAAACTGCTCGGCTGGAACTGTAACGGCGCCTTTCGCCGCAAATATCAGGCATTGGAAAATTTCAATGCCGATATCTGGGTTGTCCCTGAAAGCGAAAGTCCCGCTTATCTGCTCCGTCACAAAAGCCCCTTATCATCGGCACAACAGCTGTGGTGCGGTCAAAATCAAAGCAAAGGACTAAGCGTTTTCGCCTTTAACGGCTGCCAAATCAGTCGGGCTGACTTTTTCAATCCGGCTTACAGGCATATTCTTCCCGTCAATATAACAACGGCAGATAAACAGAAGATGCTTCTGATTGCCGTCTGGGCTTCCCGGGTCAAAGACAACTCCGATTGGGACTACATCGGCCAATTATGCCATTTTATGGAACATAACGGCCCCCTGCTCCCGCCGCAAAGCCTTTTCCTCGGAGATTTCAACATTAACATGCAATGGAACGGCAGCTTCAAAAAAGAACATAATTACAGCCGTTTTCTGGAACTCTGCCATACTTATGGTTTTACCAGCCTATACCACCACTTAACCGGTGAAGCTCAGGGACAAGAAACAACATTTACGAGTTATTACCATCGCATAAAGAGGCGAGGTTATCATATAGATTACGCGTGGTTGGGAAGAGGATTATTGAGGAGAGCGGAGGCGTTCAGGATACACGGGGGAAGAGAGTGGCTGACGCGAAGCGACCACATGGTGCTGGAGGTTGAGCTAGGCGAGGATAAGGAGAGAGGGCGGCACTGAGAGAAACGGTTTCAGGAGAGGCTTTTTTTGCAAGTGCTATGATGTAATCACAAATAAAAAACACCTATAATCGCCAAGGTTATAGGTGTTTTTTTAGAGTTAATTCTGATAATAGATAAACAGATGTTTCCGCATTTTTTCAAAAACTAATGGAAAATCTTCTTGCATAAGCGATATAAAACTATTTACAAAATAATCAGACTCTATTGAGTATTCCATTAAACTTTGAGATGATAAATTTGTAAAACTATGAGATTTCATCATATTAGCATCTTGTAATACTTTATTCATAACTAAAAACAAGTCATAATATTTTGAAAGATCAACCCTTATTGGCAAAGAATTCGTTAAAACTTGCGAAAACAAATCCTGAGGCATTGCCAAAAAAGCTAAAAATCCCAACGTCGCAAAGGGACGAACTTTTTTAAAAAATTGAACAGGCCAGTTTTCTATGTGTTGCCAAAGAATCTGCAATGATGCATCAAAATCTGTTTTCCTTATCACTTTATCATCATACTCAAAAACAAGTTTCATAAGCTCTTCTGTACGCCAGCAACAATCATTAGAAAGTCCTAAGCAAATACGAATAGCCTTATCTTCTGTCTGAGATAAAGGTGAGGTTCTGCGACATATCCCTTCACGTGAATGGACAAATGATAAAAAAGGACAACAAATAAAATCCTCTGTTGGCACCCAACGAGCATACATATCACAATACGGCTTAAATTCCAACAACCATTGAGGAAAAGAAGTCAACAGACTAGGCTCACTTTCTTTGTTAACCTCAAAATAATTAACCAAACCAACATACATAAATAAGTGAAATATTGTTGTATGGGGAAGGCAAAGCGGCTCTCGAATTTTCTGATTTTGCTCTATGTTCTTAAATAATTGATCAAGAAAATAATCAAACAAAATCACCTGCCGCGGATAACGTTTTTGCCCGCAATAACTTAAAAAATTTTTTTGTTCTTGTTTTTCCATAACCATAATAATTTAGTTTATAAAAATAAATATTTATCGCATCTTAGCAAAACCCAATAAAAGTTCAAGATTAATTTAATACCAGTCTACTTAAGGCGACGTGAAGAAGAATAGCGAGGGGATTGAGGCTGGATTTAATTGAGAGGCAATAAATATCCGCCGGTACATAGAAAGATTACAGCAGCAGTAAAAGGCATACGTTTTGAGTAAGCCCGTTGGCATGAATTGAATCTCATGACAGTTTTGCCGACAGGGAAGAAAATTAATTTTCAGGGCGGATAAAAAGAAACCCCTTTGTCAGAGACAAAGGGGTAAAAAACAACGTAAAGAAGAAGGGATGCGGTTAGAAGATCTGGCAGCTACCTACTCTCCCGTGCCTTAAGGCAAAGTACCATGGGCGTTGAAAGGTTTAACGGCCGAGTTCGGAATGGGATCGGGTGGGACACTTTCGCTATTACCACCAGATCATCAAACCGCATCAGGAATTAGAATAAGCTCTCGGAAGGAGATTATTTATACGTTAAGTAAATCAAGCCAATCAGACTATTAGTATTGGTTAGCTAAACACATTGCTGTGCTTACACACCCAACCTATCAACGTGGTGGTCTACCACGGTCTTAATTGGGATACCTAGTTTCAAGGTGGGTTTCCCGCTTAGATGCATTCAGCGGTTATCCCTTCCATACTTAGCTACCCAGCGTTGCTTCTGGCGAAACAACTGGTACACCAGAGGTATGTTCATCCCGGTCCTCTCGTACTAAGGACAAATCCTTTCAAGTATCCTACACCCACGGCAGATAGGGACCGAACTGTCTCACGACGTTCTAAACCCAGCTCGCGTA
>ENA-OPWR01002296-OPWR01002296.1-human-gut-metagenome-genome-assembly--contig:-NODE-2296-length-13221-cov-5.364044_pt1 | contig 13221 bp, 17 predicted proteins | sample MGYA00241507_ERZ502006 | MGnify/ENA primary metagenome ERZ502006 (study PRJEB25962, sample SAMEA2043041) | human gut metagenome | biome: human gut; feature: human-associated habitat; material: faeces...
AATTTTTATCATTTTATTGGCATTTGCATTCGTTTATGGTAAATTTTTATCATTTTATTGGCATTTGCATTCGTTTATGGTAAATTTTTATCATTTTATTGGCATTTGCATTCGTTTATGGTAAATTTTTATCATTTTATTGGCATTTGCATTCGTTTATGGTAAATTTTTATCATTTTATTGGCATTTGCATTCGTTTATGGTAAATTTTTATCATTTATCAATGAAAATAAAAAACATTTGAATTATACTTGATTTTTTTTCGGTGTGGGTGTATAATGGAAGCAACAAAATAGAGAGAGGTAAAACTTATGGACAAAATTTTTGACTTGTTAGACCTGTATGGCATTCGTAATTATTGCGTTGTATCGTGCACATCTGAATTGTTATATACAATTGCATTTAGGTATAAAGATTATTATACAATATTTTCTTTTTTTGGACATGAATTTGATAGACCCGGGTATTACTATTATATTGAAAAAATAATTGAGAACTTAGCAGACATTGTGAAAGCCTTCTGATGAGTCTTTGAAAATTAAGACGAAACGCCGTGAGGCGTCAAGGCTGTTGCCCTATAACGTAGATTTACAACTACATATTACCTTGATTTTTCATTACATGAAAGGCAAAAGGAGATTAAAAACATGAGAAGATTGTATAAGTGTAGCGCCACATGTAGCACACATGATTTAATTAGTTATAATACGCGGTTGTTTTGGTACGACTATCCGTATTATATTCTATATTTATATCCGTCAAATACAAGTAAAATGCATATAAGAAAGTTTATACAATGGTTGTATGGCAATGGTTGTGACATGCACGCGGATATGGTTCAACATATGTATAATTTGGGAATTAAACACAAAAAGCTTTTTGTTGTATATGATCTGATAGATGATAAATATGAAGCCGTTGATGATTATCATCATTTCGTAAAATAAAAAATTTTTATCGCCTTTCATGTAATGAAAAATCAGGGGCGCGGATTTTTCAAATACTTTATAAAGGATATTAACAAATATGAAAAGTTACGAACAAGCATTAGAGGTTTTGAAAGCAAAATATGAGGCACAAGCGCACGCTGTAGGCGATCTGAGAGCGAAAGCAATAGATTTTATCGACGCATGCGACAAAGCCCCTGCAAGCGCGCGAAACGAGCTTAAAACGGTTATAAAACGTCTGAAAGCCTTTTCAGAGGGAAAGACCTATCAAGAATATTTGGAGGGCTTGAACGATGAAAGCAACCGTTAAAAAATACGTTTTAAGGACTTGTAAAGGCGCAAACGGTAGTTTTCAAGTGCTGGATATTTTCGCGGACGTTGTCAACGATAAAAACGAAGTAAGGACGTACCGGGGGCAAATGGGCGCGGAATACGCGAAAAAATACTTTGAACATTGCGGAGTAAAGACCAAAGACACAATTGGCCAGCCGTGCGAAATTTCGTTAGTAAAAGAGCAGTATACAACGAAAGACGGAGAGCAACGACAAGTTACAAAAATCAAATATTTCAATTTGCTTGATGAAAATAACAAACCTATAATTATGTATAAAAATAAAGTCGATGAATTAGATTTCTAATTAACAAATTTTACAATAGATAACCGGTTAACATAGCGCCCATGTTAAGCGGTTATTTTTTGCGTTTTTAGAGTGTTAAAAATTTTCGTTAAAAATTAACATTGTTAAATCAGTGTTAAAAATTAACATTTTGTTTAGCATTTACGCGTGTGCCCTCGCGCGCGTAAGAGAGAAAACTTTCAGTAAAACATAAAATCTATTTTGGAGGTATACCCCATGACATATTTTGAAAATAAGGGAGGGGAGGTTGAAAGAAATGTAAAAATCCCCCCCTCCATACACGTTGTAAAGACTATTAGAACATTTGACTTAGAAGCTATGACGTTACAGCAAGTATTTTATATGCTACGTGATATGAAATATAATGAAGCATTAAAAATAACATCGTTGCCCCCTATTTTTGTTAATAAATCAATCGGGTGTTATACATTGGAAATAGATGATAAAGCGATAGATTATGGAAACGCTAATTATATGACTAAAATATTGAGAGACGTTTTCAAAACTATTATGATATCAGACAACTTTTGGAATATGGACAGGTGATGATATGCAATTTTCATCTAAATTTAATAAGTTAATGAGAGAATTATATACTCCCGATGAAATAAAAGAAATTAAATCTTTTATAAATCAAACACAGGTTGTTAAGGAAAGCTATAATAAGCATGCAAATAAATTGAATTTACCAACGCTCCCTAATATAACAAATTACGGAATGCGCCAAAAAGGATATATAAAAAATGCGTTGCAAACATATAAAAGCGAAATTAAAACATATTCCGAAACAGGTAGAACCACAACAGAACTTAAGGATATTCAAAATTTATCAAACGATTTATATACAGTGGGATTTGATATTAGTCCAGATAATTTATCAAATTTTTCAGATAATGACTTAAATCGTTTATATAATCTTGTTTCCGATTTTTTGTTTTACGTTGATATGGATTTTTATATTGAATATAAAAAGCAAGAGATATTATCAGAAATTTATGATAATATAGCTCAAATATTAAAAAAATATGGATTTTGATTTTAGACGGTACAAACATATATATGCAGCAGACTTTGAGACATCAACGGAAGCATGGAATTGTGAGGCGCGTGTTTGGCTGTGGGATATATGTGATAAAGACTATAAACATAGAACAGGAACAAGCATTAATTATTTCATGAATTATATTATACGTACGTCATATAAATGTTTATATTTTTTTCGTAATTTAGCATATGACGGTAGCTACATAATAACGTGGTTGTTTAATAATGGTTATAAACATGTTAATAAGAAATCCGATGAAATGTTGCCTTTTGAATTTCACACAGTAATAAGTGATATGGGATTGCATTATGCTTATGAAATTGTGGGGCGAATGGGGCAACATGTTACAATAATGGATAGCCTTAAAACTGTTAATATGAGTATACACGATAGTGCTATAATGTACGATTTACCGATAAAAAAGGGTGAAATTGATTATGATAAATTTAGAGAAATAGGCTATAAACCTACCGAAGAGGAAATAGAGTACATTCATAACGATACTGAAATAGACATGAGAACAATACAGAAAAATATTGAAATGGGAGGCGTGAAATTTACGCAAGCAGGAAACGCAAGAAGCGAATTTATAAAGGGAATAGGTAAGAAAAATTATGATATTAATTTCCCTTTTCTGCAACAAATAGAAGAAACTAATATACGAAAAGCATATCGCGGTGGATATGTATATTGCAATCCTAAATATCAAAATAGAGTAATATATAATATGATGTCATTAGATAAAAACAGTATGTATCCTGCGCAAATGTTACATGAATATATGCCGCATGGTTTTCCTATGTGGTATAGTGGAAAATATGATGATAAATATTCAGGTAAATATCCGATATACATACAGCATATTAAAGTATCATTTGAGTTAAAACCGAATGCAGTACCTACAATAGCACGTCGGAATGGATTTTTGTCGTCGGATAATTTATATTTGAACTCATCTAACGGTTTAATGTTCGATTTATGGCTTGCAAACCCTGATTTAGAATTATTATATATGTGTTACGATATAATAGAAATAGAATACATTGAGGGGTATATGTTCAAAGCTGTTAAGGGCATAGAAATTACACCGAATGAAGCTAAAAATATGGATAAGTTTGAAATAATAGATGAGGACGGAAAAGGTAGTTTATTTTATGATTATATTCATAAATGGAGATTAGGAAAAGAAACACATACAGGGGCAGCGCGTTCATATGATAAACGTATGCAAAATGCACTTTACGGTACATTCGGAACGAACCCGAAAAGAGATAGTAAAGAGCCATATTTGGAAAATGGGGTGTTGCGTTTTTCATTAGTAGAAGGGGAGTATTCAAAAACGAAATCATATATCCCCATAGCTGTATTTGTAACAGCGTGGGCACGATATAATCTTATAAAATATATATTAAAAAATATTGATAAATTTGTGTATTGTGATACAGATAGTTTATACGTTTTAGACGACATAAACTTAAATAATATACCTATACATTCAACTTTATATGATTATTTTAAGATTGAACATTATATCTATAAGTTTAAGTGTGTAGGAGCAAAACGGTATATCTATTGGGGGTGGGAACCTAAAACTCCCACTGTATGGAATAAATACGTTACATGTTGCGGCGCAGATGACAATATAAAGAAACAAATGGATTTCGATAATTTTAATTTAGGTCAAGAATTTCAAGGTAAAAAACAGGTTAAAAGTGCAATAGGCGGTAAAGTAATAGGAATAACAACTTATAGATTAGGCAAAATAAAAAAAGAGGGATAAAACCCTCTTTTATTGTGTAACTAATTTAGATATTAATAGGAACATTGAACCAATCTTTTGAGAACTAAACCTCACCATTCCATGAGAATACATTATTGACCATGTAATCATTTGTCCGTTACAATCTTTAATGAAATTAGTATCTATTGACATATCACTTGTTGTTACAGATATAACTGGATATGCAGGATTAAATTTATATTTGTCCGTGAAATATAATATTCCATGATTATCTCGCCATACGGTTATTTTAGTTGATAGATATTTGATATTATAAACCATTGTTGAATGTAAAGGCCTATCAGAAATAAAACTCTCGTCAATACTATCCATAGCGATATTTTGAGTAGTATAGTTTTCATATTCAGTATTTTTAGAAAGTTTCCCTAAAATACTATCTTGTTTTTCTTTTACGGTATCCTCCGATGTATCGAAATAATAGAATAAATCTCTATTACGATTTTTATAGTATCGAGTTGTGAATGGTATATTAAGTTGTTCATTATATGGGTTGGTCAATGTGTCATTATTGCCTAACATGATAATCCAAAATTCGCGTCGCCTGAATACTGTTTCCATAAGTCGAAAGAATATAGCGGGCTCGTGTATTCCGTATTCACCGCCTTTATATTTTCCACGTGATTTTGCTACATATTCATCAAATAACACAACATCGCAATCCTCTATCTGAACGCCTTTAACATTGTTCAATGTAGTATAATACGCACATTCATGCCATTTATTATCAACCTTTATAGATATTATATTTGACCTATGCTTTTCATCTTGTATCCAATCAAATCGATTTCCATAAGCATTCCATAATGAAGGGAGTAACCCCATATTAAGTGCTAATTCCATTTCAATATCGGAACGTCTGAGATATAAAAATTTTTTACCTGTATTCTTAAAACGGTCAAATAGATATGCAAGCCAATAAGTTGTTTTACCTCTCCCTGCAATACCGTTAACGATATGGCAATGATATTCCTTATTTCCTATTTGATAATTCTCTTGATTAATATAAAATAAATTTTTATCCATTATAGTTCAGTCTCCATTACAAAAAACATTACCGTGGGTAAATCAACTTCACTGTTTTCTTCATCTAAGCAACGAATTGATAACCCGTCCTCTGAATATATACATAATATATCTTTGTTCGCTAATTTACCATATGCAGCAAGCCCTTCATTACTATTCGTATATAAATTATCTGCCAGCATTACAGCAAACTCTTCATTAGTCTTTTGACCTGTTCCATACGAATTTTTTGACATCATTGTCCCTATTAAATGGCAAGGCTCGCTGGGTTCATTTGCATAAAAAGAGATAAAATATATGGGATTCTTTATAATATCAGTAGTCATAGCAAACGTGCCACTTTTATTAGGGAAAGAATAAGTATTCGAACCCTTTGTTACACTATTTGCACCGTAATTTGTAGTATCTCCTGCTACAACACCATTTTTTGCATATATAGAATTATTAAACGTATTAGTACCGCCAAATGTATTGTCACCTGCCAGCGTAACAAAAGATGAAGTATCGGGAATATCGGAAGTAAGAGCGAAAGTGCCGTTTTTACGAGGATATCTATATTCGTAATAAACATTATCATCAGGCGGGGCATAAGTCATTAAATCGGCATTTATATTTATTTCGTGATATTGGTTATTCCCTACAAATTTTTGTATATTAATATGGGTATTATCAATATACAGATAATCGTAACCTTCAGTTGTTTCATAATTAAAATTCCCGAATTGTATATAACCTGCTTCCGACTTCATCGTATTAAATGTTATCTCATTTGTAAACGTATTTTCGCCCGTGAAAGTATTATTTCCTGCTGCCGTTACGTCACCCGTTCCGCCACCGCCTGCCGCGCTAATGACGATTTTCTTATTATCCTCACTTGCGTCAATGGTGACATTCTCACCAGCCAACAACGGTATATGTATTTCATGCGCTCCGTCATAAGCGATAATGGCTCCGTTGGTGATGTCATAGCTCACACTGCCCACGTCGGTATATGAGGGTATGTCTTCTGTCGTTGCAAAATTAGATACATCGGGTATTTTAGCTTCAACGTCGGCAATATTTTCCATGTTAGCTACATTTTCACCGGAAATGCCTTTCTTTACGTCGGAAGTTCCGTTTGCACGTCTTGCCATAATATTTGTAGACGTTTGGTTAGCTAATTCGCTATACGGTAAATTACTTTCTAATCCATTTGCTTGGGTATACACTACATAGCTCGACGCAGGAGAAGATATTACACTACGTTTATTGGTTAACGAATTTTGAACATTTTTCAATTCTTCCTTTGTTGCAAAGCCACTTACGTCAGGTATTTTAGCTTCAACATCGGCGATATTACTCATATTGGCAACTGATGAGGGGTCATCTGCTGCGCCTTTTTCTGCGTAAATTCTACCCCTATTAGTGCGTTGAGGGATTGAATAAGCAGACGAACTCGGATTAATATCAACAAAATCTTGGTCTCCGTTTGCTAATTTTATGTATGCTCGTGAAAATAGAGTTTCAGAGGTATTTTTATCAAGTTTATTATCCAGTGTGCTATTAATTTCAGCAATATTTGTTTCTGTATTATCTACTCTATTTTTAAGGCCTGTTATATCTGTTGTATTATTTTCCAGCGTATCATTAATATTTTTTATAGTATTATTTATTTCTGTAATACTATTATTCAAAGAGTTAATACTATCTAATATATTGGTCTTAACCTCTTCAAACTCTTGGTCGGTTACAAAGTCGTTGTGGTCTACTGTTATAACAATGGGCGTGATAGGTTTACCGTCATATGTATTTCCAGTAATTGTAAATACAATATTTCCGCTATCTTCCGTTACCGCTACTTTAATTGTATTTATATCCGTCATTACACCGAAAAAACTATTCATATACTGAACGACGGCATTGCATAATTCATCGGGTGCAAGCGGAATGCGGCTCCCCTTAGTGCTTGCATATTTAATTGCTATTTGCTTCAAATTTTCTATTGTCATTTTTTGCTACCTCACTTTCAATATTTTGTAATTGTTCGTTTATATAAGCAACAATAGCATTGCATGCTTCGTCTGCTTGTAACGGTATCGCACTGCCTCTATTGTATGCGTAATCAATAGCAATCTCTCTGAATGTTTTATATGTTAACATTTATATCCTCCCTAATAATTAAGAGGGGTTATTCGCCCCTCCTAAATAAGTTACTTTGCCACGTTAACTTTTTTAGTCATGGCTACTTCTTTATTAATTAATTTCGTCCAATAATCAGCGTCATATTCGATACTTGCGGAAATACAATCGTTCTTGATTTGAGACAATACCCACGATTTCTTGCTGGTACCTTCCGTGAACATCTTTTCGGCGTCCTGTATATACTGCACAACATTATTATAAATGTCAAGTAATACAGTAGGCTTTTTATCGGAAGGTGCTGCAATCAATTCTTTGACTTTCTTCCAAAGATACAAAATCATAGGAATAATGACAACTACAAGAATAGAAAGACAAGTACCTACAAGCTGGACAATTTGAAGAAATTTATCCATTATAAAACCTCCATAAATAAATTATCGAAACAATGTATCCAATCATTACGGATTGCACTATTTTCAAGCACTTTTCTTATTTCATCACCTGTACTATAAATAGTAGTATTATTGTTGCTATGCATAAGACTTTCATCGCGGGTGCGATTATCTGTATTATTATCAATTGAAGTAGTAGTCCCTGTTGTATCAGTAGTTGTATTCATTATTTCAACATTTCTACCTTTATTTACAGTGTTACTATTCAAATCAGGTGTAACAGTGTTTTCTTTTGTTTGTATATTATTATCCTGTATTTTATTTGTATCAGTATAATTTCCTGTCGTTGTCATTGCTGGATATTCAAGATTATTTTGTATAAGCAATTCATACTTATCTATATTTCTTTCCCAGCATGAATTAAGACGTTGCACAAACATGTCATCACTATCAAAACCTATTTCAGAATAAAACCAATAATTAACGAATATATTATATAATTCAGTTTGTATTTCGTTTAATTCTTTCGGAGTAAACTCAACACTATCTTGTGAAAAACTACCTATTAACTGAGTTGTTTTATAATCCGTGTTGAACTGTGCTATTACTCTCTTCAACGTTCTGCCTATTGAATAAAGAACTTTGAACATTTTTAGCAAATTCCTCCTTATTATCTTTCAAGCTAATATTTACTTTGAACATTTTGTTAACTTTTTCTATCGCTTTTTCACGAGCTAATTTTGCCGAATTATAATAAGAGTTTATTATTTCGTTACCTGCATTAACTTCGTCTACAAGCAATCTTTCTTTTTTTTCTATTGCAGTATTATTATATCCAAAATATTGAAAAATTCTATTCTCATATACTTGAAAATCCGTTGTGAGTTTATCTCCAATAAAGTCTATTTTACTGTCAAACGCATAAGAGTTAAACGGTCTACTTTCAGTAAGTATTTTTGTTTTCTTATCCGTTGCAGTACCTCTTATACGTATTTTAATGTAGTCACTAAATTCGCTAAGTTGCCTTACAAATGTTTCCGCACTCTTCTTTTCGTCCTCGTCTATCTCCATAATAATCGGTTGACGTTGACGTCGTATATTTTGCAAGTGCGTTTTATCCAGTTCCATGATATATTTCAGATTATACATCACGTGTAAAAACGGAATAGAAAAGAAAGCGTCATTCGGCATTATTACACTGTTATTTTCAGTAAGGTCTTTTCGGAAATTATTAAACCCGAATACAGTCCATTCGGTAGGAAATCCTGTAATATTAAATTTCCATTGCCCTGTTACGGGTAAACATTGTAACCCTAATGTGCTATCCTCAAACCACGCAAGAGCAGGCGCGAAAAACATCATACCCTCTATTTGCGAATTAAATCCAACAATTTTTTGCGTATTATCAGGTAACTTATCATATCCGAAACGGGAGCAGAATATATCAATATATTTCTGAACAAACAACCATTCGTCTATGTCAATATTTGGCCGATATGGATAATTTTGAGAACCAAATATAGCAAATATATTGTCAAAATACATTTTACACCTCTATTCCTAAATTAGCAGGCATATTAACAACACCGTCTAATTTGAAAATACTTTCATTATTCACGTAACTAAACAGCCATACCCCATTCAATAACATTTCTTTTATGCTATCAATTACATTTTGAGGTTGCGATATTGTAACTCTTACAGTATTACAACGTATATAGTTAAAATATCTTCGCTTATGATTAGTTAATATATCATACGGTTCCAAATATGTAGTATAGCCATATCTAATTAAATGTTCTTTTATCTCATTAATATTGCTTACATACAAGGGCTCAGCTGTGCATATACATATAGCACTGTTTCCTACAATAGAACCCTCATAATTGGGGGATATTTGAGTATCACCTCCAAGCATAACATCACGCACAATATCAATAGATTTTATTGTATTACCAACTACTTGCGTGGCTGTATTATACGAAGCTGCGAACGTATCTGCCCCAGCAGTTGACGATACCTCTCCTTTACTGTTTGGAGTATTTATTTTATTTACGTTCGTAACTCCTCCTACTATCGGAGATAATACACTTGATATGGATTGGAATACTGCGTTAGATTGGTCTATCCAATTTTGAGTTGAGAAAACTTGAAATACATTATAACTTTGCAGTATCTTAACTTGATTAAATCCCGAACTTCCTACCTCTGAAATGCCAAAATAATATCCGCCTGTATTTGGCGAAACATTTACACAAAAATTTTGAGTGCTTTGTAATAAATGATAATGTACTATAAATCCACCTTTTTGAGATATAACTGCATTTGTTACATACGGCTCGCAATGTAATTTAGAAGGTCCATTTTCAAAAAACCATTCATAATCAACATTACTTTTATCTGTATATGTATCAGCCATTAACGGGAATATTTGAGATATAGCTCCAAATGCTGTTAAATTTTTACTTTCAAATTCAACTAATTCATAAGACGGAGGAACAATAGCTGTGCATTTATTAGATACTCCGTCAACGTCAAACTGTATAGTATCGCATTTTTTAGTAAATATGAAAGCGCCTGTATCGCTATAACTCCAATCATATCCGCATATATCTGAAATAAACATTCCAGCTATTTCGTCGCCTGTTATTGTATTAGCAGGATAATTAGCTATTGATGAATTAAAGCCATTTGTTTCTCCTGAAAAATCATATTTCGCAAAACAACCATTATAAATCGGTAATACTGCAACACCGAAAGGCGTGGGAAGAATATTAAACCCCCATGTATTATTATTCAAATTATATGTGGTCGGCTCACAAAACAATGCAGGAGTTTGAGTTGTTAATAAATTCCGCTTGAATATAATGTATAAAAACTTAAATGCCTTTTTATTTGCGGTATTCTTCAATACAGCTTGATTGAGAACTTGTTTAGTAATATGAAAAGCATTTACATCTTCTTCCATTGTATCATCTGTAAATGTCATAGTAGCCCTAATAAAATTAGGCTGTTGAGAGTCTTGAACCCAATCATTTACATGCGCACGTCCTACTTCTCCGAAAATATTCTTAGTTATAACATTTTCAAAATCACTACCGTAATATGATTGTAAAGTAGTCCACCAATCTATTGTATAATATATTCTAAAACAATCAGTATTAAGTTCATTTACTTCAAATCTATCTATAAATGCAGCATAATAATTACGCTCTTTTGTTACTTTCATACCATCAGGATAAACAATAAAATAAGCAAAATTCTTTTTGTCTAAATTAGGAAACTCAACATCAATAAAATTGCATGCTTCATAAAATCCGTCAATCTTTATAGTATTATCAGGATTATTATTGTTCGATTCCCAATTACGCAAATCTCTGCTTGTCATAAAACGTTTATCCCGTGTAGGGCAATTATCACTATAAAATTGTAAATTAAGTGTTGCCATAATAAATTACCCGCCCTAACCCGCGCCGTGCATTAGCGCGCACCACTACACAGGAGAGTACATATGAGACGTTAGTATATTACTTACCGTCTGAAAGTACAAACCTGATTATATTCTTATGCAACGAATATCCAAACAAATCACCCTGCGTCAAGAAAGTATTCCAATATCCAACACCATAAGGGTTCCAGATATTATCAAAACGATTTTCAAGCCAACGATAAATTTTAATACCGCGTTTATCAGCAAGAGTAGCAAACTGTCCGGTTGTTGCAGCGTCAGTTCCGAAACCGTCAATAAGCTGCACTTCGCAACCGAAATCAAGGTCCTTATGATATGCATTATACTGTGACGAAACAATTTCGTTATGAATACCCGCAGTAATAAACAATACAAGGTCATCTTTCTTAGACGATACAAGTTTACCTTGTTTATTGTATTTAGTAGTATTCCACTTAAATGCTTCTACATAATTACGAATCGTCTTTACAATTTGAATACTCTCGGCAGCGGTCATTGTAGAGCCTGCTACAACACAAGAAACATCAGTTCCAGAAGGATAAATAGTCGAACTTGCAAGCATGTTTCTAAAAATCAAATACTTATCAAGTTTAGCACTTTCAGGAAGAACGCTTCTAATTGTCTGAATGAAATTCATTGCATAGCCTTCACTGATGAAAGCACGCTTGAATACATCATAAGCAGTCGTTACATGATATTGCAAAAGAGTTTTGAGTATATAATACGACGGAGCAATAGAAGCATAATTAATTTTGAAAGGGTCATAATTAACAAATTTATAATCCGACTGAGTATCAAAAGTAGGCAGATTATTTACTTCATCGGCTTTCATTGCTTCTACATAATCGTCCTCAATGATACCACCAAAAGGCAAATAACCTTTATCATACTGTGAAGCGTCGAAATTATTATACTCAAACTTATAAATTTCTTGCTTACCAATCTTATCCACTAAAACATTATAAACTGCATTTTCAATTTCAGTAGGAAAAGTAGTTGTTCCATAATTACCTGCTGTAATTACAGATTTTACGCTATTAGGAATACGGTCAGCATATTCAGGTGTCGCGAATATGCTCTGCATAGCTGTAATAAGTCCACTAACTGCCATTGTTAACCTCCAAATTTATCTTTACAAATTTTATCAAAATCATCTACCGAAGGGTTCGGCGGATTATCTCCACTGTGACCTGTAAGAAATGATATATAATCATCTTTTAATTTATCGTGATTAGTCTTTTCGCTATCGTATTTAGACTTAAAATCATCTCTTTCAGCTGTGAGAGCTTTTATTTTTTCTTCGCTCTCTGTCTTATATTTATTAAGCTCTTCATCAAATTTATCTGATTTAGCTTTAAGAAGCTCGTATTCTTTATCGTCTATTTCCATTATATTCCTCTCCTACTTTTTCAGTATTTTTACCGTTAATTCTAATAGGCTCACCGTGATTAGAATATATGTACTCCCCGACACTCTTATGCTGCAAAGTTGCTTTACGTGTTTTATCCAGGTCATTACCTACACATAAATCAAGCAATTCCTTTGCTACACCCTTTTTATATTTCATGTTGCACCTCTATTAATAAAATTTGGTTAGATAGGAAGCAGGCAAGCATAGCACTGCTTCAATATGGGTGCGGAACTTCTACTACCGGCTATCACCTATCTTTCATATTGTTTACTGCTTTCCTATCTTTCCTATACCTATTGTATCATAAATTTTCAAAAAAGTCAAGCGTTTTTCGTATGAGAATACTCATATTCTGTGAAAATTCTGTGAAAAAT
>ENA-OPWR01002308-OPWR01002308.1-human-gut-metagenome-genome-assembly--contig:-NODE-2308-length-13196-cov-1.991325_pt1 | contig 13196 bp, 10 predicted proteins | sample MGYA00241507_ERZ502006 | MGnify/ENA primary metagenome ERZ502006 (study PRJEB25962, sample SAMEA2043041) | human gut metagenome | biome: human gut; feature: human-associated habitat; material: faeces...
ATAAAATAGCTGAGGATTGTGTGAATATGCTGAAATTTTCAGCCGAGAATCATGGTATTACCATTTCGATACATGGAACAAATGCTTACTTAGAAGGCAACAAAGAAATGCTTGAAGAGGTCGTCTATAATCTTTGTGACAATGCGATCCGTTATAATAACGAAGGTGGAAAAGTAGATGTTACGGTAAAACCGGTAAAGGGAAAAATCTATCTTTGTGTCGAGGACAATGGTATCGGAATTTCCAAAGAGCATCAGGAGAGGATTTTTGAAAGATTTTACCGGGTAGATAAGAGCCGCTCGAAATCCACCGGAGGAACCGGACTTGGACTTGCCATTGTAAAACATATCATCCAGCAGCATGGCATTATAGTCTAAATTGATATAACCCATCAGTCTACGCTGTTCTATTTTTTTCTGCTCAATTCGAGCATTTATATCCTGTAAATTCTCACAAGCATCTTGGTTCTCCTCCAGAACTCTTAATCTGGTCTCATAGTCTGATACAGCCTTCTCTTTGATACTAATATCATGGCGAACATCAGAAATATCAGATTGCACTTTACTCAATTCATATTCAAGTCGTTTAATAACCTCCTCCTGCTTTTTATCTTTTTTTAACTCTTTGGTAACTAAGTTATCAGATTGTTGCTCAAAATACGTAGTCAACTCAACAAGATTATCGAATTGTTTGATTCCAGAAAATGTGTCAACCAATGTCTTGAGAGCAGTATTATTATCAAAAACATTTAACTCTCGCTCCCCTTTGAATAAGCAATATCGGCGTATTACAGTATCAAAACAGGATTCTAATAATATCTTTCCGTCTCGCTTATACCTTTCTGCTCCCACAATCTCATATCCAACAAAAGAAAAATCTCTTGTTCTAACAGATCCATTAGTATCTTTTTCGAAAATGAATTTTTTACAAATTTCCTTTTCTCCACGATGGTCAAAAGTCATAGTTACAGATACCTCATCACTATCGCCAATCCCCATCTCGGCTTTGCGCATCTCGGATATATTACTTTCGCTTTTATTATCCTTACTAGTATCAAATAACCACTCTAGAGCTTCGAAGAAGGTTGTTTTGCCGTCACCATTATCTCCAATAACAAGGGTTAAGCCATCTGACAGTTCAAAACAATTTTCACCGTAATAGCTGCGGAAATTCTTTATAATAATTTTATTTAGTTTCATATGCTAGAGGTAAGATAATTAGACACCTGAGTATATATTTCTTTAGGGGTATATTGATTCTCATTCCCATCAATAATCATGGCAACAGCACGTATTGTGGCATTTTCAGAATCAAGAGCGTCTGCAACTGTTTCATCTCCAGTTGGTGTATACTCGCCCAATTCGGCAAGTTTAGGATCGGCCAATACTGCTTGCAGTATTCTGTCTCCATTTGTGTAATGAGTAGCCATAGTAGTATCAATTAAAAAGTGATATTTGATATCGATTTAATACATCATCTAAAATATTTAGTGTGTCATTACAATTCTCGGAAAGGAGTGCAAAATCTCGGACTCGTTTTACTTCGGTTGAGACTAAACTCTTTTCCAACTCATAGCATTCCGGATCGAAATTCACACCTGGGATTACTACAAGATCATGAATAACAGCATATCGTTTATCTTTATGTGTTCTCAGCACACGGCCTCGGCGCTGAATAAACTGTCTAGGATTTCCCGTGCTGGCACAAAAGATTGCTAATTCGCTACGTGGTACGTCAACACCTTCGTCCAAACACTTCATTGACGTTAAAACATCAATATTCCCATTCGCAAAATCAAACAACATTGAATCACGGTCAATGGATTCTGATGTAAATTGACGTACAACTATATGCGGGTCAATATCTCTTACGATACGCGTATATTCATCAATAAGATGCAGTGTATCTTCATCATCCTTAATTCCTTCTACCGTATCGAAAATATCTGCGGTTTGATCATCTAATTGGTTCCCCTCAGGAACATATACTAACGTATATTTTAAAGAACCGGTTTTATTTAGATGATCTTTTAATATTGTTTCAAATTCTATTTTCTTATTTTCTGCTTTATGTATAATTTGCTTTCGTTTCAGCAAAAGTCGTTTTAAGATTTCTCGACTATCGTCATCGGTCCTATTAATGATTTTTGCAATTTTCTTCGACAGCTCAATGTACTGGCTCATTTCATCTTGAGTCAATTCCACTAGATGAGGATAATAATAATATTTACACAATGCTTTGTTTCTAATGGCCTCTGCCATTGAGTACTCAAAAGTAAATTCTTTATCGCATCCAAAGAATGACATTAATCGCAAATTTCCTTCTTCATCAAACTGTCGCTCAGGTGTAGCAGACAGTCCTATCCGTCGCAAATATTTAATATCATTCAATCGTTTTGCAACAAGCCCTCCTCCCATGTTATGAGCCTCGTCAGCAATAAGCAACAATTTAGCCTTTGGGAATTGATTTAATTCCAAAAAATTGGCCGGTCGAATAAAAGATGCATATGTAGAAATAATCACATACGATAATTTGTTGTTTGGATCTGACAACTCCAACATGCGTATGTTTGCCAGCGAGGTCTGCCACCCTCCGTATTTGGAGCAGACTTTGATTACATTGCCAAAATTAAATTTTTCACATTCTTTTTCCCACTGTTCAACAAGTGTAATAGTTGGAACTAATATAAGTGCTTTATAATAACCTAGTTTCTTATAAATTTCAAGTAGACAGTTTAAGGATGTAATAGTTTTGCCTGTACCTGTTGCCATAGCAAATAATCCTTTCTGTTTGTTATCTTTCCAGTTCACAAAAGCCTGTACTTGATAGTCTCTTGGTCCAGATGGATATGGGAAATGTGGCTCGTGGTTTTTCAAAACATCTACTTTGTATTTTCCATCCTTGAGCTTATCAAGAATTACCTCCAATCGCTCTTTGGCATTATCCAAAGCTTTGGCAATACGTTTAGAGACATTTTGCGAATACTGTTTCCTTAAAATATTGTATTCGGATTTAAGCAGTTCGGATATAGATTTATCTGGATAATTCTCTGTAATATGAGTCTTAATCTTGTCTGCCGATAAATAAACTACAGTGGCATCTCTCTCTTGAAAGACTTTCTCAAAATCATCCTTTATGTATTTGATCTTAGCAACTTCTACATCCCCATCCCAATCACATGAAACGGTCAAACTTTCTATATTATCCACCAATGCAGTCCGAGAAAAATTACACGAACCGTCAAATCCAACATCATTAATACCATCAGAGAATATGCCTGACTTGGTATGCGATATGCCAATACCATTCTTAGGTGCTATAATTTTAATATCAAGGCGATTATGTCGTATGAGCCATGCTAAACAGTTGAAGAAATGATTATCTCTTTCTGTCAATGTTTCTTTAATCTTTCGAATGTCTGACACATCAAAATAAGGTATTTCAACATCACCAGTTCCATCTGCAATAGCCTTCTTATCTTCTTCAGTTAAGATGTCATTAACTATAAGCCTCATCCTTCCTCCATTATAAAGGAATACCGCGAATCCATTAGCGAGCACGCTTATCGCAGATGAAGAAAAGAATCCAAGCATAAGATCAAAATGCGTCGTATTGCACAAACAATCGGAGAAGAAACCTATCGGTTCCCACTCTGTACGCGATTTGTAGCGCCGATGTTCAGGCCATATGATATCTGATTTTAACATGGCATTTTATATATTGGATGTCGTTTAAGGCTGCTAACAGTATCCTTGATTTTTAAAACCATATACCCACTAAGATTTATATTTAAATAACTATCTAGAAAGGTTCTTATTTCTTTGTATGATTTACCATCATTTTTAAAATAAGCCATGCCTTCCCCAATCTTTTCGAAATTCAATCCTTCAAGCCCGCGTTCAATTTTATCTAGGTTTTCTTTTAATATTTTATTTTTAATATTGCGAGTAATCCATCTTCCTTTCTTTTCCATAAATTGATTATGAAATTCTTTGAATGGAGTTGCAAATTCGGACAGAAGATTTTGAAGATATTTCTCCAGTTTCCGCTGGTCGAAATCAGGATTGGACCAATATAAAAAAACCAACAAATCAATAGTATCACCTATTATCCCTATCTGTTGATAGTTAAAAAAACTATCAAAATCACGTTTTGCAGGATAGTCATCTGTATAAAAGTATAGTCTACATTGCTTTTGTCTACATAAATATAAACTGATTAACGTAGAATAAAATTCACCATTTTCCTTTTTATAATCACAAAATTCTTGAATACAGGCTTTGTACTCTTTCTCAAATTGTTCATCACATCTTATAATGAACGGTACTAATTGCGGTATGTGTGATGAAATATATTTTCTCTGATTTTCAGAAAAAGTTTTAGTTTTCACATTTCTATTCGCCTCGTCAAATACAGATTGACATATATTTATTTCTAATTTTATGAGTTTTTTATACAAGAACTCATCTTCATCTATTCGAAGAAGATTCAAAATAGTACAAGTATCTAAAACAATAGGTAATCTCATTTCCAGCCAATTATTTCACTCTTAATTTCATCATAATAAGCGATATCAATATTCTTTTTCCCATCATAGATGGCATTTTCTAGCAACAATGAGAATGCCTCATTGTATCGTCGTAATGAAGTATTACCTAAATCTTTAATGACCTGATCTATTACATCTTCTTCAAACGGGGAAAAACGCTGACTCCCAGTACACGGTTCATCTCTATATAATGGATTGTTAAGCAATTCCTCTAAATACTCTTTTAATTCCAAGGAATTAGGCATATTAAATTCTATCCGCTCTTTTATTCTAGACTTAACAGCTTCCTGCAAATATTCTCCCAAATCTTCAACATCCATCATGGCGGATTGAGTTAGATTTAAGAACAGCAAGAGATTATTGGAAGCCTTATCAATCAGAGATCTAACAAAGCTGTTGATATTGCTTATGCTGCTAGTATTTAAGATGGAGATATCTTCAAACTCATCAATCCACATGATAATAACAGAATATACTTTCTTTTCATAAGTAAGTAAAGAGAATAAACTGGTTATTAAATCGATATAGTCATTATCCGATGATAGCTTGCGAATAATCCCTTTTGAAGATAATTTTCGAAAAGATCCACCATAGAGATATTCGCGTATCCCCATAAGGTCCTCTTCATTATCAAATAGTAGACATAAAACCTGACGAATTAATGTATTCTGTGTAATAATATTCAGAATCTCCTTTAGATCATGGAATTTCCCGTTAACACGGGAACGGAGTTCTACAAAATTAATTCTGTCTATTATTTGAGTATATAACTCTTTTACAGGATCCTTACTTTTGGGAAATGATAAATTAATAGAAAATGGAATAGTATTAGCATCAGCAAGCTCCTCCAAGACCTCTTGTTTGTTAAAATATCTTGAAGCATGTGTTTTTCCACTGCCATACTCACCCCAATTGAGTATCAAACTAGAATTAGGTATGCTAATAGAACGTTTAATACGATTCTCTATTTTTTCTTTAATCTTCGGGAATCCCGCCCATATTATTTCTTTTGAGTCTATAGATGGTGTTAACCTAAAAGGATTAGACTTCAATTTCAATTGCTCGATATTCATATGCTATTTATTGTTTTTTTTGTACATATCCGTCTTCATATTGTTTTTGATACTTATAAATATATTCAGAAAAGTCCAACTTCCCAAACAAATTCTTAATATCTTCTGATTCAATCAATTTATTATCTTTAAAATAAAGTATATTCCTAACAAATTTCGACATCTGTGAGAATGTCACTCGATTTGGTGCCAACGTCCTAAACAATAAAAAAGAATTATTGATATAATTTTTGATAGTTGGGTAATCCGTTACTGTAAATTTATTTCCTCGCAAGCCTAAAATCGGATCCATCATCTGCATGAAAAAATTATCTAAGAACCATATGGGCGATACAACTTTTTTGAAATTTATATCGTTCCATAGCGAGAGATTATAACATAGATATCGTCCTTTTTGAGTCAAATAAAATGATAAATCTTCATTTAGACAAATGAATTCCATGTCATATAACCAATTAAGTCTAGGCATAAGAACATGTTCCATATACACATCAGGCTTTTTCCAATTCTGGATTCTATGAATTCTATTTTTTATAGATTGTATTTTGTCAAAAGGTTGATGCGATTTTACTTCCTCTATATACGACCTACATTGTTCTAGCAAGGCTGTTTGAAAATTTGATTGCAAAAATTTGTATGAAATATTATCAATCTCATGCGTTAATGTAATGATGGTATATAAATATAGGTAATCCTCTTTTAGTAATAATTCTAAAAAAAACACAACATCAAAGTCATTCAACAAGAATGGATTCTGTTCATTGAATGTTAAATGCTGCCTAATCTCATTATACACTCTTCCGTCTTTGCCAAGTGTATAATAACCAAGCGTTTTATGAATTAAACCTAATTGTTCCGCTAATTCTATATATGGCTTAGCAGAATTCCCTGTTTTTGTCCGAATAACTTCGCCTTTATTATTTTTATAACAAAACAAAAAGTCTCTATAATTACCAACAAACTCCTCAAACTTTATATTTATATGAGCTATAGAGATTTTTGGATATGTTTTAAACATATCCAATATGATTTTAAGATATCCAAGTCTTCTTGCTTTTGTGTTGGAAGACAATACTTTTATTTCATAATTATCTTTAGGGCGATTAGATGTATGATAAAACTGTGGGACACCAATCATAGATGCCTTCTCAAAAAGTTGTGTGAAATGTTTATACAATTCTATATTATCCCAATAGTCCTTTCCAATAGTAAATACCGAACCATATTCCCATACCTCTGGACACATAGTACTTTCTTCTACACAATAATACCCCGTCTTTGAGGATGAAATAGCATAAGGGAAATCTATATTAATTTGTCTGCATATTTCCGATGTAATATAAGTAGATGGTCTACAGTGCTCATGCATATTTTCTTCATCGCTTGGAATATATTTTCCAGATAGAATAGTAACAGACTCTATATCACAGCTATTAATATTTAATAAGCTCTCAATAGTGAGGGATCCGATTGAACTTGGTAAATCATCATTATTTAAATTGAGACATGATTGGGATGATAATTTGAGAACAATACAATAGAGATCCATATTAAACCACAATTCATTATCATTGGATTTAACTATTGCACCGAATTCACTCCCATAATATATGTATTTAATCACCTCCTCCATATCTATATAAAACAATTAGCACAAGGTATTTCATCGTCATCGTCAAACATATCCACCAAAAGACCACTTGAATTTTTACCTTTCAAATTAGCCTGCTTCTTGATGTGATCAAGCTTGATCTGGCGAACTCTCTCTGGTCGACTTAACTCCTCAAGCGTTTCACCTTGAATCCATGTATAACCATCCTTTTCATATTGCATAGCTTTTTTATAAAGGTCCGGATGCTGTTCCAAAAGCCATATCCATTCTATACGTTGCTGAAAAAAACAGAAATAACATCCAGAACGACTTCTATTGTATGTCCCTACTTCCCCATCAACCTCGAACGGAATTGGATTGTAATAGGCTGGCACCTCGATTCCATTATCTTTTAGAATATTGAAAATATCTTCTTTTACCAAGATATCTTCATTATCTATTAGAGGAAAATCCTCTAACTTTCCTACGGGATAATCAGTTGTCTTGAGATATTCAAAGACCACCTTATTAAAGGTCTTAACACTCAAATCCAATAAAGCATTGAACTTCCGGCTGAATAAGAATTTTTTTGATGTAGGAATCTCTATAATCTGCAGAGCTTCATCCAATATATCATTAGACGCATACTTTTTGTATAGAGATGAAATCACACCTATGTTGCTATTTTGCATAACATTATGAATCACATCTATACTCCAAATGTTTTTCCGGAATGGGAATATAGCCTGAATATTAGGTTTGGTTGAAACATATCCCTCTCTATCCTCATCACCTCGAATCCCAACATACGATATTGTAGGATCATCACCCACAAATCGCTCAAACTCTGCCAGCTTCATTTTTTGTGTACACCACCGAGCTTGAGGCGACGGCAAATATCCCCCACTAATTTTAAGAAAATGATCAAATGGAGTTGGTTCAGGGCTATCTTCGGCCGCAACCAATATCTCAATATGCCCTAAATATGATTTTAGATTCTCAATCAATTTTTCAGTTTCTGCCAATTCACATTTTGTATCAGTATTATAATACTCTATAGGAAGCTGAGGATACAACCGCTTCAAATAGATCGCCAGTGCTGCACTATCTTTGCCGCCTGATATACCTAAGACATGTCTTACCTTACTCATCTCCCAACCTCCTTTTAAGAATCATTAATAAAGCATATGCATCGACCTCACTGTCTCCCGATAACAGTTTATCTATTTGTTTTTCAATTTTTTGTGCAACATCAATCTTGTTCTTATTAAGCCGTACTACTTGAGGTGATATTGCTCCATCATTTGAGATCATTTCTATCCGAATAAAATTGTCCTCATGTTCAAGATTCTGACGACTAATATCTATGTATTTATCCAGCTCTTTGAACAAATGGATCAAATTATCTATCAGATACGCTTCTTCTTCATCAAGCAAATTTTCAAGCTGCTTATCTAATATGACATATGCCAACGATTGATACCAAGAAACCTTATCTGCTGCCGAAGATAATATTCTGTTGAGTATTGCCTTTTGTTTATCAGTTAGCAAATATGTTTTAAGGCAAGAGTATCGTTCCTCTAATTCTTTTTTGTATTGAATAAAGTCTGTCGATTTTAAACTCAACGAATCGACGAGCGCATTCTCAATGCGCCCAATCAGATTAACATAACAACTCCGAAGCTCTCTTATCGCATTCTGCAATAGATCTACATAGCTCTTCAAAACCTCATCATTACTAGCGAGGACACTATCCTTGAAACCCAAAGCACGAGGCAAATCCTCAAAAAAAGTCTTTTCGGGGTCTTTGGCGGTAGATAATACATTACGGAACTGCAATGTCGTCTTTTTGAGCCGCTTTGTTTGCTTAGTATATTTATTAAGTTTCTTATAGAACACCAAAAAAGGTCTAATAGTTTCTATAAGGCTAGCAGCCGTAAATTCACTATCTTGACTAAGGTTTAATGCTTCACGATATTTATTGTACAAATCCAGCTTAACTCCTTCTACATTAAATGCTTTAATTTGGAATCCGCCCGGTGATTTCTGCATAATATCTAATACCTCTCTATTAATAAAAGGAATAAAGACTCCCGAATCATTATATAAAGAGTAATCATTCTTCTTAATAATGAGATATGTTGGTATCCACAAATCAATCACGCCTTGTTTGAGCTTAAATGGACGCGCCTTAAGTGTGTTAATGAGTTCAGCCAATTTGCGAGGCTTCTCTTTACTACCTTCCAAAAATGCTTCACAAACATTCCAAAGATCACTGAACGATTCTTCTTTGGGTGCATCTAACTCATATGTACCGAGGAACAGTCTATGTATGCCGGTATTTTTCAACAAAGTCAAATAGATGGTTTTTTCCGGTTTAAACATACTGTCCTCAAATCCCAGATTGTATTCAGTAGAGTTCTCTAGTAAATGAGATAAGTAGTTGACACGAGCTAGAGACATTGCACCGCTCGGCTTATGCTTATTCACCATCTCGTTGATGTATATAGGTGTAGAGAAATAAACCTCATCACATATACGAGATAAGAATTTATTAAAGCTGGTCTTAGAATCAATCTGGAACTCATTTCCTCGATACACCCAAACGACATCTTGGCTATATCTAAATAATGCATCTAACACACTCGCATTAAGCAACCCTCGTTCATGGTTCATCAAAGCTTTTAATTCTCGATGAGCAACTTTGTCTGCGCTATCAACTATATTTTGAACATAGGCAAGCTTATCTAACATCCAAATATGATCAATAACTTTATCAGTTCGCTTAAAATAAGCATATAATATAGCCTCTTCGACAGTACTGGTCTCTTGTTTGAGCTTCTCTAATGTCAATGATTCATTAAAGACAAGATTAATATATCCGTCAATCTCATTTTGAGGTTGTTTATTAATTGGATAGTCCGATATAACATACTCAAAATATCGAGGTGTCCCCTTACGATAATATGCAGCATTAGCAAACTCTACGGGAAGAGAGAAATTCTCAAGAAGTTTATCAACAACATCCTTAGAACGAGGTACGATTCCAGAGGCTTTTAGTAATTCACTTTCAATGTTGACGTCAGTACCCTCAAACAAAACATATTGCGACTTATATTCTGCATAACGGATTATTTTGTGCTGTGCTAACAAGTCAATCACACCCTCTGGAGATATAATTCCTAACGCATTCTTAGCATACAATGACAAATCTTTTTTAGTAAAGCTTACACCAGCATTACCGAATAAATTTATCATGCCAATAGTCTTGACAAGCTTAATTGCATCGTCTGCAACTTCTGTGTCAAACAGTCCTTCTACTCGCTCCAAAGAGACTCGAATACCTGCCCATGCTGCCGAATCGAGGTTAATCTCAGAAAGGAAAGAGTGGAAGTTATATATGTCGTAGTCATATACATCCGCTAGATTATAGGTAGTATGTTCACTATCTTTAAAGGACTGTAAAGAACCTCCGCCAGTCGATTCAAGAAATGAAAACAGAGTCCGTTCATTTTGGCCATATCGTTGAATTGACAATGTTAATGCATGGGCAGCAAATAAATCCAATGGATATAATCGTTCTGCTGTATCTTCATATTTAATTGACGGACTCGCAAACTTTGTATTTTGCGCTAAATCATATATTGATCTAAAACCATTGTTAAGGACGGATCTAGATGTACGCTCTATTCGTTTAGCTGCTAGATATAACAGTTGTTCAACTGGCTCATTGAAGACAATTTCCTGAAAGCGGCCTTTCACCTTATTCCATTCATGACGCTGAGATTCACTTAATGTGAGAGCGTATGAATTGAAATTCTGATGAAGTGCTGTAAGTAAAATTACATTACGTTTCTCGCTGTTAATAAACTCAGTAAACTTCTGAAATATATACAGTTCTCTCTCTGGATTATTTTTCGCGGCATACTCTAATAGCTTACCAAACTCGTCTATGACAATAAAAACAAATTCATCCCTTTTCTCTGCTTTAGCAAAAAATCGGGATAGATTCTCAAACAGATTCTCAGAAGCCGAATCGGGGAAGAGATGTTCAGTCAACAGGCTATGTAATGATGTATAATCTCCAACAATTTTGTGGAATCGGAAACGACTATATCCATTAAATTGACCCTTATTTGCTACTAGAACATGAGAGTTATTCACCAAAGAATCCTCTAAGGCCAAAAGAAAACTAGATTTACCTGTTCCATAAGAGCCAATAATATTAAATGAGTGAATCCCTGTATTGAATGCATCGATAATGCGTCCCACAACGCCAAGAGCATTTGGCGTTACAATATAGCTCTTTGGGTCAAAAGTGCTATGTTCTATATTTATTGAGAGGGTATATTTCATATTACTCAGTCAAGTAGTGGTTATTGAGTATCGTATCTTTGGATAGATTTTCTCTAATCTGTAATTCTTTAATACCCGCAACATCAGAAAATACTATTTGGGTAGGGTATAAAACACACAACTGTTTTATAATACTTAACAAATCATTATTTGTTAAGCAAAACATTAGTGCCAAGTCTTTCATGGCCTCAAATGATATGCTTTTGCTATCAGGAAATTGAACAAGCAATGCAAATAAAAATATATTAGCTGGGATGCTATTACGAGTATCATAATTGAAGATATACATCCCATCTTCCGTTTCTTGAATAAGGTTCAACGGAGCCAATAGCATATTCGACTCTTCAATGCTCCCATTACTATGGCTACAATAGTTATGGAATAAAACTCCTATATCCCGTTTAACTGTATTTTCGTTGTAAAGGTTTTTATAGCTCGTGCCATCAAAGCATAGATGCTTAATGAAATTTTGAAGTTTTATACCATCAATTAAATTACGCTGTTTATGGTAATCAATAAAAGTGCTTTTATAAATTGTTGCATAATCTTCATTTATAAGATTAAAATGCAACAACCATAAGCTGCCCATATCTTCAAAAAAAGGATCATAGCCATTTCTATCACTCATAAGTTTATGAGCTAACTGGGTTAATTCTCCTTCTGCTTTCAATAACCCAAATGCTCGCATCCAATATTTAATGGAATTGACCATATTCTTACCAACTCCAAGGTGCACAACAGCATCTTCATTATTAAAACTATGCCCTGCAAGCACAAAGTCATATCCGCGTTTTAACCAATGTGATTTGCACGCAAATGATTCATGCCCCGAGAATACAGGTTTTTTCATACATTGATTCTTATTTATTATTTATTAAATCCTTTATATCAACATCTAATACTTTAGCTATATTGACCAATGTATCTAATGTCGGCTGTGTAACATTTGAGCACCATTTTGAAACAGTAGATGGATCTTTACCTAATTGTTCTGCCAACCATTTTCCTGTTCTTTTCTGCTCAACCAGAACCAGCTTTAATCTATTAACATCCTTCATATAAGTACTAGTGACATTTGACATTCTGCAAATATATTGAAAAATATTCAATCGAGAGTATCTATAAGCAACAAAATAGCGATATAGCATAAACATTTGGCCTACCTCCATATGAACCTGCATAGAGATAAGCCAAGTTTCTAATTACTACAAACCCGTCAAGCGATGGGGTTAACCTGCTCCTCCGGCTGCCATTCGACAAGCAAGACGATTGCCTGATATTGCTCCCTAGTCAGAACCGAATTAGAGCATTCGTATTCCCAGGGCAGTTCGTAGACGGAGCCTTCTTCCTGATAGCCCATATAATTGTGATATGAGTCGGGAACCAGACGCACATAATCCTCTTCGAGCAGAATCCTTAAGAGCTTCTCGGCGTCGTATATCAGCAGCGGTGCTCCGGCCTTATACAAAGCTGTAGCCACTTCAATGGCCAATCCGGCATTGGCAGAATAACTATTGGAAACAACAATTTTCCATCCCCGTTGCCGGTCGTGTGAAGCAAAGATATTCAGACGTGAAAGGCCCAGTTCTCCGTAATGGTCAGTTGCGAACCGCATGAAATCCTCCGG
>ENA-OPWR01002313-OPWR01002313.1-human-gut-metagenome-genome-assembly--contig:-NODE-2313-length-13168-cov-3.547396_pt1 | contig 13168 bp, 10 predicted proteins | sample MGYA00241507_ERZ502006 | MGnify/ENA primary metagenome ERZ502006 (study PRJEB25962, sample SAMEA2043041) | human gut metagenome | biome: human gut; feature: human-associated habitat; material: faeces...
GGAGCCATACACTGCCCGATGTGATAATTTAAGCACGGGCGTTCCAACCCACAGTCCCGCGGCAGTACCCGGTTACAGGTACGCAGTTTGAACAGCTTATTTAACAGCTCGATCGTATCCTTGACCGCCGCCGCAGAGGTAAACGGCCCGAAATACTTCGATTTGTCCTTTTTCATCAGTCTGGAAAACTGCACGCGCGGATATGCCTCCCCGACTGTGACCTTAATATAGGGATAGGTTTTATCATCCTTGAGCAGTGTGTTGTATTTCGGATTGTGTTCCTTGATCAGATTGTTTTCCAGAACCAGGGCTTCCAGCTCCGAATCCGTCACAATATATTCAAACCGGGCTATCTGCGTTACCATCTTTTCAATCTGTGGTCCGCGGTTAATTTTCTCACGGAAATACGACTGCACTCTGCTGCGCAGGCGAATCGCCTTGCCGACATAAATGATATTGTCCTGTGCGTCGTGCATCAGATACACGCCGGGCTTCTGCGGCAGTTTTTTCAGCTCTTCTTCTATTACAAACATGTCGCGTTCTCCCCTTCTAATACAGCAGGGACTATGTTTCCATAGTCCCTGACAAACTTTCTTTCACTCCGGTTCTGCCGCCATGCATCACACTTCGTGTATAGCATTTACGATGAGCTTCCCTATTTCTTCTCGTCGTCCGGAAGGGAGGCTCCTGAAAAACGTCCTACCGGTCCTTTATTCTCCGGCTTCGGCGTCGGAGGAATCCAGGGCTTATCCTGTTCCTGGCTCTGTTCGGCGTCAGATGGATCCGCCGGCTGCTGTGTATCTTCCGGCTGCTGTGCATCTCCCGAGAAGAAGCTGTCTTCTCTTTCCTGCTGCTGGCGTGCGAACTCTTCCCATGGCTTCGGCGTGGAAGACTGCGGCTGCGCTGCGGTGTCTGTGCCCGATGCAGGTGCTGTGCCATAGCTGTTTCCTGCGTCGGACTGGCTCGGGTTCTCTGCGTCTGCAGTCTGCTCTGCCGCCTTCATCTGCGCGCCGGCAGTCTGCTCCGGTTCTTCCTGCGGTAGTCCCTTGGCCTGTCTGTAGATCCGCATAAATTCCTTGCCGGTGATCGTCTCTTTTTCAATCAGATGCGCCGCCAGCTGATCCATCACCTCACGGTTTGCGGACAGCAGCTCCAGTGCTTCCTGATAACATTCTTTCAGGATACGCATGACTTCCTGATCGATCTCAGCCGCCGTCGCATCGGAGCAGTTTAAAACCGTCCTGCCGTCCAGATACTGGCTTTCTACGGATTCCAGCCCAATCAAACCGAACTTTTTGCTCATACCGAAACGGGTTACCATAGAGCGTGCCAGACCGGTCGCCTGCTCGATATCGTTCGAAGCGCCTGTCGTTACCGTATCAAATACAATTTCTTCCGCCGCGCGGCCGCCCAGATAGCCGACCAGCATATCATGGATTTCCGCCTCTGTGTTTAAATACTTTTCCTCTTCCGGCACATGCATGACATAGCCAAGAGCCCCCATCGTACGGGGCACGATCGTGATCTTCTGCACGGGCTCGGAATTTTTCTGCAATGCCGCAATCAGCGCATGACCTACTTCATGATAGGATACGATCTTACGCTCCTGCGCGCCCATGATCCGGTCTTTTTTCTCCTTGCCGACCAGTACCTGCTCGACCGCTTCAAACAGATCCTTCTGGCAGACATATTCCCTGCCCTCTTTGACTGCATTGATCGCAGCCTCGTTGATCATATTGGCCAAATCGGAACCTACCGCACCACTGGTCGCCAATGCAATAGCATCCAGATCTACGGTCTCATCCATCTTCACATCCTTGGCATGTACCTTCAGGATCTCCACACGTCCCTTGAGATCCGGCTTGTCTACGATGATACGACGGTCAAAACGTCCGGGACGTAGCAGCGCCTTGTCCAGGATCTCCGGGCGGTTGGTAGCTCCCAGGATCAGAATTCCCTTGGAACTGTCAAAACCATCCATCTCGGACAGCAGCTGGTTCAGGGTCTGTTCCCGCTCCTCGTTGCCTCCGCCGTACTTGGAATCACGGCTTCGTCCGATGGCATCGATCTCATCGATAAATACGATACAGGGCGCATTCTTGGTTGCTTCCTTAAACAGGTCGCGGACACGGCTGGCGCCCACACCTACATACAATTCAATAAAGTCAGAACCCGTCAGGGAGAAGAACGGCACATGCGCCTCACCTGCCACAGCTTTTGCAAGCAACGTCTTACCGGTTCCGGGAGGTCCCACTAACAGGGCGCCCTTGGGAAGCTTCGCACCGATCTTGGAATATTTCTGGGGATTGTGCAGGAAATCCACGACCTCCACCAGAGATTCCTTCGCTTCGTCCTCACCGGCTACATCCTTGAAGGTAACACCTGTCTCCTTCTGTACATATATTTTGGCATTGCTCTTGCCGACCCCCATGGGGCCGCCACTGCCGCCCATTCTGCGGAACAGGAAGCCTGCCAGTACCCAGAGAAGTACTAACGGAAGTACAAATGTGATCAGGAACTGTACCACCGTATCCAGTACATCGCTACTGATCCGGGTTCCCTGCACATCATGTTTCTGCAGTCTCGCTGTCAGAGTATCCAGATCCTCCATCAGCATTGTGTAATACACGGTCTGGGAAGACTGCATTGCCTTCTGCGTGATTCCATAGAAATTAATATAGCTGTCCGGCTCCGGTGTCGGTGTTGCCTCCTGCTTCAGCCGCACCGTGATCACGCCGTTTTCCTTATTGACATTTACCGCTTCCACCTTGTCCGCTTCCAGATCCTTCAGGAATTCGGTATAGGGCACCTCCGTGCTCTTATCTGTGCCGAATACAGCGTTGTACAGCATCAGCGCAAAAATAATGGTAATGAGCGCCGACAGAATCATCATCAGCGTGCTGGGTCTCTTCGGAGGACGGTTCCCGCCTCCGTTACCGTTATTATCATTGCCTCCATTGCCGTTATTGCCGCTGCCGGGTGCTCCGTTGCCGGAACCATACCCGTTATTATATAGCCTGAATATATTTTTCATGTTATCTCCATTTTCTGTGTTATTCTATTGTCCCCGTTTTTATTCCTGTCTATCGAGGCAATAAACCCTCTGCAACTATTCAGAACCCACATTCGTCATATAAATCATGTCAAATGTTCTTACGAATGCAAGCATTCAACGTACATATTGACCTGATTTACATGGCTCTGAATAGTTACAATCTATTCTATTATAGAGATAACGCGAGGATAAATCAATAGCACAAATGTGAAAAAACCATGAAAAGCAGGCTATTCACACTATTTATCCATGCATCCGAAATACAGTCACTTCTCCAAAACATGACTCGTTTGACACATACTGTGGAATTCTTTCCGAAAGCATATCTTTGTGGTCTGTATGCAGGTGTCCGCAGATGAGAGCCTTCACATTTCCCGCTTGAATTATTATCTCTTTTATATCCGCACTTCTGTCGGTATCTGCCTCTTTTCGGGTTCCCTGCTCCGGCAGATTTCTTCCCATGGTCAGCACTTTCCCCCATCTATGCAGGCTCGCCTGTGCCAGTGTCCCACAGTCAAACGGGATATGCTGCAAAATAATCACGTTGTCATTCTGCCTCTCCGTCAGTACCTTCCGCAATTTCACTGCCGTTCCGGGCCAGTACATATCCATGGAATTGTCGATACCGATCCAGGTGATCTCTCCGATCTTTTTCACCTGAAAAGTCTCCTCCCCCCGGCAAAAAGGCTGCAAAAGCGGCCAGTCCCTGCTGGTTGCGACATCCGTATGGTAATCGTCCGCAAACGCCCAGTCATGATTTCCCGGAATATACAGGTATGGCACCTGCAACGCCTCCAACTGCCTTTTCAGCAAAGTCAGATTTTCCAGGGCCGGATTGTCAATAATGTCTCCTGTGAGAAGTACTCCCGAGAGTCGTTCCTCATTGGCATATTCCACATACTCCTTCAGCCTTTCTGCGGCGCTGATACCATCCCTTGTCAGGTTTTCGCGCCCGGCATGGGTATCCGTGATATGCAGAAAATAATATTCTTCCTGTAAGCCTTCTATCGTAAGCTCTTTTTTGTTGATCTTCACAAGTACACTTCCTTTTGCCGATTACATTTCCGACATTGACAAACGGCTTCCTGACAAATCCAGGACCTCCACCGCACAGTTTTCCAGCGGCTGTGACCAGAAATCCGCCAATGCGGTCTGTTTCAATGGATTCAGTATACTCCGGTTCCACGCTCCATGTCCAACGATCAGTACATTTTGACACTGATTTTCCAGTGGAAATACGACCTCATCCATGAACTCTTCGCTTCTCTCATAGAGTCGGAAAAAACTTTCTGCTCCCTCCGGCGGAAAATAGCGGTCAGGTCCGGCGAAAAAATTATGCAATGGATGTGCCTCGTTCATAACTCTGGATATTTTCTCCCCCTCCCATGGTCCGAAGCCGATCTCCATAACTCTCGCATCCTTCTGTAATAGATCTTTTTGCTGCCCGAGAATGATCTCTGCCGTAGCTGCTGCCCTGCAAAGCGTGGAGCTGAATGCAGCATCAAAATTAATTTCCCGCAGTTTATCGGCGACGATCTTTGCCTGTTTTCTCCCAGTATCATTTAATGGATTATCTGCCTGTCCCTGCATGCGTTCCTGCAGATTCCAGTCCGTCTCTCCATGACGTACCAAATATATCTTCATACCCGTTTCCTTTCACGCCTTTAAAAATTCCACCATAGGCTCTCCTTCAGTATCCAGCAGCGTCACGCCCAACAGGCTGGCATAGGTAGGCGCCTCATCTACCACTTTCCCTCTCTCCAGTACGATGCCTTCCCGGATATCCGGTCCCTGTGCTGCAAATACCGGCTGTGCTCCCCGGTCCGGCAGATATCCGTGGGTTGCGTGTCCAAACCGGTAATCTCTGTCATCAAATTCCACTACCAGTGGTCTTACAGCTTTATCCGCAAAAGAGGTATATCCGTCACTCTCTACCACAAAAGAAAAGTCTCCCTTTAAGCGTTCCTCTTTCTCCGCTTCTTCCGCGGTAAATACTCTGCCAATCCCGTAAATGCCTTCCTTGCAATAAGCCATCAGCTCCCGGTACACCCTCTCCTGCAGCGTTTTATCCCCGGGATCCCGCAGATAGATCAGTGACGACATGGCATTGGAAAAGCTGAAAGCATCCCAGGAGATAATCTTCCCATCTGTGTCTATCTGTAACAGCCCCTGATCCGCAAGCAAAACATTCAGATTGATGACTCTGCGGATGTTCTGCTGTCCGTGATCACTTACCAGAATCAGATTCGTATCTTCCAGGACTCCGGCGATCCTGCAGGCGTCCATCAATTCTCCGATATAACGGTCCAGATAATCCAACGCCCGGTCAATATGCGGACCGAACACACCGTTTGCATGACGGAAAGAATCAAACATACCGATATGTACGAACATAACCTCCGGGGCATGCTCCCTGATCACCTGACTCGCCACATGAATGACAAAATCATCCTCTTCGGGCCATTTCATGAAGTTTTTCCTGCCGCCCTGCTCATACCCTTCCGGAAGATATTTTGCATTCGCCTCGATAATATCAAGCATTTCCGGGCTGGATCCCGCATCCGCAAAACTGCTGCGCAGAGTATCTCCTTCCTTCGGCATCCAATATTCTGCCATCAGCCAGTCCACATCCGGATGGTTGGCAGTAGCCGGCCAGGATACGGAACCCGTTGTATATCCCGCTCTCTTCGCCGCATGGAATATATCATCCACCTTATAGCCACCACACCAACGCCAGTTCTGTTCTTTATCTGCTGTCGTGAAGGCGAAATTGCTGGTAACTCCATGGGTTCCCGCGTAACATCCCGTAAGCATGGAAACATGTGCCGGATACGTGACGGAAGGATAGATGGTCCGCATTCCTTCTGTTACACGGCATCCTTTCGCCAGGTATTTTTTGCCGTTCGGAAGCTGCAGCAGCTTTTCCAGATCCTCGCACACAAAAGCATCCACGGAAAATACTAATATCCTTTTCTTTCTTTTTTGCATTTCTATCGCTTTTCCTTCCTGTATTCTCTGCATTTTATTCAGAATAGAAAAATGCCGGGAATCCGGTACAACCGGCCCCGGCATTTCCACTATTCTGTTACATTATTCCTAATTTTAAATTTTACTGATTAGACTGGTTGTACAGGTCAATCGCTTCCTGGATACTCTCTTGTGCGGTCTTGATCACACCCTGAATATCTGCCTTAGGATCTGCTGCCACAGTCTCAATTGCGAGGCTGTTGGCTGCCTTCATCTCATTAGAGATGGGGATGTAAGGGTTGGTCGCAGAATCATCGCTGGCTGCCAGAGATTCATAGATTGTGGATACTGCTGGGAAAGTATTCTTCACATAATCCTGATATACATCGCTCTGGTAAGCTTCCTGATTCGGTGCCAGGTAACCGGTCTGGGTTGCAAAATATGCTGCCTGATCACCGGTACTTGCGAACTTGATGAACTCATAAGCGCCCTGCATCTGGTCTGCATTGCCATTGTTACCGATGAAGGTTCCGGTACCGCCTGCCGGCTCTCCGGTTCTCTTACCGTCTTCTGTTGCGGACAGCATCGGCAGAATACCTACCTCAAAAGCACCGTTCACGGAATCCAGCACTTTGGTAGTCATGGATACCACACCCATCATCATTGCACAATCGCCGGAAGCCAGCTGGGGAATGATCTCTGCCTGATAATCGGAGCCGTAAGGAACACAAAGATTCTCTGCGTGAAGTTTCTGGTATACACCCAGCATATTGGTGATGGCTGCATCTACTTTCTCATCGCTGGTGTACAGACACTTTGTAATAGCATCGGCGCCGAGACCGTTATTGTTGTCATATGCCTGTAATCCTTCTCTTCCCAGAGCGGCATTGAAATAGAAACCGTCTGCATGGAATCCGATACCGTATTTGGTATAGCCGCCATCTACCAGTTTTTTGCTCACTTCATACAGATCAGAATAACTCTTTACACCTGCAGGATCGATTCCCGCTTCTTTGAACATATCTGCGTTGTAATATACTCCGGGATAGCTGTAGCCGATGGGGTAACCGATCTGGTTGCCTTCGTTGTCGCAATAAGCGCTGCGGATGGCATCCCAGGTATCCTCTAATTCTTTCCAACCGTCGGTATCTTTGTCAATATACTGCTGCAGGTCCGCACAATAGTCGGCATTCGCATACATTGCCACATTCTCTACCGCTCCGGAGAACAATGCCGGCAGATCCTGCTGTGCGGTAGACTGGATTTTTGCGTTCATTTCGGACTGTTTTCCCTGATATTCAATTGTCACATGGTAATTCTGCTGGCTCTCATTAAAAGCGTCGATCACATTCTGAAGATAGCCGATGTTGGTATCTCCGAAGTAGGTCCACCATACCACTTCCGTAGGCTCTGTGGGAGCCTGGGGCTGTTCGGTGCTTGCTGCGGGCTCTGCGGTCTGTGCCTGTGATTCCTGTGCGGTACTTACGGTCTGCTTGGTATCCGCATTTCCACATGCGGTAAGTCCCAGCATCATAGCTACTACTGTCGCGATTGCAACTTTTCTTTTCATCATTTTTTCATTTACTCCTCTGTCTTATGACATTATTTTTACTACAGCTATAGTCTTATCTGTTAATACTTGAATTGTCTGCTGCTATACAGCCTGCACAATTCTATATGATAAAGCGCGCGTCCGCGCCATTATCCCTTCACGCCTCCGGAGGTCATGCCCCGGATCATATAATCCTGTCCGATGATATAAATCATCATTGCGGGAATAATTGCTATCACCGCTCCTGCCAGAATGTGTCCGTAATTCACCACATCCCCGGTGACCAGCATGGAAATGCCGATCTGAATCGTCCGCATTTTCTCGGTATTCGTCACCAGTAACGGCCAGAAAAACTGATTGTAGATCTGAACGAACAGATATACCGCCATGGACGAAATCGTGGGCTTGGACATCGGTAATATAATATGAAACAAAAAACGCATTTCTCCGCAGCCATCCAGTACCGCCGCTTCCTTGTAATCTTTTGGAATGGTCATGAAAAACTGCCGCATCAGGAAAATAGACGTTCCCGAAATCAGTGAAGTAACCACCAGTCCTGCGTAAGTATTCGTCAGATGCAGGCTCTGAATTGTTGTGTAATTCGTGATCACGACTACCTCTCCCGGGATCATGGTCGTCATCAGTACCAGACTAAACAGCAGCTTTTTCAGGGGAAATTCGAAAAATACGAATCCGTAGGCTGCCAGACAGGCAATCACGATTTGTGTTGCAATGGAAACCAGACATACAATTCCGGAATTCAGCAGATAACTGAAAAGCGGTACTGCTTTGATCACTTCCATGTAATTTTGCAATGTCGGAGCATTCGATAACAGATGCAGCGGATAAGTTCCAAGCTCCTGCTCACTTTGGAAAGAAAACAGGATGCCTATGAGCAGTGGTGCAATAAACAAAAGCCCTAAGAGCATCTTGATAATCTCCGGCACGGTTCTTTTTATTATTGATAGAATACGGTCTTTTTCTCCAGTGCAAACTGTACCCCCGTTAAAATCAGTATTAACAGAAACAGAAACATCGCCTGTACACATGCTGTCTCAAACCTCCCGTTGATAATGGCATTTTCATAAATATAGTAAATCAGATTCTTCGTTCCGTTGGCAGGTCCGCCGTTTGTCAAAAGCTTGATCTGTGCAAAGCACCTGAACGAACCGGATATATTTAAAAACAGTACAAAAAACAGTTGCGAAGATGACATAGGAAGCAGAATATATCGAACTCTCTGTAACGGACCCGCGCCATCCAGTCTGGCACTCTCCAGCACCTCCTCCGATACATTGCGAAATCCCACCAGCAGGAAGATGAAACTGACTCCCACATGCATCCAGATCGTCATGGCACATACCGCCCACAGCGCGTAGGGCATCTGCGTGGTCCACCCGATCTCCGCTCCGCCTAACAGTTCATTCAGGAGTCCGTTTTTCTGCCGGTAGATAAACAGGAAAATTGCTGCCGCCGGAGATGAAGCGATCGCCATAGGCAATGCGTACATTGTCTGATAGATTTTGGAAAATCTGGTTTTCTTCATTGCCAGCAGTGCGAACAATAAAGCAATCAGATAAGTGAATACCAGATTGATTGCCGCCATCTTCACCGTGATCCAGATCACCTGCCAGAAGGAGCTCTTCCCCAGGATCCGGATCCAGTTAGACAGCCCGACCCATTTAGCAAAGTGTCCCGTCTTATCCGTTAACGTAAAGGACAGGAACACCGCTTTAAAGAAGGGATAATAATTAAATACTATAAAAAGCAGCATAGCCGGCAGGATCAACAGATACGGTAATACCGGAATTTTCTTCCGTCTTCCGGGTCGTCTCATGACCGGGCTTCTGTTGTTCTGCACTATGCTGCTGTTGTTTTTTGTCGTTACTGTCTGTGCTGTCATTCTTTTTCGCCTCACGTTTTATCTGTGCTTTATCATAGCCAAAAAAAATTTTTGTAAATACCATGTAGATGTAAATTTTTGTAAAATTCTGTAAAAGAATTTCTCCCATTCATGTAAAACAATAATCAATCTATGTTAGCTCTTTGTTTAAAATTGCTCATTATGTGATTATTTGCCCAAAATTGTTAGATATAATAATGATTTCCAAAAAAATTTTACTTTTCAGTAGATTTTTGGGAAACACTAAACTATAATAGAACATCATGGGATTTTAGTTGCAAAGATCCATAGGGAAAGGTGTCAACATGTACAAGATAGGTTTTGACAATGACAAATATCTCAGTCTGCAGTCTGAGAAGATTAAGGAGCGTATCGCGAAATTCGGCGGCAAGCTGTATCTGGAATTCGGCGGCAAGCTGTTCGATGATTATCACGCTTCCCGCGTTCTGCCCGGTTTCCATCCGGACAGCAAGATCAATATGCTGGCACAGCTGAAGGATGAGGCGGAAATCGTCATCGTCATTAATGCAGCAGATATCGAGAAGAACAAAGTCCGTTCCGATCTTGGCATTACCTATGATCTGGATGTGTTACGTTTGATCGATGCTTTCCGCGGCTATGGTCTGTATGTCGGTAGCGTATGTCTGACCCGCTTTGCCGGACAGCCCAGTGCCATTGCTTATCAGAAAAAACTGGAGTCTCTGGGAATGAAGGTATACCGCCATTATTCCATTCCCGGATATCCTTCCAATATTCCGTTCATCGTAAGTGATGAAGGTTACGGTAAGAACGATTATATTGAAACCACCCGTTCTCTGGTGGTGGTGACTGCTCCCGGACCCGGAAGCGGTAAGATGGCTACCTGTCTCTCCCAGCTGTATCACGAATACAAGAGAGGCATCAAGGCCGGTTATGCCAAATATGAGACCTTTCCAATCTGGAATATTCCGTTAAAGCATCCGGTAAACCTGGCTTATGAAGCCGCTACCGCAGACTTGAACGATGTCAATATGATCGATCCCTTCCACCTGGAAGCTTATGGTGAGACCACGATCAATTACAATCGTGACGTGGAGATTTTCCCCGTAGTCAGCGCTATGTTTGAGAAGATCATGGGCAGCTGCCCTTACAAGTCTCCTACTGACATGGGTGTCAATATGGCAGGCTTCGGTATTGTCGATGACGAAGCTGTCCGCGACGCCGCCAAACAGGAAATCATCCGCCGCTACTACCACACTCTGTGCCAGAAGCGCCAGGGTACCGCCGGTGACGACCAGATCTTGAAGCTTGAGCTTCTGATGAAGCAGGCAGGTGTCACCATCGACGATCGCGCAGTAGTCAGTGCAGCCAATATCAAAGCAGAGACCACCGGGGAACCGGCAGCTGCAATCCAGCTTCCGGACGGCAGAGTCCTCACCGGGCGGACCAGTACTCTGCTGGGTGCTTCTTCCGCATTATTATTAAATGCCCTGAAAGCTTTGGCAGGCATTCCGGACGAAGTACAGCTGATCTCACCTACCGCCATCGGTCCCATCCAGGATTTGAAGACGAACTATCTGGGGAACCGCAATCCCAGACTTCATACAGATGAGACGCTGATCGCCCTTTCCATCTGTGCAGCTTCGGATGATACCGCGAAGGCTGCTGTGGAGCAGTTGAAGAATCTGAAAGGTTCCGAAGTGCACTCCAGCGTGATCCTGTCTCAGATCGACATGAATACCTTCCGCAAGTTAGGCGTGAATCTGACATGCGAACCTCATTACCAGAACCAGAAGCTTTATCACAACTAAACATTTTGTCATGCTACTATAAATTATGGCAGTTATTGAGCGAAGGTGCTCCCCAAGGGGAGTTCTTCGCTCTTTTTATATGCATAACTATTAAAAAAGCGAAGTAACCACCATGAGCAAATAACATGCAAGCATGTTATTCAGGAAAGCTCTGAAAGAGCGATTTTGCGAATGGAGACTGAATAGTTACTATATCAAAAGGAGGAGAAAATTATGGCAGTAAAGTACGTATTTGTGACCGGAGGAGTCGTATCCGGCCTCGGAAAAGGAATTACCGCAGCTTCCCTGGGAAGACTGTTAAAGGCAAGAGGTTATAAGGTAACCATGCAGAAATTCGATCCTTATATCAATATTGATCCCGGCACCATGAACCCGATCCAGCATGGCGAGGTATTCGTCACAGAAGATGGTACAGAGACCGATCTGGATCTGGGACATTATGAGCGTTTCATCGATGAGAACCTGGATAAGAATTCCAATGTCACCACCGGTAAGGTATACTGGTCCGTATTGCAGAAGGAGCGCCGCGGCGACTATGGCGGAGGTACGGTACAGGTCATCCCTCATATCACCAATGAGATCAAGAGCCGTTTCTACCGCAATTTTACGGATGATGAGACCCGTATCGCCATCATCGAGGTCGGCGGTACCGTAGGTGATATCGAGAGCCAGCCTTTCCTGGAGTCCATTCGTCAGTTCCAGCATGAGGTGGGTCATGATAATGCCATTCTGATCCACGTAACACTGATTCCTTATCTGAGCGCTTCTCAGGAACTGAAGACTAAGCCTACCCAGGCCAGTGTTAAGGATCTGCAGGGCATGGGCATCCAGCCGGATATCATCGTCTGCAGAAGTGAGCATCCTCTGGATCAGTCCATCAAGGACAAGATTGCTCTGTTCTGTAACGTACCTCAGAGTCATGTATTGCAGAATCTGGATGTGGAATATCTGTATGAGGCTCCGTTAGCTATGGAAAAAGAGCATCTGGCACAGGTAGCCTGTGAATGTCTGCATCTGGATTGTCCGGAGCCGGATCTGACAGACTGGAAGAAGATGGTAGAGGATCTGCGTCATCCCACCGATGACGTGCAGATCGCTCTGGTCGGAAAATATGTCTCTCTGCATGATGCCTATATCAGTGTCGTGGAGGCTTTGAAGCATGGCGGTATCACCAATCATGCGACCGTACACATCAAATGGATCGACTCTGAGACGGTAACGCCTGAAAATGTGGAAGAACTGTTAGGTGACTGCAACGGTGTCCTGGTACCCGGCGGCTTCGGTTCCCGGGGTATCGAAGGCAAGATCCTGGCGATTCAGTATGCAAGAACCCATGGAGTTCCCTTCCTGGGACTGTGTCTGGGAATGCAGTTGACGATCGTAGAATATGCAAGAAATGTCATCGGGTATACGGATGCCCACAGTGTGGAACTGGATCCTAACACCACACATCCTGTGATCGCTCTGATGCCGGATCAGAACGGTGTTGAGGATATCGGCGGTACCTTAAGACTGGGTGCATACCCTTGTGTACTGGATAAGGATTCCCGTGCTTATCAGCTCTACGGACAGGAGAATATCTCCGAGAGACATCGTCATCGTTATGAGGTCAACAACGATTATCGTGCCGTCCTCACCGAACACGGTCTTCGTCTGTCCGGTCTGTCCCCTGACGGACGTATCGTGGAAATGTGCGAGCTTACCGAGCATCCCTTCTTCGTAGCCACCCAGGGACACCCCGAGCTCAAGTCCAGACCCAACAGACCCCATCCGTTGTTCAAAGGATTCGTGGAGGCGGCTCTGGAGAATAAGCACCGGAAATAAATTGAGAGTTAGTGAAATAGTTGTTCTAATATCCACGCAGAAAGGGCTGCCCGCCCCGGACTCGGATGCTAGCTACA